>Ga0335070_10012018_pt1 | contig 10114 bp, 9 predicted proteins | sample Lox_Sample_13_FD_206722 | JGI IMG/M metagenome (GOLD analysis project Ga0335070, IMG submission 206722) | Soil microbial communities from Loxahatchee National Wildlife Refuge, Florida, United States - Lox_Sample_1.3 | ecosystem: Environmental > Terrestrial > Soil > Wetlands | place: USA: Florida... | reverse complement strand
ATGGCCCGGCAGAGTTCCCTAGATAAACGGCCGCCAAATTTATTCCCAAAACCTTACCCAGCTCCCTCGAAGGAAACACGGAGGTCAGAATAGCGGTTCCAACGCAATAAATCTCCGCTGCCCCAACTCCCTGCAGGATTCGAGAGCAGATGAGCATCGTGGCAGAGTTTGAAACGGCGGAACCCAGGGAGGCAAGCGTAAATATCAAAATGCCATAAGTGAAGATTCTTTTTCTTCCATAGATATCCGCTATCTTTCCAAAGGGAACAAGAAACATGGCGGAGGTCAAAAGATAGGCGGTCATCACCCAGCTGAGTAAAATGGCATTCATTTGAAATTCTTTCTCGATCGAGGGAAGGGCAATGTTGACGGAAGACATTCCAAAGGGCGAGAGGAAGGAAGCTATCGTGGTAACGAGGAGGACGACTTTTTTAATTCCAGCATGATCAACACTTACAGCATCCGTCATGGCTATTCAAGTCTGTTGATGGAAAAATTCTCTAAGAGTCAGGCATTCGGTCCTGCCTGCCGTGTCAGGAAGAACTGTTCCACACTCTATGAAAAATGAAATTTCTTGTCAAGAAAAAAGGCCAAAATGGTATTATTCCGGAGGAATTAGGGTCATTTTCTGACAAAAATATAGGAGTAACCCCATTCAGATTTTCAAGCGCAGTGAATATTTTTAGAGATAAGGCAGAAGTTTAAAAGAAACAAGGATAGGTGGCTTTTATTCTGACGTTTCAATTAGCAGCCAAACCACGAAGGGGAGACAAATGTAGAGTATGTGACGGCTTCAGTTTACTGAAAGGAGGAATTGCCATGAAGAGCTCAGGTGTGAACGGAATGGGAGCGCCCTCCCCTCACTTCCTTTTTTCTTCTGTTTCTTTGGTATGTTGGTCTTTACTCGTATGCCCCGAGTTACCGACTTTAGTACCTGTTCCAACAGGCCCACCTGATCCAACCTTCCCTTGCCCTGTCGCGGCGGTTTTATGAAGGTTCTTCTGTCCGCCACCAGTACTACTTTTGTTTAAATTTCCCTGTGATGTACTTTTGTTAAGCTGACTTCGATCCTGTCCCTTGTCAACATGCACCTCACCACGCCCCTTCTCACGATTACCTTTATCCTGCCCGTGAACACCGTACGGCCTTCCGTCATGATAGTGTGTAAATTCCCGATGTTCCGGCTTATCCCAATAGCGCGTCTGATGCCAGGTCCTCCAGTTTCTTTGAAGATCAGTATGGGTGATAGAATGATAATTCCATGGATGCCCTCCCCAAAGATGGTTTCTGTAATCCTCCCTCCAATCATGAGGTATTCGGCGATACCAAAATGGAACTCCCCCATAGACGCCCCAACCTGAATCATAATGAAGAGACCGATACCAATGTCCGTTCCACGGTCTCCACCACCAACCATTATAGAAAAAGATTTCTTCTCGTACGCTCGGGATGACATAAACTTCTGTTTCTGGCAGGATCACGACTTCTGGAGGAGCAGGAAATACGATAGGAGGTGGAAGCGGGAGAGTCACTCTGACGCCTGGTGGCGGAGGAGGCGGAGGTACTGCCAGAGCTGAAATAGCAATGCCTAAAAATAAAGATATCGTCGCTAAGAATATGATTTTTCTCATCTCTAAACTCTCCATTCTTCAGTCCAACGGGTATTAATAAGGGTATGGATATCGGTAATAATACGGGTAATGATATCCGCTTCGAACAGGACGACATTGAGTTGCTACGACTCGATCTTGAGAAAACGTGATCCAACAAAGAGAGTTGGTGTTTGAAAAATGGTATTCCCAGGTTTCAACAGTTGTCCCATTCACAGTCTTAAAACTGATAAGATCCGTCGTCCCCCACAAGGAGACCACTTCTCCTTTCGTCATGTTGGGTTTAATATCTGAAACGTGACGAGGGTGGCATGAAGAGAAAACGAGAATAAGAAGAAACAAGAGAAATAAATAGAGGACCCGCCTGCCTCCCATGTCTTCTCCTTTCTTGTAGTCAACTCTGACGCTGAGTCCTAACTTTCTAATTCTAATATCCAACACCTTTTATCCTTGGGTTAGTAGTTCTACTTCTTCTGGGCATTATAAGCCTTGACGACCTGATCTGTAATGTCAGTAGCCATGGAGGCAAAGAGAACAATGCTCTCGTTCTGCTGCAGGATGAGGGCGTATCCCTCATTTGTTCCAATCTCCTGAACTACCTTCATGAGGCCGATGGAAATATTCCGCTCTATCTCAATCCGCTTCTGATTGACCTCATTCTGAACGTCTTCCCCCCATCTCTGGAAATCTCGAACTTTAGCTTGTAACTCTTTTTCTCTTGCTGCTCTCGCCTCAGGGTTCAACATCAGAGACTGCTTCGCCAGAGATTCTTCCATTTCCCGAAGCTCTTTCTGCTTCTCAGCGATGAGGCGCTGGAATCTTTCCGTCTCCTGGGTGAGCCCCTTTTTGGCTTCTTTCCCCGCGTTACATTCATTCACTGCCCGCTGCATATCGACCGATGCAATCTTGATATCCGCGGAGAAAACTGCTCCTGTCAATAATCTCCCTGTAATCATGAAAGCGAGGATTCCAACGAATTTGCCGTATGTCACCTTTTTCCTCTCTGCGTGAGTGAATGCCTTGTCTTGGTACTTTAACGACTTCCATATTGCCGAAAGGGGGAAGCACCCTCTTCATTTAATTTCCCGCTTCGCGGGATCGATCTTTTTGCCTTAAAACCTCCTTGACACCGAGGAGAGCCAAAGAAATCAAAAGGGCTAATAAAACAGCGATGATTGCCTCGACGGACAACATGAGCAGATCAATCTCAGGCACTTGGGATGGAGTTGGAAGAAGGGTAAAAACCCACTCCCACTTTCGTCCCGTAATCACTCCGTCCTCACTCATCAAGACAAAAGGAGGATAAACGCAAACAGCATACAAAAAGGTAATAAGAATAAACCTGAACGATTTTCCTTGAAAAAGAAAACGGGTCACCTTCTTCCGATACTCCATCATCTCGAATCAGGTCCTTTTCAGCGCATTATTTTGTCTTGGTTCCTTTTTTTGAGGTTGTTTATATTCCGGTGGATGTGTATTCCTACTGCCACATTCCATAGCGGCCCATCCCTCGACTGTGGCCCATCTCAAAACCATGACCAAAACCCTTCCTTCCCATCCTTCCAAGCTTCTCAATCTGTTCGGGAGTCAAGGAACTGCGAAATTCCAATTTATACTGAATCACTTTATCCTTCATCCGGTTCTTAAGGTCTCTGAATTCCCTTTCCTTAGCCAGAATGGTCTTGGAATCGGCTTTCGGATCGCTCCAAATTGACCGAAGCTCGAGTCTTTTGGCCACAAGATCCCCGATGAGTTGAGCGTTTTCACCTACAAACCTTCGGCGCAGTTCCTGAAGCTTCGCCTTCTGTTCCTCGGTGAGGTTGAGCCTCTTTCCTTGGCCCCAGGATTTTTCGCCGTGCATCCAACCATGCCTTGGAGGGTCAGCCTGTTCTTGTGCATAGACATAAGAGACACTAAAAAGCATTAGACCTACCAACCCCAATGCAACCATTGTTTTTTTCATTAGCGTTACCTCCTTTTATCTATTTTCTTTTGTTTGACGCATTATTTAAGATTTTTATTCATGACTTGTTGCGCTTCCGAAAATATAAGCCCCTGTATATTCTATCCGATGCAGGACCCTATCTATCCCCTTATTAGGCAGCAACTCCTGTGCCAATCTATGTTCAAGAGAATTCAGAAGACATTTTGTGCATCTTCTAAACTGACTTCTCTCATATATTCAATTGCTTAATTAGGCTTTGGAAGCTAAAAAACCTCGCTTCCTTACCAAGCACAAAGTCTTGAGACTCTTCTTTAAACCGGAAAGGTTTGTCGACTCCTTTAAAGTGGTGAATGCTTTCTCCTTAGATTTCCGCTAATAACGAATTTCGACAGACTTGACGACGGATTCGACGAGAATTTCCGGTTGGATGGGTGCTTCAGCCCGGATGTTAATTCTAACTTTTTAAATAACCAAATTTTCAGATAAGAAAGTGGAAAAGTTATAGGGTAGGATTAACTTTTATACCCTGTCACGGCAAGCGCCATCCCGAGGGAGGCCGACGAAATCGAACTCCCTCGGGAATGAACGTGAAGACGCGGCATGTTTAGGTCGTTTCTACACGAGCCGGGTGACGTCCTCGGCAACTTTGGGATAGTCCTGGTGCATGAGAACATCGTGTCCAGGAAAGATCAGATCAATGGCGGCTTTCGATTTCACCTTATCAAAGCTCTGTATCCAAGCGGGCATGTCCATGATGAAAACGCTCGGATTGTCTTCCCGATAGCCGCGAAAGACATGAGCGCAGTCCGAACCCACGACCGCCGGCCCCTTGGCGGTGTTCGCCCGGACTACCTGCAGCCCCAGGGTGTGGCCGGGAGCAAGCAGGAGATCTACTCCGGGCGACAGGTTGACGTCACCGTCCACGATCACGAAGCGATCGGATCGCTCCAAATCGCCTGCGATTTTGTTCGCTGTTGGATCAAAGAGGGCTACGACGGGTTTCCGCTGGGCGACGGGATTCTTCACGCAGAAGTCGAACTCCCGCTTCTGGACGTAGAACTTGGCTTTGGGAACGCCCGAAGGTATCCCTCTATATTGCCCACATGATCCCAGTGCATGTGCGTGATGACCACCTTGCTCACGCTGTCCCCGGTGGCTCCAATGCGCGTCACCACGCCAATCGGATCCACAAACCCGGGGACCTTCCGAGCGGCCCCTTGCGCGGGGCTGGGGCCGGTATCCACCAGGATGACCTCGCCTCCCTTCGCCTTGATGGCCCAGACATAATAATTAATCGGACCGTCCTCGTCCCAGCCAACGTTCCACAAGACGATGGCCACTTTGCGAATTACCGGACCGCCGTACTTCGCGGCGTAGATTTCGTACTCCGGCTCCGGCCCGGCCGTTTCGACTAAGGGCTGGCGCCTATTCAACCCTTTCGAGCCGCCTCTATGAGGACCGTCGCCCCCACCACCGTGGTCCTGGTCTTCAAGGACTTCTTCAAGAAATCTCGTCGGTTTAATGCAGCCATTTTCTCCTTCTTTCATGGTTGAAATGTAAGAACTCTCTTTACAATGGGTTGAATCTATGAAAAGGGGAGTGGAATGTCAAGAAAAAAGCCATTGACGATTACCGAGTCAAATCAAGGTTGCTCTATTAAGACGTTTGGTTGTTAACTAGAGGGAATACTCTCGGGCAGGGATCGCGGTAGAACTGCGGAAGGTGCTCTAATTTTGGACGAAGGGACGGAAAGAGTTTTGAATTGTTTGAAATGGATGCTACCCGGTCCGTTTCTTCAATCAATTTGTGAAGAAATTACGGCCAGATTTCAAAGCCAGTAACAGGCATGAACTTCACCTAGAAAGGGTGAGGAACAGTTTACATTAGAGGATGATGATTTCCGTTAGAAAGAAAGTAATGCATTAACCAAACCTATACACGCGAGCAAAATTAATAAAGAACCAATGAAATAATTGAAGACCACCACAAAATCGGAACCGAAAAACTTCTTCAAAAAAGCCCCCAAATCATAATAGGGCGGTGGACCCACCAACCAATCCCATCGCTTATACGTTCCGATTATTAATATTAAACCGCATAGGATGCAGAAAATAGCAAATAGGACTACCATTAAACCCGTGCCTACCCTCTGTGCTAACAGTTATGGCACTTCGATTTCTTATTTGTGAGAATCCTACCCAGCCAACTACTTTTTGTCAATGGAAATTCGAGGCGTTTGAAACATTGCATGAAAAAGGTCTATATGGTTTTGAGGAAGTTATCTTCGCATTTGGCAGGAACAAAGAACAGAGATACCCTCCAGTTTCCGGGCAGAATCCTACTCCATTTGCAAATAAAGGTCCCCAATGACTAGAACCGATACCTCAGCCCGACGAGCCAGGTGAAAAAGAAGTGCTTATCCCGGACGTCAAGGTCAGTCAAATTGAAGAGGAACGTGTTATCCACCGATATTGAATTAGTAAGTCGGTACTCCGCTCCTATACCGAGGGGAAAGAGGAAGCTGGTGTCATGTTCGCTTCTCCCTCTGCTCAGGTCAAGATCCGCGTAGATAACTCCGACGCCGGCCTCGACGTGGGGCTTAAGTGCCGGGATTTCTTTGAGATCGAAGGTGTATTTTGCCTGTCCGCTAAAAGCGAATTGGAAGAGATCTCCGGTGAATCCAAACTGGAATAGCGGGCCAATTGAGAACCCTTGGGTCAAGTAGTAATCACCGCCGAAGCCAAAGGCAAAGGCTGTGCCGTCAGGCGTATTGGCCTGAAGACCCAAACCACCTCCAAGGATGAACCTTCCTGTTCTTTGGTCTTCGAACTGAGCCCGCTGGGCTTCGGCGAATTGTGTGAGCACTAGGAGCGCTACAGTAATGACACCAGCACAGATCAACCTTCTCTGTTTCATAAGTAACCCTCCTTTCCTTCTTAGTTGGCTCGACTGTTCTTGCCAAAGAAATCGGATAACCTTCTGTCCGTCCCTCTAACTAGCCTTCTCAGGAAGTAGACTCTACCGACCTAAAGCGTATCAAAAGGGGCGTAAAAAAACAATAATTTATTTCTGTGTTTAGTCCAACCACGTCCAAGGCTCATTCACAACTCAATACGATTTTCTTTTTCCAAGGCTTACATCTACTTATTTACGGTCCTACCTCCACTCCTCAAAATAATTCCTGATTCTGGAATTCTCCCAAAATCCTCGGAGGAAATGCACCTGAAAACACAACGGACACTTCAATCTGCAGAATTATTGTTGAAACAAAAGCGATTCGGAAGGAGGCGGCAATTCAGAATTACAACAATCATCCAGGGAATTTCCTTCCGTTCAAAATAGAAAAGCCGGCACTACCGGAGGTTCATCCTTCGGTTGGCCACGGCTTTCGTTTTCCCTGCGCTATTGGTAAGGTGTTAACTTTCCTTCATAAATGTCTTTAAAAAACTTCTCGATAAGGTCGTTTCCCTCTTCTTTTGATTTGCACACCTCTACTCTCTCCATCAACTCTGTTATCATCCATGGGCTAAGTGGCTTAAATACTATTCCATTAGGGGTGTCGCTCGGACAATTCAAAACTTTTTCGATTACCTCTACTTCATGTTTCATTTTTCCGTCATCAATTGTATCCATGCCCCTTATTCCTGTATGTGTAAATCTTGTTTACTGTGTTTACACTTGCCAAGATTCATAGCAAATACGAATGGAAGTGTCAATGAGAATCATTAATTACGATAATTACGATTTGTAAGAGCGAATCGAAAGGAAAAATCACAAATTACTGTTTCAGGAGGGAAGCGTTGAGAAAAGGGTTGTTTAGTAGACCTACTTGTGTACAACCCGATTCAAATTCCAAAATTGAAGGTTGATCTCAATTAGTCATTTTTATCGGGCTTAAGACATTGGCGAGAAGCATATGGGATTTAGAACCACACACCGGACACACTGGATTCCTTACGACATGCTCACAGTTAATGCACAATCGGGCCTCCTCAAAAGAAATTGCTGCCATGCTAGAAGATTCTTCCCCAAATACCTCAACAACAGCTAAAGTCCTCAAAAGTCTTTCTACCACAATAACCTCATTTTGGGATCGCTCTCATCTTATTATCGAAGAGGTTGGAAGTCAGATACTGTCTATTCTTACTGGCTTGAAAAATACATCCTTGCTATCAACACCATTATTTAAGAGCATGCTCCCCCACCTGATGACAGACTCCCTTGTCATTCTCGTTCGATTCTTTCTTCTCTCCGGGAGAGCTCCAATTAACTCATACCCTCTTTTCTTATCGAATGCGTATATCTCGTAAACCAACATACTTCCGTTTGCCTACCGACAAGTTCAACTCGGGAGTTTAATAAAAATAATTTGTTTATGCCTCGCCATTTGGCCAAATACTAATCTTTACCTTTTCCGTTTTCTCATCAAATTATATAAATAAAGTTCTTTGGTTCCTGGGCGGATTGCCTCCCCATTCATCTTTACTTCAATAAGGTACATACCAGTAAGGTCTAAGTGGATACCAAAATATTTTTGTCCCCAATTCAAGATCGATTCCGTGGTTACTCTCCGAGGGTTGTTTCTTCTCTCCGGTAGTTCCCCGATGGGCTCACACCCTTTTGTCTTATTGAATGCGTACAGATCATAAACCAACATAAACAGAATTGGCGGGGGGTTTGCCTCATCCACCCCCCCGAAGGTGCTTTGAACGGGATCGTGTGAGTTGGGGAGAGACCCACAATGCCTAGAACAGCATATTATATGCCAAAAATGAAGAGTCCGAAATTACAGGGATTTTAATTTTACCGGAAGTAACTAAAGGAAGGGATTTACATAAAAGTCTTAAATTCCTTCTCAAAGAATGTGAGAAAGATCTGTGGCCTTTTATTGATTTAAGACTGAAATCTTCTAACTTAAAGGAATGTCCAAGAATCACTCTTTCAGAAAGTACTCTAGGGCGGGGATCCTGGTAGAATTGCCGAAAACGCCATCATTTGGGACGAGGGGACGGAAAGAGTTTTGAATTGTTTGAAATGGATGCTACCCAGTCCGTTCCTTCAATCAATTTGTGAAGAAATTACGGCCAGATTTCAAAGCCGTACCAGGTATGAACTTCACCTACCTAGCGTCAACACCGAGATGATCTGAGAGTCGATGATTACCGAATGAAATAAACAAAAAAGGGCAAGACCATTTCTGACCCCTTGAGTCTACAACTTTAATGGGAAAGCAGTATCTAAATTCGGTTTTTCCGCTGGAACCTACAATACCTTCCCGACTTTGGCAGTTTTCCATTTAGTGGTAATTCCGCCGGATTCATAAATCCCTTCCATGGTGTCGCCATTTACGCGGCCGGTATAGTTGGCATCGCCGATGCTAAAGCTGATCAGATCCCCGCTCAATTTGCCATTCTTGATTGCTACAGTATCTGAACCTGATTTGAAGGTTCCGGAAAACGTCTGAAATCTCTGCTTGAATGTGAGCTCTCCTTCCAAAAGTTTCCATGTGCCTTCCACTTTTGCTGGCACAATCCAGAGAAGAGCAGTGCAATAGCTGCTGCATCCCTTGTTGTTTTGCACACTGACGGTCTCGTCGGGTTTCCACTCTCCCATGGTGAAGGAAGTCGACAATACACGGGTACCTGGCTTGAGATTCAAAATTCTCTGGCGGAGCCTGACGTTAAGAGTCTCTGATAAGAACATGGTAATGACCGTAGCCTGTGAGAAATCACTCTCAAACAGATCTCCCTCGACGAATTGGGCTCTTTCGCCGACGTTTTCCTGGGCGGCATTGCGCTTCGATAGCGCAACCAAGTTTGGGTTGTATTCGATGCCAAGCGCACGGGCGCCTCGCTTCGCGGCAGTGATGACTGTGCGGCCGTCACCGGAGCCAAGGTCTATCACGAAATCTTCCGACGTGACTTTGGCCATGTCGAGCATTTTGTCTACCAGCACCTGTGATGTTGGCCACCACGCCACGTCCTTGCCCCATTGGTTATACTGTGGTTCGTACTCTTGTTGGTACATCGCGATCGCGCAGCCAGCGGCGATCGACAAACACAGCATTAACAACGACTGACATACAAAACGAGATGGAATCATACTTTTTCTCCTCTTATTGAGTTTCGGGTAAGATTGAATAATAACTCGCTTTGGGGTGAGTCAAATATACGAAAGAGGGAGTCTTATGTCAACGAGAGAAAAAATCCAAGATATGGGATGCTTCCCTTGAAGTGAAAATCATATCAATTCTAAAACGAGGTTATGAAAGTTATCGTTTAAGTATTACCGCTTGAAATCTGGTATGGCGATGTGCGTTCTCGCCTTGCGGAAGGAGTCTTCGGGAAAAGGGATTACGTTCCCTAAACTTTCTGATAGGATTTGACCAAGCCTTCAAGCTCCACATGATTCAAAGAAGTTTTAACAAGAAAAGGATCGGCCCCAAATCTGGAAGCAGCTTCCCGGTATTCTGGTTTATCATAGCTTGAAAGAATGAGAATGGTAATATTTGGATGAGTTGCTTTGATTTTCTTGGTAAGGTTCAGGCCATTTTCTCCGG
>Ga0335070_10012017_pt1 | contig 10115 bp, 13 predicted proteins | sample Lox_Sample_13_FD_206722 | JGI IMG/M metagenome (GOLD analysis project Ga0335070, IMG submission 206722) | Soil microbial communities from Loxahatchee National Wildlife Refuge, Florida, United States - Lox_Sample_1.3 | ecosystem: Environmental > Terrestrial > Soil > Wetlands | place: USA... | reverse complement strand
GTTCTCCTCGACCAGCGCTTTGCTATAGACCCTTGCTTGCCCTCCTTCCAATCTTTCGATCAGAAGGTGACTGCGCTTGAGCCCCGGACGCCGCACCAACCGGAAAAACTTAAGAAGCTGTCGAAGAACGATCTTGTTGTACTCCTTCCAGAAATAGAGTCAACGAAAAACATGCGATTGTAAGTACATGGATTTTCAATCGAGTGCAGCTGGTTCACAGGCCACTGCCCAGAAATGGGGCAGTCCCCCGCTTCACTTTTCACAAACCCCGCGCCAGCCGCGGCTTTTCGCAGCCTTCATTCATGGGAATCGATGTGAATGCCGTCTTCCTGGTTTATGACTGGTTTGTGAAAATCGCGCAAATCACTTGCTGGGCAAGGAGACTCGGATATTTCCCGCCGGCAAAAGTGTTCGAAAAAAGGTAAGAGACAATCCCGGTAATCAGCAAAATTTTGTTGACATAAGTACACACTTATATAATGATTTAGTTATGGAACGCCTCGATGCCTCCTTCGCCGCTCTCGCTGATCCCACCCGCCGCGCCATCCTGGCACGTCTCGCCTCGGGGGAAGCGACCGTAAACGAGCTCGCGAAGCCTTTCAAAATGACGCAGCCCGCCATCTCCCAGCACCTCAAAGTCCTCGAAGACGCCGGCCTCATTTTGCAACGAGTCGATGGCACCCGGCGTCCGCGCCGCCTCGCCAAGTCGGGCATCGACGCCATGGATCAATGGCTTGCCATGCTGCGCAAGGCGCTCGAGAAGAATTACGACCGGCTCGATCAAGTTCTAGCCGCAATGGAATCCAATAAAGAAGGGAAAAGACGATGAGCAAATTGACATTGAAGACCGAAGGCGACACACATATCGTGGTAACCCGGCGCTTCGCCGCGTCTCCTGAAGCGATCTATCGCGCACACACCGATACGAAACTGATCCAACAATGGCTACTTGGCCCCGACGGCTGGACCATGCCCGTCTGCATTTGCGATGCGCGGCCCGGCGGCAAGTTCCGCTACGAATGGACCAATGGCAAAGTCGGATTTCATATCACGGGCGAATTCGTCGAGCTACGGCCTTACAGCAAGATTGTTCACATCGAGCGCATGTACCTCCCCGACCCCACTCCTGACAATCACGTCGAGACCCGTTTCGAGCCGGACGGCTCCGGCACGCTCATGACGATGCGCATGACCCTTCCCGACCCGCAAACCCGCGCCGCCATGCTCGCCACAGGAATGGAGAAGGGAATGGAAGCCAGCTACGTTCGCCTGGAAGGAATGCTGCGAGTAGCCGCCTGATGTCTCGAGGAAGGGAGTGCGATCCGGCGCACTTCCTAGCCCCCCGCTTTCTTCTTCTTGTCTTCAGACTGCGCCCGACCCTTAGTCTTGGGGCCGCGCCCACCCACGATGTCGGCGATGGTCGTGTTCTCCAGAATCTTTGCTGCCGCATCCCGCACCGACAAAAACACCTGGTACAGCGCCCGGTGATCGGCATCTTTCGCGATCAACCCGCGTAACTGTTCGGCGTCGCCCAAGGGAGCCAGGGGTCCGTCGATTAATCGAATAATGTCGCTGAGAGGAATTTCCGCCGGAGCACGCCGCAACCGGTATCCCCCGCGCGCCCCTCGCACGCTGTCGACAATCCTCGCATTCTTCAACTCAAGCAGAATCAGTTCCAGAAATTTCTCTGGCAGGTCGCTCTCCGCGGCAATTTCTCGAATCTTGATCGCTCCCTGGTCGTGCCGGCGCGCCAGCGTCATCATCGCCTGCAACGCGTACAATCCCTTCTGCGAGATCTTCAATCGGACCTTCCTCCACCCCGCATGATTGTGCCCCATTTCCCCCGACTTGCCTAGAAGTATCGCGGGTACCCGCCGCGCCGGGTGGGTCAGTTTCGCACGATATACTTCTGACTGTAAGCACTTCGAACCCCTATGTACGCGGACTTGGTGGACAGCATACTTCCGGCGCTCGCTATTTTCGCGGCTCGCGGCGTCATCGTAGCTGTCCGCCATTATTCTCGTGACAGAAGTCCATCGGAGATCAGCCGTCAAGCAGATATTTACGCCGCGCAAAAAAACTATCCCCTCGCCGAACAGAAACTCAACCGCCTTATCAAGAAAATCGAAAAAGACGATCCCAACAGCATCGAACTCCTCGGATACCTTCGACGCCTCGCCCGCTTCAGATTTGATCAGGGAGATTCGGCAGATGCCATTCAACTGCTCGCACGCGTGCTCGCGATCCAGGAATCGAATCTGGGGCCGAAATCACCCGATCTTCTCCAAACCATCGAGTGGCTCGCGCAACTCGCTCGCGGCAAAGGCGATCTCGACAGCGCCATTGCCTATATGCGGCGCGCACTCGCAACCCGGGACTTGATCTATGGGAAAGATGATTGGCGCGGTGCGGCTACCTTCAATACGCTAGGACTTCTGTTGCACCAGAAGGGCGACCGCCACAACGCCATTCCAGCCTTTCGCCGAGCGCTGGAGCTCCGCGAATCGAACTCACAAACGCCATTTGCCGATCTCGTCGTCAGCCTGAACAATCTCGGTATTGTGCTCGGCCAGGAAGGCCAACTGGTGGAGGCGGAAACCCTCCTGCGACGCGCACTGACGATGCAGGAGCAAGGTCCCGCACCCGAGAGCGCAGACGTTGCGGTTACTTTGAATGGTCTAGGGGAAGTTCTTTGGAAGAAGGGAGACCTCTCGGCGGCGGAGCCGTTGTACCGTCGCGCCCTCGCACTCCAGGAAAAAGCCTTTGGACCGGAGGACGCGCGGCTCGTCCCCACTCTTTCTCAACTCGGCCGCATGCTCACGCAAACAGAGGACTATGCGACCGCCGAGCCCTTGCTGCGGCGCGGGTTAGCCCTGCAGGAAAAAGTCAACGCTACCGACTCGATGGCCGTCGCCGAGTCGCTTGAAACTCTTGCCACAACGTTGCGAAGCAAGGGCGAGATTCCTGAAGCAGTCCCTTTGTTGCGGCGTGTGCTCACCATCAAGGAAAAGTCTCTGCCTGCGAATCACCCAGCGATTTCCATGACGCTTGGCACTCTCGGATGGGCCCTGTGGCAGACGCACGAACTCGCCGAAGCGGAACCAATCATCCGGCGCTCTCTCGCGATGGGCGAAGGCGCGGGAGAAGAAGCCAACGTATTTGTCTCCGCTCAGCTTTTCAACCTGGGATCTCTATTGCATGAGAAGCGTGACTTCGCCGCCGCCGAGCCGCTGGTCTGGCGTTCGCTCGCGCTGAAGGAAAAAGCTCTGGGTGCGACGCACATCTCGTGCGCCCAGCCGCTGGAAACGCTGGCCGCGTTGCGCATGGCTCAAAACGATCCCAAGGGCGCAGTTCCGTTACTGCGTCAAGCCCTGAGCATCAAAGAAAAAGCGTTCAAGCCGAACCATCCGCAAATCGCCATGACTCTGGTAAATCTGGCGATCACGCTCCAACAGGCAGGCACGCCCGATGACGTCGAGTCTCTGTTGAAGCGTGCCATCTGGGTCTATGAGAGTTCTTTGGGACAGGAGCATCGCGCCGTCGGCTCAACCTGTTTTCATCTCGCCACGTTTCTGCACAAACGCGGACGCTTCGCCGACGCTGAGCCGCTCTACCGCCGCGCTCTCGCCATCGCCGAAAAATCCTGGGGACCGGAACACGCCGAAACCGCCAGCACCATGGGCATGTTAGCCAAACTCCTGCACGCCACCGGAGACGTCACCGGCGCCCGTCTGCTGATGGGCCGCGCCTACAACATCGCCTCCAAAACATTGGGCGATAAACATCCCACCACCATCGACATGAAGGCCACGCTAAACGGCCTCATGCTGAAACAAACCTCCACCCACGTGAATTAATCGGAATTGAGTGATTGGGCGACTAAGAAATTGAGAGATTGGAAACTTGAAAATCGTTGGGTGACAAATAATCACCCAATCATAAAATTTTCAATGCTTCTGGTGCCATCGAAGGGACTCGAACCCCCACACCGTTGCCGGTACATGGACCTGAACCATGCGCGTCTGCCAATTCCGCCACGATGGCAAGTGGACAGTCAACTGCGGCAGCGGAACGCCGCCGCACCAGGAAGACCTGCTTCTTTATTTTACAGACACTATCCCGGCTGTCAAACGGTGGGGTCACCAACACCTCTCGTCCAAAAGTTTGAACATCAGGCATTCGTTGGAACTCCATCCCGGATTGGGAGCACAAGGTTACTTTGGAGTTCTTGTGGTGTGCGGAAAACTAACAGAGTATGAGACAGGGGCGTTGTTTCGTCGAAACCCATGATTGATCTGGAACCCATGGAAGAGATGCTGCTTGAAACAGGCTGCACTCTCGACAGAATCTGCACTGAATTAGCCCGACTCTTCAGCGTCCGCTCGACGGAGGTGGGTGTGCTGCGCCTCGAAGGGGAATTCCTGCGGTTCCTTTATCCGGCGGAGTTGCAAGTAGCGGGGCGCATTCCGATTTCCGGTTCCGGGGTTGCGGCGAAGACAGCCAGAACCAGGACGTCGGAACTGTACAACAATTTTGCCAATGTTCCCCACCGGACCGTCTTCGAATTGATTAAGTTAACCGACGCCGACGTCGCGCCAACCGATGACAACGCTCACCCGAAAATTCAGAAAATCATGTCGGCACCAATTTTGGGCGAGCGTAAACGGGTCCTGGGCGTCGTCCAGGTCTCTCGGAAAGGGCCGCATCCCGCCGCAGCCGGACCGGACTTTACCAGCACGGAACTTGATGATCTTGAGCGCACCGCTCGCCGTGTGGCGATCCTGAAACCAGAAGTGCTTCTGGGCGAGCCCAAGAAGCCTCGCCGCATGTTGGAACTGCAGAACGAACAGAAGAAAAAACAGAAAGCGCCTTCAGGCCGCTAAGAGTCCTATCACCACATACGCCGGCCGAGGGAGCCCTTCCATTTATCTACTCGAGCTTCGCGTTCATCGTAATCTTCGCATTCAGCACTTTCGACACCGGGCATCCCTTCTCCGCCGCCTCGGCATATTTCTGGAAGGTCGCCGCGTCCGCTCCCGGCACTTTGCCCACGACGTCGATGTGGCTCTCGGTGATCGTCCATCCCGAATCCAGCTTCTCCATCGTCAACGTGACGTTCGTCGAAATCGTGTCTGGCGTCAAATTCGCTCCGCCCAGCTGCGCCGACAACGCCATGGAAAAACATCCCGCGTGCGCGGCCGCAATCAATTCTTCCGGATTCGTTCCAGGGGCATTCTCAAAGCGCTGCGCAAATGAATACTGCGTGTTATTCAGCACGCCCCCCGGCGCAGAAATCGATCCCTTGCCGTCCTTCAATCCACCCTTCCACACTGCACTTGCCTTGCGTTGCATGACTTTCTCCTGAATATGATTTCGACAAAACGCCTTCCAATTGTAGTCGGAAAAAAGAAAACGTGTCAGACGTCCGACTTTCAAAAGCGATCAGTCAGCCACGTGTGGCAAACAGAGTTCTTGTCGGATAGCGGAAATTTGTTGCAAGGCGGTATCAACGCGAATTTGACTTTACTGACAACTGACAACTGACAACTGACAACTGAGAACTGACAACTGAGCACTGCCCCTCAGTAAAAATCCGAGCAGCTCAAATAGAACCCGCACTGCGGACACTTCAATTTGCACCGGCTCTCCCGCAGTTTCGTCGAACAATTCGGACAATACTGCCCCGGGTCCGCAGTGGCTTTTATGGAAGGTGTGTGTTCGCTCGGCGGAGCGATAGCCCGTTCGTCATTCATGGCGCCCCAAGATATCCTGCCCTAACACTCGCCCACAAGTACAGACTCCGATTCCGTAGGCTATGCCGCGCGGTCATTCGCCATCTGTGGAGATCGGCTCCAGCAATCTGCCACTGTCAACCACGCGCCTAGTCGTCGCCAGACTCTCACATACTTTCCCCGTTCCTGCGACAGCGAACCGCTCGGGGTTCTCACGAGTACCGTGAATCGCCCGATTTCCATGGCCATATCCCCGGAATGGTCGACCCGGGTGGTCTCCATGCGAAGGTCGCTGTATCCGGCCTCGGCCAACTCTCGCAATACCCGTTCGACCGACTTCTGCCCGTACGCCGCCTCATGGTGCGGCGCCATCAGGACGCCGTCATGCGCAAAAAGCGCTGCCGCCTGATCATGATTACCCGTATTGAACGCCATGCTGAAATCCTGCGTGAGACCACGCAGTTGAGACTCTACATCCTGCAGCGGACGGACGTCCGCCAGGGAACCTGTGTAAGGCCGGTACATCCACAACCTCCTGGGGGAAGGCACCAGAGAATCGCCTCGGCCAGTCGGCCATCCTCTGGGAAAAGCTCGCCTATTCTAGCCCAAAAGGCGATGTGGAAACCGAAAAGTTTTTCGGAGTGAAAAGATGGGGCCTATCGCTCGAATAGAGCCGAGCGGCTGGGTATCCTTGGCGCATTCCCGTCGATGTTCATTGCGGTCACAGGGGATCGAACAGGCTCCTTGCGATTATCGCGGGCGGCGATCTGTTGTTTCACGCGCTCCATCAGTACGATGAGTTTCTTCGCTTCCTGATCTCTCTCTGCCTGCTTGCACATTTTTTCGAAGTCTTGCGGCGGTAGCGTCACACGATTCGTCATGGGGGGATAAATTCCTTCTTGAACGAAGAGAGTATGAACGAGAAGCGATAGCCTAACCTATCCCCGGTCCTTTGCCAAGCCCCGCAATGCCTGAATTATTTTCGGAAAACACCCCAAAGAAACGTTCACGGTCCATCCCCTGCCGACCGGCCGAACTGATCCGACACGCTACGTTATCAGTGGTATCGAAGCCATGCTTCAGGCATGTTTATCTAGGAATTGCGCCGCGGAAATTTATGAGCAGGGAGTGCTGTCGTTCATGTCTGCCCGCCGTCTCGACGATCATATCCGTGAGCTGTGTACCACCGCAGTGGAGGCCAAGAGTCCCGACAAGTACGTCGCGCCCTTTCCGAGCTACGCGCGCCATTCACGAATACACCCATCGCCTTCGCCAACGCGCAGCTGTCTTTGTCGGAGCGCCTCAAACCCTCCGCGAGCGCCGCAAGATTTAGCTAACGCGACAAATACGCATACTCGAGGCCGCCGTCATCGGCCAGCAGCACCCACAACGTGTATACGCCCAGCGCCGTCCCCAGTGGCGGATGAAACAACGCCAGTGCTGCCAGCACAATCGCCGCCCCTCGCGCCCAGGCCGCCTTCTGCATCAACCCGAGACCCACGCAGAGTCCTCCCGCCGCCAGGATCGTCAACGTTCCACCCGCGACGTAGACCAGCACCGGAAATAACTCCCCCATCGGCTCCTGCCCGTGGAAGATAAACCGGAATCCGTTCCCGAAAATCAGTAGAGCGACCGCCGGAATCGCAAACAGCCCTCCGACCGCCATCCACAGTCCGCCCAGGATCGGCAAATGCCGATCCAGCCGCGTATACGCCACGGTCCGCACTACGTCTCCGACCTGTCTTCCGCAATTCGAGCAGACTGCGGCCCCAGCCTGCATCTGCATTCCGCACCGGCTGCAGAACATAACTGCCTCCATTCCCTACAGTTAGGGATACGCAAAATTGCGCAGGAGGTTCCCTCATCGTCCCAAAAGCCGCCAACCCCCAACGGTACATGACCTTAGTGACCTTTAACCGATTACCCGGGTCGATGAGAATGGGTCCGACGGCTGAGTTCGCCTGCGGGAGCGAAGCGTGCTGAATTCTCGTGTCTTATATCTATCCGTTTTCCTCGCGGCTAGCGTTTCGCTGGCGTCGGCGCGCGATCTCGCGCTCGTCTCCAACAAGACCAATTCCGTGACCGCCATTACTCTTCCCGATCTAATAAAGGTCTGCAAGGCCCAGACCAACCGCTGGCCCGACGGCAAGCCCGTGACCTTCATCATGCGCGCTCCGTCCGACCCGGAAATGAAAATGTTGCTGGAAAAGGTCTTCGTTCTTCCTGAATCCGACGTGAAGGACCTCATCAGCTCCGCCAATCACGGGCGTGCCAATCATCCAGCGATCTTAGTGGTGGATTCCGATGAAGACCTCGTCAACAAGGTGGCTTCTATACCCGGCGCCGTCGGTGTCGTCGACGTCTACGCCATCAACAGCAGCGTGGCTGTGGTGAAAGTCGGTGGAAAGTTACCCTTGGAGCCCGGATACGTGCTCCATGGCAACTAGCGGTCGCACGAAACGAACTGATGGCGAACGATAAGAAAGCTCGGGCAGCAGCAGCTTCCGCCGAAGGAAGCGCAGACGCGCCCCCCAGCGCGCCCGCTGGAAAATTCACCTTTACCCGCCGCTATCCCCGTTTTGTCATCGACGTTCGCCTGCAAGTAAAAATGTTTCAGGACGGCGAGTTCCGAACCTGCTGGGGCCGCTCCACGGAAATGGGTCAGGACGGCATCGGAGCCACGCTCACGGGCACGCTCGAGACCGGCGAGATCGTTACCCTTGAAATTCCACTTCCGTTGACCCCCTACCCGATCAAGGTCCGAGCGATCGTCCGCTACTGTCAAGGGCTGCGTTACGGCTTCGAATTCCTCACGCTCAACGACAATCAGCGCGACACGATCCGCCGTGTCTGCCAATATCTGGCTACCAAAGCCTGACGGTTTTCTCCGTATTCTCAGTTTCCTCCGCGGCCTTCGCGGTAAAGTTTCTTCCCGCAATCAAGTCGGCTCCCTAACGTTTCCGGTGCCGTCGCTCCGAATTCGCCAGATCAGATACACCAAGACCCCAACATTGATCAGCAACACCACAACTTTCACCGCGCTTGGATGCCGGAAGATTTCGTAGACCTCCACCGGAACCAGCGTGCTCGTGATGATCACGGTGAGCCATTCGCCCCATCGCTTCCGCATCCATAGCCCGATTCCTTCCGTGCAGAACAGAGCTGCGTACAGTAGGCCGCCTAAACCTAACTTCTTGATCTGTTCCGGCGTTATATTGGCTGCCCGGGCCAGCGCCATTTCCACATGGTGGTTGCCGGGATCGAGTTTAAGCGCCTTCGCCCAGTGTTCCGCTACCTCTCCCACATCCCTGTGTAGAAAGCGAAAGGCCCCGAATACTAGCGCAATCAGCGTGAGGGACTTGAAGAACTTGAAGACCGCGATTACCCGCAGCAGCCGGCCTTGCGAAGCTTTCATGCGCGGCAAGCCTATCATCACCGTCGAGGCAGGGAAAATCGGAGGATGGCGGGGGCGCTATGCTGCAGGAAGGGCGAGTCCCGTCGGGACGCCACTGCGCCCTACGCGATCGCGAAAATTGAGCGCCGTAAACTCTCACGCAACTTCGGACGCGATTCCTCGCTTTTCGCCATGACGTGCGCTCGTAGAAATGCTACGCGGCTAGCCGCTTCGCAAAGATTGGCTCTCTGCTGGAATTCTGCGTCCCGTGCGCTACGAATCCGTTCGGCGGTGAAGGCAAAGCTGGCGGTCAGAGTGAGGGCTTCGTGAGAGGACAACTGCGACATCGGGGGAATCCTTCTGAGCTGAACCCCGTTTGCCACCGCCGCGTCAAAACCAAACCTTCAGCCCCCTGCATCCGACCGTAGAATGACTTCAACGAAATGCGTGCGCTCCTCCTGACTCTGTTATTGGCCTGCTCGGCTGTGGCTCAATCCGCCCCCGCCCCGATCGTTGTCGTTAGCGACGAGAACGGTGTGGCCGTCCAGTCCGCCCGGGTATTCCTGCAATCCCAGTCGCAACCGGCCGTCCTTTGCCAGACCGACTTCAGTGGGCGCTGCCGATTCCCGCTTCTCCCCGCCGGCAAATATCAACTCCGGGTTGAGAAGCAGGGATACTACGCTCTTATGCAGCCCGAAATTCAGGTCGAGTCCGCTTCCGTGATTGAAGTCGCCATCTACCATCAGCAAGAAGTCAAGGAAGTAGTCAACGTCACCGAATCTCCCGCCGCCATCGACCCCACTCAGATTTCTTCGCGCGAGACGATCAGCGGCCTCGATGTCATCAACATCGTCTATCCCAACACCACCGACTTCCGAAACGTACTCAACTTCATTCCTGGTGTCGTGCAAGACCAGGGCGGACAGCCGCACGTCGCCGGCGCGCAAACCTACCAGACCGAAACCGTGCTTGACGGCTTCAACGTCACC
>Ga0335070_10012016_pt1 | contig 10115 bp, 8 predicted proteins | sample Lox_Sample_13_FD_206722 | JGI IMG/M metagenome (GOLD analysis project Ga0335070, IMG submission 206722) | Soil microbial communities from Loxahatchee National Wildlife Refuge, Florida, United States - Lox_Sample_1.3 | ecosystem: Environmental > Terrestrial > Soil > Wetlands | place: USA: Florida... | reverse complement strand
AGGAATGGTTTTGACAAGAAATGCCGTGAATAGACGGTTTTGAGTCGGGAACGATTCGAAATCGCCAGAGGCACAAGGTGGGTATCCCTCCGCCCTACTAGCTAAGAGCAACTCTTTTTGGCGTGTGCTAAGCTTGTGTAGGAATTTAAGTATGCGGGCTCTTACCAGAGGGATGATCGTAATTTTCGTTCTAGCTATCCGTGTTGTGCAAGCGCAGTTGGCAGAACCTGTTTCTCCGGTCAACATCATTCTCGATTCGGATATCGTGGGCGATGCGGATGATGTCGGCGATCACGCGGTGCTCTGGGCGCTTGCGGATTGTGGTGAGGCCAACGTTCTGGCCTTGATCACGTCTTCGGCAAACGATTACAGCGCTCCGACCGTGCAGGTGCTTGCACGATACTTCGGACACCCCAACGTCCCGATTGGTGCGTACCAAGGTGACATCCCGAGCGACTACAGGGCGACTTTCAGTCCGTTTACAAAGCAGATCACCGAGGAGTTTGGGAATGCCGCGAACACCCGCGCTAAGTATCCGGATGCGGTAACCGTGTATCGCCAGGCGCTGGCCGGAGCACCCGACAAGAGCGTCTATGTCGTGGCAGGAGGATATTACCAGCCGCTGCGTGCACTTCTGCAAAGTGGTCCCGACCACTTCAGTTCGCACGACGGCGCCAAATTGGTAGCGCAAAAGGTGCGGCGGCTGATCACAGCGGCCGGGAAGTTTCCCGACTCCGGTGATGGCCCGGAGCACAACTTTGCCATGGATCCCGACGGAGCTAGCTTCGTGTTCGCAAACTGGCCAACGGAAATTGTCTCGATTGGCACTGAGGTAGGTTGGGACGTCGTTACCGGACCACGATCGACTGCTGATCCGACCAAAGACCCGGTCAAACGTGCCTATGACCTATACTGCCACAACGGCCGATACTGCCCCGCTACGACTCCAGCCTGGACGCAAATTGCGATTCTCTATGCAGTGCGCGGAGGAGTCGGTACCACCTTTTCAATCGGTGGGGCGAACGGCTCGACGGTGGTTGGGAACAGCAGGCAACCGATACCTGGCCGGAATGTGTGGACAAAGAGCCCCAATCGTCACCATGCGTACCTCGAAAAAGCTGTTCCTGCCTCCACTCTCGCACATACGCTTAACCAATTACTGCAACACAGTGGGACAGACCGGACAGCATGTAAGCGTTGACGTGGGTCCCGGCCCCACAACAAGCGGCGTCGAACGTTGGTTCGAAGGACGATTATAAGGGTTTGCAGGACCCTGCACGACTCGTCCGACGAGGCCCACGCAGCCCCTTCGGCGAAGAAAGAGTATTCAGCTCAACGCACCGCAACCCATTGCCCTACAAGCACATGCCGAACCACCGATCACCTCGGCTACAGCACTGGGGACCGTGCTCGTTCGGCTCCGGCAGGAATCCGCACCCCCCACCGGTTCCGCCAGCTATTTGCGGCGTTCGCAGGCCATGAAGATTCTCGCTACCTGGCCGCACTTAGCACACACGGGCGACTTGTCTTGTTCTGATAAGCATTCGATGTTATTGATTCTTAAGTACAAAACGCAACATCGGCTGGGGCAAGTGCTGGGACAAATGGTGAAAACTTTTGCGGGTTTTGCGGGCCCCATACGCGAAGGAGGAGAAAAGTCCAAACAAACCATGAGTCGATATAAGACAGTGATGGCAATAGACATGCACAGGTTAGACCCGAGAAATGCCTCCGGTAGGAGAGGGGGCGTGGGAGTAAGACGGCGGAGCTATGTTTGGAATCGAGTCCTCGGAGCAAGCACCAGGCGCGGCGCCAGCAGGGGCGTTCGAAAGGCTTCAGTGGTACGCCATTCAGACACGCCACCGCCACGAAAAGAGTGTTGAGGCCCGTTTGAAGGAGAAGGGCTTGATCACTTTTCTGCCCCTTGCCAACCAGATCCGCCGCTGGAGTGACCGTCGCAAGACAATCGAGCTTCCACTTTTTCCATGCTACTCCTTCGTGCGCCTAAACCAGGAGAATGCGATGCGTGTTGCGGTTCTGCAGACGCCTGGTGTTGTACGACTGGTAGGAATTGGCGGCAGGCCTACGCCAATCCCCGACAAGCAAATCGAAGACATTCAGACAGTGCTGACGAACGGAACTACCGTTGCGGTCCAACCGTTCTGCACCGTCGGTCAACGAGTGCGGATCACCGGGGGATGCCTCGACGGCGTCGAGGGCATTGTTCAGGCGCAGAACAGCTCTCGAACTCTGATGATTGCCGTTGAGCCCTTGAAACGCTCAGTACTGATTTCCTTGGAGAACTACCACGTAGTTCCGCTGCAAGTGTAGTTCCGCTGTCAGTACTGTACTGATAAATGCGCTGTTCCCTCCCCATACCAAACTAGGATCTGATCAACGCAGGAAAATGCGCTTGTGACTATTCTTTTCCTCATCAGCAGCGAAGGGCACTACGGCGTCGAGAACATGTTGGTGACGCTGGCCCGCAATCTGGCACAGCAGGACTGCCGCTGTATCGTCGCTGTGTTCCGCGACTCGCGTGTTCCGCACACGGAAGTGGCCACCGAGGCCGAGGGACAAGGATTGCCCGTAGAAATCATCCCGTGCAACGGACGATGGGACTGGAATGCTGTGGTTCGGATTCGGGAGCTGCTGGTCAAGCATGACGTGCACGTACTGCACCCACACGGATACAAGGCAGACCTCTACGGTTATGTGGCGGCATGGCCGAACCGCGTTGCGCTGGTGTCTACCGCTCACAACTGGCCTAGTCCGCTGTTGCAAATGCGCGCCTATGCAGCGCTCGACCGTCTGGTGCTGCGAAGGTTCGATAGAGTGATTGCTATCTCCGACGTGATCGCGGGAGTTCTGCAGTCGTCGGGCATCCAACCACGGAAAATCGAGACCATTTTGAACGGCGTGGAGATTGAACGCTTTCAGGGTGCCGCACCCTCACTACGCGACGGCATTCAGTCCAAACCGCAACAGCAGCTTGTAGGATTCGTCGGGCGCTTGGTTAAGGACAAGGGCGGCGAAATCCTGCTGAAGGCTGCACAGAAAGTGCTCGCTGTGCATTTGGATACGACGTTCGTCTTTGTCGGCGACGGACCGTCACGGAAAGAGTTAGAAGAATTTGCGATGCGGCTGGGAATCAGAGAACGGGTTAGCTTTGTAGGTGTTCGCAACGACATGCCCGGCGTGTACGCCTCGTTCGATGTGGTTGTCCTGCCATCGTTGGTGGAGTCGGTGCCAATGTGCTTGCTGGAGGCAATGGCTGCCAGCAAACCCGTGATCGCCACACGTGTGGGCGCTGTGCCAAAGATAATCATTCCCGAAGAAACGGGATTGCTGTTGCAGCCCGGCGATGTCGAAGGGCTTGCTGCGGCAATTTCGCGGCTCCTCACTGACGCGGCCTTAGCACGGCGACTCGGCGAAAACGGGTGCGAACACGTCAGGCAGCATTTCTCGGCCACTTCGATGGCCAAGGCTTATTTGCAAACTTACGCGGGGGTGCTTGCGAGCCGGGAGGGCGCGCAGAGCAATGCCGCATTGGAGGTGAGTCGCGGATGAGCACCCAGTCCGTACAAGTCTCGATTGTGGTGGCTTGCCGAAATGAGATCTCGCATATCCGGGCCTTGCTCGAATCAATCTTGGCGCAGGAGATGGCGGGAATCGGCTGGGAGGCAATCATCGCCGACGGTATCAGCAATGATGGCACGCGGGAAGTCCTGGCCGAGTACAGCGTCCAGTACCCGCAAATTCGCGTCATCGACAACCCCAAACAGATCGTTTCCACAGGACTGAACGCGGCGATCCGTGTGGCGCGTGGAGCAATCATTATGCGCATGGACGCGCATACGACATACGCGCCGAACTACTGCCACATGTGCATGGAAACGCTGGAACGTACCGCGGCAGACAACGTGGGTGGGCCAGCACGAACCATGCCCCACGGCCTCCAGGCTCGAGCGGTGGCTGCGGCATTTCATTCGCCATTCTCCACCGGGGGCGCCAAATTCCACGACGTCCAGTACGAAGGCTGGGTGGATACGGTTCCCTACGGATGCTGGCGCAAGGCCACGCTAGAAGGAATCGGCCTGTTCGACGAGAACCTGGTACGCAACCAGGATGACGAGTTGAACCTACGCTTGGTACGGGCTGGCGGCAAGATCTGGCAGAGCCCGACCATCGTCTCGTGGTATTCGCCGAGGTCAACCCTGTCAAACTTGTTCCACCAATACTTTCAGTACGGCTTCTGGAAGGTTGCGGTGATCCAGAAGCACCGACTACCGGCTTCTTGGCGACATGCGGTACCCGTACTGTTTATGTTGGCCAACGCCCTACTCTTTAGTGCTGCTGTTGCCATGCTGGCGATGCACGTGTCCCCATGGGGAACAACTGCGGCAGCACTCTGGGTGGCACTGATCATCAGCTACACCGGCGCGACGTTGTGCGCCTCTCTGTTTACGGCAGCCCGCTGGGGGTGGGCGACATTCCCTTACCTGCCTGTCGTATTTGCCGCTTATCACCTGTCATATGGCTTGGGGTTTCTGGTGGGCTTGGTCAAATTTGTTTCCTCCCCGGACCGTGGTTTTGAACGCGTGGCCAAGACAGCTTTCACACGGATTACCCGATAACGAAACCGATCTACGGAATCATTGGAAAATCGGAGCACACGATGAATGAAACGGTGGATATCCCAATTCAGGTCCCATTTCACCGCCCGAGCATAGGACAGGAGGAGATTGAAGAGGTTGTGCGCACGCTGCAGTCAGGCTGGCTGACAACAGGACCTCGCACCGCACAGTTCGAGGAGGAATTTCGCGCGGTGGTAGGTGCCCCCTATTCCTTGGCCGTGAATTCGTGCACGGCTGGGTTGCACCTGGCCTTGGCGGCGCTGAACATCGGCCCCGGGATGGAGGTGATCACGACCCCCATCACCTTCTGTGCCACGGTCAACGTCATCCTGCACGTTGGTGCCACGCCGGTGCTGGCGGACGTGGCCGCCGATGGGAACATCGATCCTGGGTCCATTGCCGAGCGCATCACGGACCGGACACGGGCCATCATGCCGGTTCACCTAGCGGGGCTGCCCTGCGATATGAAAGCCATCTGGGACCTCGCCCGACGCCATAACCTCATGGTGATTGAAGACGCTGCTCACGCAGCCGGCGCGCAGTACCGCGGTTGCTCCATCGGTGGCCATAATTCCGGTAACTGTAGCAATGCCGTAGTGTTCAGCTTTTATGCGACGAAAAATATGACAACGGGCGAAGGCGGAATGGTCACAACGCATGATCAGATGCTCGCTGACTCGCTTAAGAATCTGTGTCTGCACGGTATCAGCAAAGATGCCTGGAACCGCTACTCCGACCGCGGCAACTGGTACTACGAGGTATTGCGTCCAGGCTTCAAGTTCAATCTGAGTGATATACAGTCGTCGATCGGAATCCATCAGCTGCGCAAGCTGGAAGGCTTTATCGAAGAGCGTACCCGAATCGTGGAGGCGTACAACCGGGCGTTTACCGAGGTCGAGGAGCTGGAGACTCCACCTGACAGGGCCGACTGCCGTCATGCTTGGCACCTCTACTCGCTCCGTCTTAATACGGAAAAATTGGAAATTAACCGAGACCAGTTCATCTTAGAGATGCGCGAGAAGGGCGTTGGAACGAGCGTTCATTTCATCCCCATACCTTTGCATCCATTCTTCACCGCATTTGCGAATCGACCGGAAAACCAGTGCCCCAACGCCATCATGCTTTACCGGCGGCTTATATCGTTGCCGCTGTTCCCAGGCATGCGAGGCGAACAGATCCAGTATGTCATTGATACGGTGAAGAATATTGCTCGTAGTTTCCGCCGCAAAAAGGCCTTCGCCGCATGAATCCGGGGAGGAGGCCATGATCAGACGAATGCTGGATGTCGCAGTCTCCCTCGCCGTGCTGCCGGTGCTTGTTCCCCTGTTCGGCTTAGTATGCACTGCGATCATCATTGAATCACCTGGCAACCCGTTCTACGGGGGGTGGCGCGTCGGCAAGAATGGCAGGCTGTTCCGCATGTGGAAGTTTCGCACCATGGTGCTGCACGCGGATAAGCTTGGCACCTCGATTACCACCCGGCGTGACCCTCGCATTACACGAGTGGGCTGGTTCCTCCGCAAAACGAAGTTTGATGAATTGCCGCAATTCTTCAACCTGTTGCTCGGCGACTTGACGTTGATCGGGCCTCGCCCTGAAAGCCCGGATTTGGCAGAACAGTACACGCCGGAGCAGAAGCAAGTTTTCACGGTGAAGCCCGGCATCACGGGCCCAGTCCAATTGCGATACACGGACATTGAGGCAGAAGCTATACCCGACGGGCAGAATGCCGAGAAGTTCTACATCGAATGTGTATTGGACCAGAAGGTGCGCATGGATATCGAGTACCTTACGACGCGCACGTGGCTTTCCGACTGCAGCATGGTGCTGCAAACGATCTTACTGATGGCACGCGCGACAATCGTCGCCGTGCTCCGGTGAGAATCTCCGGAATCATTGCATTGATACTCCCCCTCACAATTTCTAGTTCTCCCCCGCAGAGAAGCAGCCGGCGTGCTGTCGCCACAGTTTCTCGCGACGCTTGCCGAAGTCATCGACGAGGAGAGGGACAATGCTAAAAGGAGTGCGAAATCTGAGCTGGCAAGAGGCATTGCCACGTGTCATTGCCGATTTTGCCGTGGTGCATCTCAGTATCATTGCTGCCCTTGCAATCTCTGTGTTTTATCAAACGGCGACAGGGGAAGGGGAACAGGCGCGGGCGCTGATTGCCAATTTCGAGCATTACTATGTGCGGTTCTTCTGGCTGCTATCGCCCATCTTTCCATTAACATTTGCGCTGTGTGGGTTCTACACGCATACCCGCAGCTACAACGGTCGGCACAAGACCCGGATCATCCTGTGCGGTGTGGCCGTTGCGGTGGCTCTGTTCATCACAGCTAACATGTTGGTTGGGGACAGGGTTGTTGGTAGGAGCGTCGGTATTCCTTTTGCGGTGTTGGCCAGTTTTGGGGTCTGTTTCTCCCGGCTACTGAAGAATTATGTGGAAAAGCGATTTGAGGTAAGGCCAAAGGACTCGCCAGTGCTTATAAGAGAGAAGCCGCAGGTGCTTGTCGTCGGTGGCGCTGGATACATCGGCTCGCTTTTGGTCGAGCGACTCCTCCAGTTGGGCTACCGGGTGCGCGTACTGGACGCATTGTTATACGGCAAAGAATCCCTCAAGTCTGTTGAAGGGCATCCTGATTTCCAGTTGAGGGTGGGGGACTGTCGCAACATCCGTGACGTCGTTAGCGCTGTGCACGGTGTGGATGCAGTGGTCCACTTGGCGGCGATCGTTGGTGATCCAGCCTGCGAGCAGGATCGGGATGCAGCCCTTGAGATTAATTACGCAGCGACCCGCATGCTGATCGAGGTGGCTAAGGGACATGGTGTAGGTCGCTTTCTGTTTGCCTCCAGCTGCAGTGTCTACGGTGCCAGCGAGCAAGAGATGGATGAAAAGTCGAAGGTCAATCCAATCTCGTTGTACGCCCAGACCAAGGTGGACTCGGAGCGGGCCCTGCTCGCGGCCAAAACCGATGATTTCCATCCGACCATCCTCCGGTTCGCGACAGTGTTTGGTCTCGGATACCGACCACGGTTTGACCTGGTGGTGAACTTGCTTACGGCGAGGGCGAAGCAACAGGCTACTATCACGATCTACAACGGCCAGCAGTGGCGGCCGTTCATCCATGCCCGGGATGTGGCGGAGGCGATTGTGCTCGCGCTCGAAGCGCCGGTCCGTCTCGTCAGCGGAGAAATTTTCAATGTTGGGGATTCCCGTCTGAACCACACTCTGCAGGGCGTAGCCGAAATCATTCAGCAAGTGGTCCCCAACGTTGCTGTCGAGCACGTTGTGAACTCTGATCGCCGGAATTACCGGGTTAACTTCGACAAAATCCATAATCGGTTGAACTTCTCGGCACGATACACCGTCCAGAACGGTGTCGAAGAACTCAAGCGGGCATTCGACGAGGGATCCATTCGTAACTACACAGACCTCCGATACCACAACCAGCGTTTTCTGCAGGCGGCTGGCGTGGTGGGACACAAACAAGAAGTCGATGCACTGGTGATGGCAGCATTCGCAACGCCGTGTGCCGAGGACGGACAGGTAGTGGAAGGAGGCATGCCAGTCGCCGGCCGTCCCGCTCTGATCAAGATAGCGACAGCGTCGGCGTAAACAGGATGAGTCGCATAATGGCATTACCCGATGCACAAGCAGTACCGGCCTGCAGCCAATCCAGAGTAACAAACGGGGTCCCAGTGGCGCTTTGCAATTCCGCAGAACAAAAAGTTAGAAGCCAACGGCTCCGTGTGCTCCTAGTGGATCTGTTGTCAGTTGTGCCTTATTACACCGGCCACCTATGCAGTGGTCTCCGAGAGATGGAACGACTCGACGTGAGGCTGGCGTCGATAACGTATGGGCACGATCCGTCATTCTTCAGAAGAATGGGACTTCGTAACGATCCGGGCTTGCTGGATGTGACATATAAGGTCCCTGGCACTGTCTTCCGATTACGGCGATTGCTCAAGCTTTTGGAATGTCTGCTGAACATGGCGATCCTATCGTTGCGGTTTCTGATATCGAAGCCAGACATCGTTCACGTGCAGTTTATCCCGCTAGTCCAACATGGTGTGCCGTTCGAACTGTGGTTTCTCAAGCTCGCTCGGGCCTGTGGTATCAAGCTCGCATACACGGTTCACAATGTTCTGCCTCAGGATACAGGAGAACGCCACCGTAAGGCTTACACACGGGTTTATGAGCTCATCGATGCGTTTATCTGTCACGACGACAGCGCTAAGCGCACACTTGTGAATGAGTTCCACATAAACTCGGATCGTATCGCTGTCATTCCCCATGGTCCGCTCTTTAAGCCAGCCGGCCCTCCCTCACGAGACGAAGCGCGAACGAGACTCGGGCTCCCTTCCAATACATTCGTTGTACTGTGGCAGGGAATAGTGCGACCCTACAAGGGAGTTTCTGTCCTACTTAAAGCTTGGGCGGCAACTTGCAAGGCTGGCCTAAACGGAGTCCTCGCAATAGTAGGTACCGGCGACGCAGAGCTGCTCAGAGATATTCAGAATGAAGTTCGCGACAGCAAATCGTCCGTGCGACTTGTCTTACGCTTCGTCTCCGTCGAAGAACTCGCGAACTTCTACCAAGCCGCCGACGTGGTGGTTTATCCCTATACCGAGGTCACCACCAGCGGAGCATTGATGACGGGGATTGCATATGGGAAGGCGATCGTGGCTTCAGCCTTACCTGCCTTCCAAGAACTGCTACGTCACGAACAAAACGCGCTACTCGTTCCCTGTAAAGATGTGGAAGCGTTGGCGGACAGCCTGGTCCGTCTAGCCGGAGATGCGGAGTTGCGAGAGCGGCTAGCAAGGCAGTTGCAGCAAGACCAGGCCGCCGCCCCAAGTTGGGCGGATATCGCACAGCATACGTTCAAGTGCTATTACGCCATGGTGCATTCGAGGGGAGTGGGCACGGTGGAACTCGTCGAATGCTAGGATCCGTATGCATTTTGGCTTAGAACAATATGTCGGGATTGTGCTGTATCTTTCTGCAATTGGAGCATTTCTCCTGACAATTTTCTGGAAACCGATAGTCGGAATCTATTACCTCGTTCCACTCATCCCGTTGCAGACGATCCGGTACCGGCTGAACGCGTTTCCCTTAGGAGCGAGTGTCGTAGGCCTCATGTTGCTCGCGATCGCTCTGGGACTGAAACGCCAGGGACGGCCGCTCTTACCGAAAACCTTTTGGACGAAGCTGCTGTGCATTTACATTGTCTTCACGTTCTTATCACTGTGGTATGGTGCCTTCTACCTGAGAAGTTCGCTGCCTCTGCCCGGTGACGTCCGTTTTGCCAATTGGCAGGAGTACATCACTTTGCCAGTCATGCTCCTGCTCGTGGCGGCATTGGAGCCGAACCCTCGACAGATCAAGACCCTGGTTATCCTCATGTGCCTTGCCACACTCGCTCTGGATCACAACTTCTGGAATGTTGTGTCGGACCGGGATTTTTCTAGCTACTC
>Ga0335070_10012015_pt1 | contig 10116 bp, 4 predicted proteins | sample Lox_Sample_13_FD_206722 | JGI IMG/M metagenome (GOLD analysis project Ga0335070, IMG submission 206722) | Soil microbial communities from Loxahatchee National Wildlife Refuge, Florida, United States - Lox_Sample_1.3 | ecosystem: Environmental > Terrestrial > Soil > Wetlands | place: USA: Florida... | reverse complement strand
CACGTCGGTAAAGCTGCCGTCTCCGTTGTTATGAAATAGATGGTCGTGTTCGCCTTCAAGCCCGCGCGGCCCGCACATCACTGGAACGCCATAATACTGGCATATTGCATTGTGACCGCCATTTGCGCCGTAAACAGGGGGATTGGCAAGATCAATCTTTGCGTAACCGGCTACGAATAAATCAAGACGCCCGTCACCGTCGTAGTCGCCAAAAGTCGCGCCTGTCGACCAGGTCCCGATGGCGACTCCAGCCTGCTCGGCCACGTCGGTAAAGGTTCCATCATGGTTGTTGTGGTAAAGCCGATTCTTTCCGAAATTCGTAACGTACAAGTCGGGCCAGCCGTCATTGTCAAAATCACCTACCGCGCACCCGTAGCCCCACCGTTCGTTGGCCACTCCGGCATTTTCAGTCACATCGGTAAAGGTGCCGTCGTGATTGTTGTGAAAGAGCGCAGCGTGCGGAGCCTCAGCTTTGCCTGCCAAAGCATCATAGGTTGAGCCGTTCACTAGGTAGATGTCGAGCCAGCCGTCGTTGTCGTAATCGATCAGGCAAACTCCCGGACCCTTAGCTTCAATGAGAAGCCGCTTATGCGGAGTGCCGGCTTGGTGATGCCATCGCGTGAGGCCGGCAGCCGCCGCAACATTTTGAAAAATGACTGGGCCGGTTTTGACGAACCCACCGGCGGTGATCGGACGATGCTGGCTGTCGAAGACAGCTTTCTGCGCGCCTGCATTTGCGATCCCGCCCTGCGACGGCTGCTCAGGATTCGGACTGGCGTGAGATTGCGGGCTCGCACTGCTGTGGGCCGGCGACTCTTGAGCAGACAAACAGAGACCTAGGGACAGAGTAAGGATGAGGAGAAGAACCGTCGTACGGATTCTCCGCGGCATCTGACCCGGAGCAAGCATCGCAAAGCCTACGATTTCGCCACCTCCGATTTCACTCACTGCCCGATAGTCGTACGATGAGAACGCATTTCTGCGATGAGTCTCATTTGTCGGAAGGTGCCTGGAAATCCTTGAGCTTGCGGATGCCACGCCCCTCATCAATCTCATAAAGGGCGTCGGCGGCCACATTCTGGAAATCCTGGCGCGTCCCGCTCGGCCATCGAACTGCGATGGTTGATATCACGGCCTCTTTCCCTAGACCGAAGTGCAATCGCGTATCGTTGCTCGAGTTGTACCCGCCTCCGCCTCTGACCTCATCAATCTGCGTTATGCCCCCCGCTGAAATCGTCACCCGGGCTCCAATGGCCATGCGGTTACTTTTGCTCCCAACCAGGCGGAAAAGCGCACGATGGTTCGCATTTTGTGTTTCATTGAGGAAAAGTGACGGCGGTCCGTCGACATTGAAAACGACAAAATCCAGGTTCCCGTCGTTGTTGATATCTCCGAACGCGATGCCGCGGCGCGATTGCAGAGTACCTGCGTTCAAAGCGGCCTGATTCGCGACCTCTACAAAGGAGTGCCCCCCGATGTTTTGAAAGAGCTGCAGAGGCTCGCGAAACTTCACTTCGTTCTCGAGACTGTCCTCCAGTGATGAAAAGTTCCCGTTAGCGATCAGGATATCGGGCCATCCATCGTTGTCGAAATCAGCAAAGCCGACTCCCCATTTCACTGGCGCCTGCGTGTCTCGCGCAAGACCGGCCCAAGCGGCGACGTCGGTAAAAACCACTTTATCGTTGTGATACAGGCTGGCCGGCTGCTGGCTGTAGCGGGTCGTGACCAGGTCGAGACTCCCGTCCCGGTCATAGTCGCCGAAGTCACCGGCCATGTTGCCGAAAACCTCTCCATTCGGTCCAAAGGCCGCTCCGGTGCTCACGCCGACGTCCTCAAAAGCGCCGTTGCCAAGATTGTGAAATAAATAATTCGCACCTCCGTCGTTAGCAACAAACAGATCCGGCCATCCATCGTTGTCGTAATCACCCCAAACCACGCCCATGCCATGAAGCTTCGCCGGATTGCTCACGCCAGCTTTCACTGAAACATCTTCAAAAGTGCCGTTCCCGCGATTCCGCAAGAGGAAGTCGGTTTCCCCTTCCATTTTGTCGGGCACCTGCAGCATGTCTTGCGATGTGGCGGCGGCCAAGGGCGCGAGCGCCGGCAGATGATGGACGTCCGTCTCCACATATCGGGCCACGAATAGATCAACGTAGCCGTCGCGATCGTAATCCGCCCAGGCTGCGCCGGTACTGAAGCCACCCAGCTTCACTCCTGCCCGGTCAGTCACATCTTCAAAACGGCATCCGCCCAGGTTGTGATACAGGACATTGTGTCCATAGCCGGTCACATACAAGTCGGGCAGCCCGTCATTGTCGTAATCGCCAACGGCAATCGCCATTCCCCAGCCGCGTGTTGTAAGCCCCGCTGCATTGGTGATATCAGTGAAGTGAGTGTTTCCTCCGCTTCCGTCCTGATGGTAAAGAGTCACCATAGGATCGCCGCCGGTCAGGTAGCGATTGATTGTGCTGTCGTTGACCACCGCGATGTCGAGCATTCCATCGTTGTCGCAATCAAGAAGGGCGATGCCTCCGCCGCCCATTGTCTCTGCGATGTAGCGCCTTTCCGTGGATGAGTTTGGGCGGGTGATCAACCCTGCCTGGCGGCTGATGTCGCGGAATCGAATCGTAGAATCTGCGTTTGCGTTATGCCCAACTCCCGCGGTCTGTCCAGTACTGGATTGTGCAAATATCCATGTGCAAACCGAAGCGAGAATGCAACAGCAGCGCGGGAAGCGTGCGCATCGAGAGTGCTTGATCGTTTTGTGCATCACTGCGCTTCTCATGCAAATCTTGGCCTCGAAGGACATGGGCTCGATCTCGGCGAAGGCTCTGGCTTGCAAGCGAAGGCTTACATTGGGCCTGCCTGCGCGCGCAGTTGCTGAAATACCTGGCCCATCTTGTCTTTCAATCCTTTGTAGTGAGTGAATGCGTCCATTTCGTGTTGCGCATCCGCGGCACGGCCGGCCCGCCGGTAAAGGACGCTCAAACGGTAATGCGCCACAAAGTTGGTCGGATCGTCCTTGACCGCACTCTCGAGAAGCGGGATGGCTGCACTCGCTTGGTCCAGGGAGATCAAAGCGATCGCCAAATCAGTTTGTGCGTCTGAATCCCTCGGTTCGAGCGCGAGAGCTTTCTTGTAATCTTCCTGTGCTCCCTTGAAATCGCCCTTCTCGGCCGCAGATTCTCCCAAGCGGCGCCAGGATTTCTCATCGTATTGGTTTGCGTTGACCGCGGCTCTGAATTCGCTCTCAGCCTGCGCGTTCAATGCTGGGTCGGCAGAAGCCCGCAGCTGCTCTGCAAGTTCAAAGTGGGCCCCCGGCACCGCTGGGTTGAGCCGGATCGCTTCGCGATATTGAGCAATGGCGTTGGTATGGTCACCTTGTCGAGCGAGCTGATTTCCCATGATCATATGCATTTCGGCGGACTCCGGCGCAGCCAGCACCATGTTCACCACGCTTTGATCCATCATCTGTGCCGAGATTTCGTACGACACCAAGAGAATCTGAGGATCGCCTGGTGAAGATTCCTCCAGCTTTTCCGTTACGGTTAACGCCTTTGCGAATTCTTCAAAGGAGACGTCCAGTTCAATCAACTCAAGGCCGGCCTCTTTCTCGAACTTCCTGTCATCGAGGTGGGGAAATGCATCCTCGAGATCGCTCTCTGCCGCACTCGGGTCCCCGGTGCGCTTTTGAGCAATTCCTCTCAGCGCTTTAATCTTCCACAGATCCGGCTGCATTTGCAGCGCTGCACTCATTTCAGGAATGGCATCGGAAAACTGCCCTTGGAAATACAGCAATACTCCTAAGTTTCCGTGCGCATTCACGTTTGTCGGGTCGAGTGCCACGATCTGGCGGAGCAGAGGAATCGCGAGCTGCGGTTTCTGCTCTTCAAGATCCTGCCGGACTTGTTGTTCGAGCGATTCGACTTGTTGCGCCTGGTTCTGGGAGCTCTGCGCGATGACCGTTAAAGTGACAAGCGAGAGAGTCGCCGAGCACAGCGTCTTCAAAAACAGAGAGTTCATGAGCACCACCTATATCACATTCAAGATTCTGTCCCAGAATTGCTCCTTCGGCAGAGACCTGGTTGCGCGCGGTCGAGCCGCGAGCCATGATGCTGCACGATTTGCGGAGAACGCGCTTTCAACTGCCGCGCGAACTCGTGTTGCGTAGGAAACGTATTCCGGAGTCGCGAGGCAGGCTCTATACCTTCCCGCAGGTGACTCTCAACGATCGTGCAAGGCGGGCGCGCTACAGGAGCGGCCGCTCGCATCCTCCTCACAGTTTGGCCCGGATCTCCCGATTGAGAATGTGCTTCCGGCAGCCAGCTCAAATCACTTCGACGTCCCGGTTGGCGCCAAAGAGATCGGCAAGGTGGCTTTTTTCCTTGCTCTTCTCATCGGAATCCCTGACCAGCAGCGACATTCGGGCGAAGCGTTCCCCCCCCGTCGAAAGCCGTAGACCCACCAACTCACCGGATTCGAGATACTGGCGGATTCGGTAGACGGGCAGCCATCCGAAGCACATTCCGCTTCGCACCGCCTCAATCGCAGATTCAATCGAAGTGACCGCCAGGTGACGTTGTGCCGGATCGTGGGGCTGTTGCCTCGGCGCAGGCCCAATCGCCCCTTCGATGATCACGGCAAGCTGATGAATCATTTCCGAGCGCGATAACTGGCTTGTTCCGGCATTCAATGGATGATCGGCTCTTGCGACCGCTCTGATCCTGATGTCGAGGATTGGCTTGAATAGATGGTCTTCTGTGGGCGTTCCAACGATGCACAAATCTGCGTTGTAGTTTACGAACTCGTGGACGGATGAAAGGAAAGTCCCCCGGCGAAGTTTGGGGACGACCTGAGTGTATCTGCGCGTCAGATCCGAGAGCACAGAGAAGAGCCGGTCGTCGGGGTAAACACTGTCAACCGAAAGATGAATCTCCGTCTCACCGCCGTCGGCCAGCGAGGTGGCACGCTGTTCGAGGCCCCTGAACCCTGCCAGCAATGGGCTCGCATCGGCGAGAAGAGCTCTTCCGGCTTCAGTAAGCCGCGCTTTACGCCCGTGCATCTCCAGCAACGGGACTTTGCAATGCTCTTGAAGTTGCGAAATGGCGTAGCTGATGGTCGATTGCGACCGGTTCATCTTCTCTGCAGCGGCGGCAAAACTGCCAAGCTGAACCACAGCTTCGAGAACTTCCCATTGGTCGATGGTAGTGTTCATCCGTCAAAGTCTGAGGCGTCCGACTCCGCCTTTCGAATCTGACCCTCGCTAACAATAGATCGAAGTTGTCGAACATGTAAATCGAAAAATACGACTTGTCAGCGGATTTATCTGTGGGCTAGGATGCCCATGTTTTTGATGAAAAGGCACTAGAAGTCTAGTAAACGTTTACCCACTTTGCACGTCGGGCCGGTCGAAGTCGGCTACGAACGTTTGACGCCTTCGCCTTGTTAGGCAAGAAAAACTTCCCCTGGAGGCAAGCATGAAACTGCAGACGCAGTCTCTTACGATTTTCCTTGCATTGTGTGTCGGCATAGCCTGGGGCCAGGCTACGAACTCCGCAGACGTTACAGGCTCTGTCACCGATCCTTCGGGAGCGGTCGTGCCGGACGTAACGATCACCGTCAAAGACATCGACAAAGGCACGGTGCGCACCCTAACTTCGAACGGGGCCGGACTTTACGACAGTGGCCCCGTTGTGCCAAACGATCGCTACACGATCACTTTCAGCAGACAAGGATTTCAAACCTTGCAGCGCGGTCCGATGGTCCTTCAAGTGGGCCAAACAGGTTTGAACGTGGCGTTGGCCGTCGGGCAGACTACGCAGCAAGTCGTAGTGAACGAAGAGGCGCCCCTGTTGCAGACAACGAGTGCGGAGCAATCAACCACGTTGGCCACTGAATCTTTGCAAACGCTGCCCCAGACCGGCAATCCGGACTGGCAGGGGTTCCTCCTTTTGCTGCCAGGCACGTCGGGAAACGCGGGCACGAGCACTGCAAATCCGGGAATGGGCAGTTTGGAAGCCAATGGGAGCATGCCGTTTTCGACCGCGATGCTCGATGGTTCCGCAATCAGCTCGCCGATGAGCGATAACGTGATCAACACGCCCATCTTCGAGGCCATCGGCGAAGTGAAGATGAGCGATTCGAACTTTTCGGCGCAGTATGGTACAGGCGGCATCATCTTCAACCAGATCAGTAAGGGCGGGTCAAACACCTGGCATGGTGAAGGTTACGACTACTTCGAAAACAACGCACTAAATGCCGCGAGCTATGGATTCGGCTTCGGCAAGGTTCCTGTGCTCAAGTTGAACAACTTTGGTTGGCAGGCCAGCGGTCCAGCAATCAAGAACAAGGTATTCTTCTTGATCGATTGGGAACATCGAATCCAACATTCCGCCGGGTCTGTCACTACGACCACTCTTCCCACCGATGCCATGAAGTCGGGCGACTTTACGGGCCTTCCCACGATCTACGATCCGACAACACAGGTCGTCACTGGATCGACTGTCACGCGACAATCGTTCGCAGCGGAGTATGGAAACGGCAATAAGATTCCATCGAGCATGATCGATTCGGTCGCTAAAGCGATCCAGGCGTTATTCCCCGATAACCCGCAAACGACCTTTAGCACCAACAACTACAAATATCTCTTGCCACCGTCTCCGACGACTGAGCAGAAGTGGTTCGGACGTTTCGATGCGGACATTACAAGCAACAATCGGCTGACAGGGTCGGCGGCTTACAACTACCCCACGACCTTCAAACCCGTGAGCATCGTCTTCCCGCTTAACGCGACGGTCGTCGACGTTGAGAACATGAGCGGTCAGCTTTCTGACGTCCATACCTTCAGTTCGCGCACCATCAACGAAGCGAGATCTGGCTGGATGGGAGAATACGACCTGCTCCAGTCTCCGACCATCGGCAAGGGCTGGCCGACGAAGCTGGGATTGCAGTATGCCAAGACCGACATCGCACCCACCATCAACATCACCAATTACGGGCCCGGCAACGGCTTTTCTTTGGGCCCAAATTCCCCAAGCAAGGCCAATTACAGGGAAAATATCTTCAACGAATCGGATGTAATGACCATGGTCCGTGGCCGCCATAGCCTTCACTTCGGCGGAGAGATGGACTTTTACCGTGCCGACTCGACCCAATGGGGCAATTTGAATTCCGCGACCCTCGGGTTTACAGGCACTTATACCCAGGAGGGCAATACCGTAGGCACAGCCGTGGGAGGTGATCCCTACGCCGACTTCCTTCTTGGCTACGCACAGAGCTGGTCGGCCGGTGTCACGCCGACCTACTACGGTAGGCAGAAACTACCGGCGTTCTTTGTGCAGGATGACTGGAAGATGAACCCCAAGCTCACAGTCAACCTGGGGCTGCGGTGGGAGGGAAGAACCGGCTGGACCGACCCCTCGAACAATATGCGTGCGTTCGATACAACCATCATGAATCCCGCTACCAACGCACCAGGCGGCATGTGGTATGCGTCCACGCACACAAACGGCAGGACCCGGCTGCAAAAGAACCAGTGGAACAATTGGCTGCCGAGAGTTGGCGTCGCCTATCAGGGCTTCGGGATGTACACCTTCCCGTGGAACGTGGACAACTATGCGAGTTGCTGCCTTGGCAACGCCATCGCACAGAGCGGCAATGAGAACGATTCCACTGGCGGCATTTCGCCTGTGGCTTTCCTTGACGGTACCGGGAATGAGAACCCGCAGGGAGCCTCCGGGCGGAGCGTCAACTCGCTCTATGTGAACTCGCCGACCGCGCCGGATGCCTACAACCGCCAGAATGTTTCGACCATGCTGTACGACAACCCCATTCCTCGCCTCTACAACTGGAACCTGACCGTGCAACAAGCGCTCACGGGCAGCATGATGGTTTCGCTCGGGTATGTCGGTTCCCACGGCACGAATCTTCTCTACAACAAAGACTTCAATCAGATTCCGGCAAGCGAACTGGGACCGAATGACACCACTACAGGCTGCAATGGCGCCAGTTGCCGGCCTTATCCGGAGTACCAGGCCATCAGCGGATTCTCGACCCAGGCGACGTCCGTCTACCATGCCCTGCAGGCCGTGTTCGGGCGCAACTTCGCCAACGGCCTGACGATGAATGTCAACTACACCTGGTCGCATATGACCGATGACCAGGATTCCTCAGGATGGGGAACGCAGCAAGGCACCTCTGTTTTCCAAAACGCCTATGACCCCAAATCAAACTGGGGCGCAGCGAACTTTGACGTGCGCAACATGTTCAAGGCATATGGAACTTATGACCTCCCGTTTGGCAGAGGACGCAAGTTCCTCAACAACAACGAAGCTCTGGATGAAGCTATCGGCGGCTGGACGTTGTCTCTTACTTTTGTGGGTCAGGGTGGGCATCCGTTCACACCGGTGATGGCGAGTTCCACAAATTCCTTTGAGAATACGGGAGCATCGGACTTCAAGTGGTATCCGAACCAGGTTGGGAACCCGAAGGCATCGGGCCAGAGTGGAACGATCGCCCAGTGGTTTAATCCCGCTGCATTTGCAGCGCCGACTCCTGGCACTTTGGGAAACAACCACCGAAACGACGTTTACGGACCGGGGCTGCACGTGATCAACGGGTCGATTCGGAAGACGTTCCATATCTACGAACGGGTGAGCTTCGACCTGGCTGCGAATGCAACAAACCTCATCAACCATCCATCGTTCGCCATCCCTGACCTGAATATTGGCCCGGGCCACCACGCCCAAATCACGAGCGTGAACCAGGGCGGGCGTACTGTCGAACTGGTCGGGCATATCCGGTTCTGAGGACGACGAGTCGACAATCTCGTGGCCGTGCAGAATAAAGTGAGCACCACCCTGCACGGCCGCGCAAAAGCAGGAAGTCTGATTTCATGACGCCGGATCCGTCCGCATCCCGCAGGGATCTTTCCGCGTTCAGTTTCATGCCGCGTCGTTGCCAAATCTTGTTTGGATTTGGAATGGCAACATAACTTCAACGGCCCGTGACAAGGGTCGCCGAACAGCCTCGAAACAGCTCGCGTTGGAGGGACTTGAACATGGGCAAACCGGTTACGTGTCTGGTAATGACAGCTTTCATTGCAGTCGCATGGAGTTTCCCGCTTGCGGCCGGGGCACAACAACCCATGCCTGGGGCGCCTGAAGACCTCCGCGTAAACATCGACACGCAGCAAACCGCAGCGCCCATTTCAAAGTATCTTTATGGTGGATTCATCGAACATGGCGGAATGCTCATGTATCGCAGCCTTTGGGCGGAGATGATCGACGATCGCAAATTCTATTTTCCTATTACTTCGCAAGAGCCGCCGGCGCCACCCAACCGGCCGGGAGGCGGCTTTTTTCGCGGCCTGCAGGTGCGGCGGTGGCATCCTGTTGGTCCCGACGAGGTGGTTGTAATGGACAAGGATCGGCCCTTCGTCGGGGACCAGAGCCCGAGCATCCAGCTTGATTCATCCACGCCACACGGGATCCGGCAGTCGGGAATTGCATTGGTCAAAGGCAAAGGTTATTCCGGACGAATCTATCTTCGCGGCACCACAGGGACAACCGTAAACGTCTCGCTGGTTTGGGGTGAGGGAGAGAACGACCGTCAGACGCTCACCTTTACAGCACTCCCGGAAGATTTCAAGAGATTTCCGCTTCACTTTACGGCGGGCGCCGACACTGCCAACGGCGCGATCGAGATCACCGGCAAAGGTTCCGGAAACTTCCATATCGGCACGCTCTCGTTGATGCCCGTGGATAATGTGCAGGGATTTCGGCCAGATACGATCGCATTGCTACGCGATTTACATGCCGGCATGTGGCGGCTGCCAGGCGGCAACTTCATCTCCGATTGGGACTGGCAAAACTCGGTCGGCGACATTGACAAGCGCCCGCCAGTATTTGACCACGCCTGGAACGCCATGCAATCCAATGACCTTGGAATGGACGAGCTGATGACGTTGTGCAAGCTGATCGACGTGGATCCATACATCACGGTAAACGCCGGTTTCGGCGACGCGCGTTCTGCCGCAGACGAAGTGGAGTATCTGAATGGATCGACAGCCACGTACTGGGGGGCGCTGCGCGCGAAGAATGGCCACCCCGATCCGTA
>Ga0335070_10012014_pt1 | contig 10116 bp, 6 predicted proteins | sample Lox_Sample_13_FD_206722 | JGI IMG/M metagenome (GOLD analysis project Ga0335070, IMG submission 206722) | Soil microbial communities from Loxahatchee National Wildlife Refuge, Florida, United States - Lox_Sample_1.3 | ecosystem: Environmental > Terrestrial > Soil > Wetlands | place: USA: Florida... | reverse complement strand
AACTTCCTTTTGCCGCGGTTCGGCCTGAGCCTGCCTCCGGTGGGCTTCCTGATGGATTTTCCCTGATACTTCATTATAATACCTCTATGAGATTTAATACAGCTTTATGGCTGGCACAGCCACTATGGCTGAAGCATATCCGTTTAATGATGATTGTTGTATAAATAGATATTGGGCGTAATCGTGTTTTTCCAAGATTATCATTTTTATGTCATACGCCATTGTGTATGTGGTGAAGGGTGATGTACAGGATTGAGGGGACCGCCGGCGAAGGCGACTTTGCGCCCGACTTCAGGCTCAAGGACTCGCGCGGCGAAGAAGTGAAGCTGTCAAGCTTCAGGGACAGGATGAACGTGCTGCTCGTGTTCTACCGGGGCGAGTCCGACCCGTACAGCATGCGCTGGCTGTCGCAGCTTAACGATGACTACCTCTTTTTTCGCAGCCTCAACGCGGACATCCTGGCCATCAGCCCCGACGACGTCGATAAAGCCCGGAATACGGCGACCCGGTATAAGATACCGTTCAAGCTCCTGGCAGACCCCGGGAAGAGGGTGATCCGGGAGTACGGCGTTTACGACGACCTGGAGAACGGCGACGACGCATCGATATTCATCATCGACCGCTCGGGCCGCATACGATACAGGTTCATCAGCAAGTTCCCCGGCGAGATACCTCCCAACGATAAGCTGATGGAAACGCTTCGCCATATGACTTAAAATCGGGTCATGCTTTTTAACATACGGGTCGACATATCCCTGCTATGGAGTATGGACATAAATATGAGCAGTTGCCCGTCGAGCCGGGATACAATGCGCCGGACTTCACGCTAAAGGACGAGACTGGCAACAGCATTTCCTTAAAAGAGTTCAGGGATAACCAAAGTGTGGTGCTTGTTTTCATCCGGGCCGTGGACGACGCCCACACCAGTGAGCAGCTCGATTACCTTAAGGACAGCTACCAGCGCATCCTGTACCATTGTGGTAACGTGCTTACCATTTCTTATGGCAGCGTTAACTTCAATAAGGGCCTTGCTGAAAAGCACAACCTTCCATTCCATATCCTTAGCGACGAGGACTGTTCCGTCCTCAAGAAATACCAGATCTATAACCCTTACGAGAAGCTTATCGGCCCGAACATTTTTATCCTGAACTGCGCCGGCCTCATCACGTACATGTATAATGGCAAGAATCCCGAGGATATCGTGTCTATGGCCGACATCATCGCTGTCCTGCACGACATGGCCGAGGCGGGTGGCGCCGAGGTCTACGGCGGCATCGTAAAAAGGAATATTTAGGGACCGATATCGTTTTATCGTGGCATACCTTATTAGGGAACGATGCTGACGCTGGGCCTTTATAATACCTATGATAAGGTAAAGGTGGTCGAGGCGCACTACCGTGGCATTGCCCGGGGCGCCCCGATAGCCTACGCCTACGGCTTTAACCTGGCCCTCGTGGGGTTCCCCTATGATTTCAGCCAGCAGGAACTCGTCGAGTTCGTTAAGGACAATACGACTATCGGCGCTTCGGGCCTCTACCTTCAGAAGCTCTTCGATGAAAAACGCCTCTACGTCATGGACGTGCCTGAGAAAGGCTTCCCGGCCCAATTCGGGGCCCTGGTGGCCACGACATCTCATCCCGAGAAGAAAAAGCAGGCTTCAGCGGATGAGATCGCCGGCATTATGGTCAATAATAAGCCGCTGCTCATTTTAATAGGCCTGGGCCGCAAGGGCCTGCCAAAGGAATACTTCGAGATGGCGCACTACCACCTTGATATAACTGATGGCAAAGGCATCTCCCTTGAGACCTGCACGGCCATCGGTGCAATCGCTGCGAGGCTATATACGCTTGCAGAATACAAGAAATCATTTAAAAAATAGAGGAAAAATAAAAAAATTATACGGTAACTGGTACTGCCACTTTTTCCAGGAGCTTTACCTTCACGTCGAGCTGCTTTGCTATAGCGGCCATCCTCACGTCGCCCGTGACCAGCGTCGCGCCTGACTCACGGGCCAGCTGCAGGGCCATGGCATCGTAGGCCGATAGCTCGTATTTCCGCTCCAGGCGGCGCATCTCGTCGATATTGTTCAGCGCCTTCATTCGTATCTTATCCATGCCGGGTATCTCCACAATCATAGCATCAGGCCGGAGGGCTTCGCGGGGCAGCTTCGACAGCCAGTCCTTCTCCCTGCTAAGCGCCGCCAGGGCGGACGCGTCGTAGATAACATTCCGGACCTGCACATATGGTATAAGGATGAACGCCAGCAGCATGACGGCCAGCAGAGCCATGATGAGCATGAGCCAGTCGGTGCCGCTGATGAGCATGGTCGTCATGCCCACGGGCTCCGTCTCATGGGCCACGAGTACCTGCGTGTAAGCGATACCCAGCAGAGTGCCGTCGGAGCGGTAGTGCTCGGCTTTCAGGTAATAGTTACCGTCAAGCTGAGGTATGGTCCAGAGGAACCCAGACAGAGCGCCCGATACGGGCGACTGGCCAAGCCTGATCCAGGTCAGGTTGTTGGACGACAGGAAGTATGCCACATATCCCGGCTCGCCGGAAGGCGGGACCGACGTTTCGAGCTGCGTGGAATTACCCGTGATGACCTCGCCGCGCTCCGGCGACACGAACACGATGTCCGGGGACGCGGGGGCCGTCGGCGTCGGCGTGGCCGATGGCACTGGCGTGGGCGTCGCGTAGGGCGGGCTCGGCGGAGACGTCGGCGTCGGCGTGGGATTCGTTATCGTGATGGTTATCGGTGCGGTCATAGCCTCGACGTGGGAAGTGAGGATCGTCGTATAGGGCATGCTATAAGCCATTTTCATGAAGTACGCGGGAACGTACTCGAAATTATCGATGAGCGACGTCGACCACGAGCTTCCGGGGTTGAGCCTGGTGTTCGGGCTATATGAGGCAAGCTCTACCGTATTAAAGGGGTCCGAGGCGTTCGAGCGGCTGATCGCCACAGAGTCCAGCACCATGTCGAACTCGCTGCTATCCGGGACCGTGGCGTTGACCATCCACGAGTGGTCCGTGATGTGCGACTTTTGTATCTGGAATGACGTGTTCGTGCTCGCCGTCAGGCGGGGCACGCTTCCCGATAGTGATGAGGAATAGTCGTATGATACGCCAGCAGCGGGGAAAGTTATGCCCGAGGAAGGCGTCAGACTGAAGGCGATGGTGAGGTTCATCTTATCACCCGGCGCGAGGTCATTTATTGTCCAGGCGACCGCACTGCCGACCGTAAGGCTGCCGCCGTCATGGGCTTCCCATGCCTGGGCAAGTCCTGGCGGGAGGGATTTTTGGTATTGAAGGCCTGTAATATGCGCGTTGCCCGTGTTCTGAAGCTGGACGATAAGCCGCAGCTGCTGGGGCACGCCGTTTGTCAGAGTCACTGGCACGACATTCTCTTTAAAGTTCAATGGTAAGTTGACGTCCGCCGGAGACAGGACGTAATGGGCTGTATAGCTCGAGCCCGGGCTTATGCTGCCAATTGAAAGCGACGTGCCGTTCGGTAGCGTCAGGATCGCCGAGGAGAGAGGGGATGTTGAGGCCGGGTTTGACACCGTAATCGTGCCGGTGGCCATGCCATAGGATATCGTGCCGTTCGTGTAATAGACAAGACCGTCAACCTGCTCTACCATATTGGCCGAAGGCTGGAGGGCAGATGCATCGGCTGCGATAAAGCAAATCGATATAGCAAACAGGGCAATGAGCGTGACTCGCCTAGATATACGGGTCCACCCCCACGATAGTCATATTCGAAAGATTATAGTCGCCTATGCCATAAGCAGTGTATGTGATCTTTTTCGTCTCGTAAGGTGAAAGTGTGAATGGCCCAAATACATTGATATTGCCCTGTAATATCGCGTTGTTCACTATTACAGTAGTGTAAGGCGAATCAATACCATCGACGGTGAAATCATCCGCGTAGAAATCATATGCATGCACACCGTCTACAGTGTGATTATCCTTATTGGTAATGGTGATCGTGACCGTGAATTCGTCCTCGCCCGACGGGCTGTACGACTTACTTGCCGAGACATTAACCGGATAAACGATGGCCAGCCCCGTACTTAAGCTGCTTTTGACTCCATTGGACTCGTTAGCGGTCACGAGAATTGAATAATCCCCTGAGTCAAGGCTGGCATTAAGCGTTATGTTCCTCGTGAACTGCTTCCACTGGCTTAGTGCCGCAGGATCTGTTCCACTCAAGTTCATTGCAAGAGGACCGATGGCAACAGTGCCATTCGGGTAGATCAGCGACACGTTCACATTGATGATATCGAAAGAGCCGAAGGGGTCCGTTACATTGGCCGTGACGTTTATCGTAGACGGAGGCGTCGCACCTGTAATGGGATTACCGCTGGTATTGTTGATCGTGACACTCTTAACGTTGATATAGCTGTACGTATCCATATCAATACGTGACGGGCATTGCGTAGAGTGGTAGATAGTGAGCTTCTTGTTATTTAGGTTGTTAATATTGACCGATAGCTGGCTACCCCGGGGTATTGTTAGATTATATTTATTTAATGGCACGTTAAAGCTTAGCGGCGTGATTGCGCCCGATGTGGTCGTGTTCTTATAAATATACCATCCTAGCACAGTCGATGATGTGCTATTCGAGGCGATGATGCTGACATTCATGTTCAAGTTCGTATCGCTGCTCTGGACGTAGAGTGTAGCCATGGGATCGTCCAGGATGTTAAAGTCCTTTGCGAATGCGGGCGATTGGGCCCAGCTCATACTATTGCCATTATTTATATCGGTGTGATCGTTCGTGGAGTTATTCATCGACGTATTCATGAACTGGGTGCCATTATTGTGTAAATAAAGCGTCTTAACGACGGAAGACGTCGATATCAGCACGGTGTCCATGGCCGTAGACGATACGGACGTATCCTGAGAAGACGTACCGGTGACATAGACGGGGTATGTATTGCCGGAGCTTCCACCCGATGACACGGTTACTTTAACTACAATATCCGTACTTCCCAGGGGAGATAAAGTACCGGTATCCAGTTTTGTATCCCCGTCCGTATCCGTTAGTGGCGTTATTCCATCCGCCTTATACAGACTATAAGACCATCCAGCGGGTACATTACACGATATGTCGACGACGTCGCTCTTGTAAGCGTTCAGGTTCGTTACCCTGTGCTTGAAGCTAACTACGCTGGCCCCCTCGGCGATCCTCGTGCTGTTCGGGTACACCAGGATGGCGGGAGTGCCCGACGTCAGCGTAATCGATATATTTTTTCGATTGATGACTCCGTTTGACTCGTAGCCAGTTATGTTTATGCCATAGACTCCTGGCTGGAAGGAACTATCAAGCTGAAGAGAATAATTATAAAGTTTCCAGAGAGCCGGCGACGAGGAATCCGTCTTGTTGAGGGCCATGCTCTGGTTATTGACTATGTACGAGCCGTTGGGCGCGGTCACTGATATGGTGGCATTATCCCTGATATCATAAGCGCCGATCGGGTCCGTGACGTTGGCCGTCACGTATACCGTATCGCCGGTGTTGAAGTTGGATGTGGATATCCCACCGTTGTATGTATTGATGGAGCCAACGTGGACGTAGGTTGGAGTTTTGACGTCTATGCGACTTCGATATGCGCTCGTATACCATACTGTGAAGGCGGTCGTCTGCTGGTTATCTATCTTCGCTACAATGTAAGAGCCGCGAGGCACAGTTATATTACCGCCTGCCTGGTACAGGGTAAAATTGAACATGGAAGGCGTGGTCTGGCTTGCGGATGCCGGCACTGTGGACGTATTGGTGCCGATCTGGACCGAATTGCCTGCCCCGTTCGTGTAGAATAACGTGACAGTGATGGGCATGGCAGCCGTCGAATTGTAATAAATAGGCACGCTGACGTTGCCCGATATCGTGAAGCTGTCGGCAAATGACGGGGTCTGGGCCCACATATAGAAAATCGACGTAATTGCTTTGCTGCCAGTAGTCGCTGCCTCAGGCGTCGTATTCAGATACAGGCTATGGAAATAGAACGTCTTATTCGCCACTGCGCCCAACGGCGTGTCGGTCTTTAATGTAGCCGACGAGTTTGCCAATGGCTGGCCTGATGGATATGCATATAATGTTACGGTATCCAGAATACCGGTATCCGCTGTCGCCGGGACGAGCTTTTGTAAAATGAGGGATGCTTTCCCATTTGCCGGGACCGTTATGGCGGGCTTTCCCGAATCCGTATATGATGCGTTCACCCAGTCCCAGGCTCCGTCGCCATTCGTGTCATTGGCGAGTAGCGTTGAAGTATTATTATAGTAAAGATATGAAGCCCATCCTGCCGTGGATGGAGACAGGCTCAGGTCAAATGTGCGTGCCGTACCGAGGTTAGACAGGTTCAGCGGGAAGAGCACGTTGTCGCCCGGGTTCGCGTGGACCCACTGGTCGGGATAAATGGACAGGCTCTGGACATAGACCGTTATACTTTTAAGATCGTTGGACGCGTTCTGGTCTCCCGCCATCTGTGTGTAGACGCTGATGTTATAAGTGCCGGCCGTCACATTTGAAAGGTTCCAGTTGAAGCTGGCGAGAGCCGTTTCCTGGTATGGTATGGATAATTTTACGGCCGTTGAGGCGCTATAGACTACTGCGCCGGTGGAATTTTTAATCTGGAGGTAGACAGTCGGCGACTGGTCCGTTACGCCCAGGTCAATAGCCGTAGCATTGATAGCCAGGACCGGCGTGGTCTGAGAATCAAGGCTGTCACCATTCGCCGGAACATCGATGGACTTAATGCCCACGTCGTAGACGTTGTGGTCGAGGGCATAGTTGAGAGTGTTGCCAAAGCTGTTGACGTCCTTGCCGACCGCCCATACGACTGGCACGACCCATGTATCGCCGTTCGCCAATGACCCGGAATAATCCCATTCCAGCGCCATTCCGCCATCTATGCCGCTTGTACTGGTACCACCCTGTAGATTATTTGAATTTATCCGGTTCCAGATATTGCCGTATGTAGCCACATCATGGTCCGAGCTCTGGATCGTCGAGCCGAAGCCGCCCACATGGATGCTGTTGGAATTCTGGTTATTCATATATCCGTATACGAAATCGTTCGTCTGATTATAGAAGTCATCATCGTTTTGATATTGGCCATTAAAGTTGAAGTCGGCTCCCTGGAAGAAAGCTACGCCGTTCTGGCTATTGCCACCTGAATTATTTAAGTAGTATACCGTCGCGAACCAGAGGTTATTATTTCTGATGATCGTTTTTTGTGTAATATTGATATAGGAGGTTACAGACCCCGCCACAGGTGTCCTATAATTTGATATGATAACGCTCTCGACGGAGCCGTCCGGGACCGTATTGAACCCCACGGTGACCGGCTGTCCTATATCAGTATATTTGTAGGCGGTATTGCTGTACGTGGCATAGTTAGTCCCGTTATCGCCGAACATCCGGAGGTTGCCATTACTCACCTGGTTATTTCGATATAATCGTATGGCGGTTTTAGAGCCTGCATCCCCGTCAATATTGTTCGCATAATTACTATCCCCGTTGCGGCCCAGGTGGTCATTACCGGCAATTACGGTATTTGAATCCGTCTGGTTAAATGGGTAAACGATGGCGGAAAGCTGTCCACCGTAGATTACATTCACAGCCAGGGAATTGTTGGCCGCGGGCGGCAACAGGGTAATATCATAGCCGTTAATAGGATCATCATAAAAGTACAGCGTCCCATTATCGACGTACCAATTTACATCATTCTGCACGTACTCGCCCGTCGATCGGTTTATCTGGACATCGTTCTTGATCTCGGTGCCGTCTGCCCGTTCGATCTTTTGCACCTGATAACCCGCGGGTATGCTGGTGGACATCCGGTACCAGCACCCATCGACTTTGTCGTTCAGGAAAAGGTGGATGTTCTCGCCATCGGAGCTCACTGCGACGGACGTTGTGGCCTTCGTAATGTCCCTGGTCAGGTTATACTGGCTCGTGACCGCATCGACGTTGTTGTTATCGACCGGGATGACCACTTCGACCTTTTTATCCTCATTCTTTACAGCCTGGGATATCGAGATATTGTCGGTGCTGCCGGAGTCCAGTACTTTTACGCCTTTTACGGCCATACCTTTAACTTTAGGGTCATTCTTTACGACGGCTACTGTATCGGATGATGCCGAGCTTATGTTGGCTCTCAGGACGACGGCCTTCTGAACAGGGTCATATGCCGCGTACTGGATGTGCAAGCCCTTATCGGCTTTATTGCCCATGGTAACGTTGAAGCCGGCTATGGCATAGGAAAACGTGCCGTTCTCGTTCACGTAGGCGAGCACCGTATAACTGCCCAGAACGACCGCCTTATCCAGGCGGTATGTCGCAGAATACGAGTTATCGCCCGTCTTCTTGCACTCCGGATATGCCGTATTATTCGCGGGGTCCTGGACGACGACAGTCGGCGTTCCGGCGTTCGTCTCCAGCGTAATAACGGCCTTATCGCCCGGCAGGTAATCCGTCTGCGTCAGGTTCACGTAAAGATAATAAGCCGGCCGCTCGGCGGTCGTATTGCCGGGGGCGGTGGTGGGGGTAACAGCCACCGTTCGGGTCGTGACCTCGAACATATCCTGGGCAGAATCGCCCGTCGCATTATCTACTGCTATGACAGTATAATTGCCCAAGATGATTCCCTGGCTTAACGCATATTCGCCCATGAACGAGCTATTATTGACGCCCGTCAGGGGAATGCTGTAGGTGTTATTTAGAGGATCTACAATGCTTACCAGGGGGTCGGCAGCATCGTGAACGTATATCGATACAACATCATCAGGATAATAAGTATGATTGCCCAGGGCGAGCACGATATGGCTCGCGTTCGCTATCGGCTGCGGGGATGCCAGCTCATCGGCGAGGACGTTCGGTACGCCGACGGCCGCTAACAGCACGATTGCGGTTATCGCCAGCGTGGTTATAGTTTTTATGTACATTATGAGCCCCCTCAGTATCCGGCGGTCAGGGCCTTTTTCGAGGCCGTGTATATGTCCATACTACCCAGATTAGGCAGAGCAATAATATGATGCCCCAGAGCAGGGCACCGCCGCTGATCGGCAATAGGGGTAATGGCAATATCGAATACTCGAACGAGACGCTCCAGGGCTCCATGCCGGGGTCGTCCTTGACCCAGGTATAGAGGCCATTCGAGACCGTGGGCGTTTCGCTGGAATAGGTAACATGGCTGCCCGGCACGGAAGCTTCCACGACGGCCTTCTCGACCGGGATGCTCGAGGACGTGAACGGGTACTGCACCGAGCTGAATAGCAAGCCCTGTTCCACCATGTCCGGAGAGTCGTATTCCAGAACGACCGTCAGGCTCTGTCCCGGCTCGATGGGCACCCAGGCGCCATACTGTATGGTCGTCGAGTTCTCCGACTCGCTCACCCGGACGTCGCTTATTACGGTCCCGTCGCCGAGATGCGCCTTCGCGTTGGTGACGTTCAGCGGAACGATATGGCTGGTGAACGGTATTGCTACGGGGCCGATCTTATCGGGCGTCTGCTTTTGCAGGACTAGCGTGATCATGCCCGGGACGATGGATTTATTGATCTCGTTCTGTATAATTACGGTCCTGGTCACGTGTGTCGTGGCGCCGATATCGAGGCTGACCCTGTCTTCCTTGAAGACTTCCACGACGACGAGGGGCTGCGAAGCTGCCTGGACGGCGGGGGCTGAGGCTAAAAGTAATGCGCATAATATTGATAAAACTATAAGTAAATATGTTAGCCTATTTGACCGTCCGGACATCTTGTTACCCCCTTATGAAAAAGCCCTGTTTAGTTAAATAAATTATGATAAAGGGGAATTTATCCCCTTTATCACCGGGCCTTCATGTCCTCTTTTTTCGTTTTATTGTTTCCTTCTGGCCGTACCGACCATGCCGATGACGAGCAGGCCTGCCGCACCCAGGGCCGCTAACGACTCGAAGTTAGCGTTGGCCATGGTGGACATGTTCTGCAGGATAGGCGTGGTCTGCAGGTTCAGCGACTGCGCCGGGTCGACACCGACCACGTAGAGGTCCGCGGCGGTATAAGTCCCCGAGCCTAGCACGTGGTAGGTAATTACCTTTGTATCGCCGGAGTTACCGTATGCAGCTA
>Ga0335070_10012013_pt1 | contig 10116 bp, 7 predicted proteins | sample Lox_Sample_13_FD_206722 | JGI IMG/M metagenome (GOLD analysis project Ga0335070, IMG submission 206722) | Soil microbial communities from Loxahatchee National Wildlife Refuge, Florida, United States - Lox_Sample_1.3 | ecosystem: Environmental > Terrestrial > Soil > Wetlands | place: USA: Florida... | reverse complement strand
ACCCGCGACAGAGCGCTGGTGATACTCTCCGAGTTCCTCGCAGGTCCTTGCCTGTTCTATGGTCTTGATCATGGAGGAGAGCTCTGCCTCGAACGTCTCATAGCCCCGCATCGCCTGGTAGAGTCTCTCTCTCAGAGCCGAAAGCATGTGATACCGATCATGCCTGAGAAGGGTCTTCCCGCGCATTGCTTCCTGGTATTCCGACGCAAAGCGCTCGACAATGGAAAAATTGAGCGGCATGTCCTAGTCTGGTTTCTCTGGTTTCTCTAGTTTCTCTAGTTTATCTGGACCCTGGAACACCGCAAGCGGGTACCCGGACCCTGGATCCTGCCTAGGTTTTCAGCAAGCCTTCCAACGTGGTTCTGTTCCCGACAAGCTTCTCACGCTTCTGACAGAGGTCCTCATAAAGCGCCTCTTCTTTCTTAATGACCTCAGGAGGGGCCTTGCCACGGAACTCTTCGTTGTTGATCTTTTTCAATGCTCTCTCGATATCGGGGCCGATTTTTGCCAGTTCCTTGTCGATCCTGCCGATTTCCCGGACGATGATTTGCGGATCTTTGATGGGTATGAACACTTCGACGTTTTCGTGAATGCCGATAGCAGCGCGCTCAGACACGCCGTCCGTCACAAAGAGAAGCTCTTCGACCTTTGCGAGCTCTTTAATATAGTAGGAATATTCCTCAAGGAGAGGGGCGTGATGATTGGCGCGTATGCGTGCCTCGACCTTTACGTTAGGAGCAAAGCCCATCTCACCGCGGATATTCCTGATTACATCAATGACCCCCATGAGCATATTCATGCTGGCCTCAGCCTGCTCATCGACCCCTAACATCTCGTATCGAGGGAAGGGCTCAACCATTATGCTCTCTCTTTCCTTGAGAGGCATGCGTTGATAAATCTCTTCCGTGATAAAGGGCATAAAGGGATGGAGAAGTTTCAGGATGTCGAGAAAGGTCTCACACAGGGTTGAGGCAGTTATTTTCCCATCATAATGGGTCACTTTTCCATAAAGGTTTGGTTTGACCAACTCCAGATACCAATCGCAGAACTCATGCCAGACAAAACTGTGCAGTGTTATTGCCGCTTCGCTGTAACGGTATCCATGTATGCTTTCCTCAATTTCCCCTGCCACCTTGCGGGTTCGCGACCGAATCCACCGGTCCGGGAGGAAGGAGGATTGCGCCTTACCGACTTCAAACTCCTTACCATCGAGCAATGCCGTCACAAGACGGGAGGCGTTCCACAGCTTGTTCACAAAATTTCGCCCTCCCTCGATGCGCTCTTCCGAGAGAAGCACGTCGCGACCTTGAGCGGCCAGCATCGCAAGCGTGAACCTGAAGGCATCGGTACCGTATTTGTCAAGCATCAGAAGAGGATCGATCACGTTGCCTTTCGACTTGCTCATCTTGCGCCCCTCAGCGTCCCGCACAAGGGCATGTATATAGACCTCTTTAAAAGGCACGTCGTTCATGAAGTGGAGCCCCATCATGATCATCCTCGCCACCCAGAAGAAGAGGATGTCAAACCCGGTCACCAGCAGGGACGTCGGGTAGAAGGTGCGCAAATCGTCTGTGCTGTCGGGCCACCCCAGGGTTGAGAAGGGCCAGAGCCCTGACGAAAACCACGTGTCGAGCACGTCCGATTCCTGCCGCAGCTCGCCCTTGCATTGCTCGCACGAGGTCGGGTCTTTCCTCGACACATACATCTTCTGGCAGGTGTCGCAGTACCAGACCGGGATGCGGTGCCCCCACCAGATCTGCCTCGATATGCACCAATCCTTGATATTCTCCATCCAGTCGAAGTAGACCTTCTCCCACATCTCGGGAATAATACGTACCCGGTGTGTCCTTACTGCTTCGATAGCGGGAGCCGCCAATGGCTTCATCGTGACGAACCATTGCAAAGAAAGCATCGGCTCCACGACCGTCTTACACCGGTAACACCTGCCGACTATAAGGCCATAATCTTCGATTTTCTCAAGCAGCCCTTCACGGCGGAGCTCTTCGACAATCTTCTCGCGCGCCTCAAACCGGTCCATGCCTCTGTAATGGAAGGCGTGCTCGTTCATTTTGCCTTCCTCGTCTATGACCTTGACGACGTCGAGTGAATGAACTTTTCCGATCTCAAAGTCGTTGAAGTCGTGGGCCGGTGTTATCTTGAGCGCCCCTGTTCCGAAGGCCATGTCCACGTAGGTATCACCTATCACCGGGATCCGTTTCCGCGCGATAGGAAGGATCACGTCGTGCCCGATAGAACGATGATACCGCGGATCTTCCGGATTGACGGCAACTGCGGTGTCTCCCAGCATGGTCTCCGGACGCGTCGTAGCAACCGTTACAAACCCTTCTCCTTCGGCAAGCGGATACCGGATGTAGTAGAGATGCCCCTTCGTCTCCTCATGTTCTACCTCCACGTCGGAAAGCGCGGTCTTGCAACGCGGGCACCAGTTGATAATGTAGTTGCCCCGGTAAATGAGCCCCTCTTCATAGAGCCGGACAAAAACCTCACGAACGGCCCGGGAAAGCCCTGCATCCATGGTAAAGCGTTCCCGTGACCAGTCGCAGGAACAGCCCAGCCTCTTCAGCTGTTCGATTATAGTTCCGCCCGACTTCTCTTTCCACTGCCATACCCTTTCAATGAAGGCTTCCCTTCCCAGGGCTTCAGGGGTAAGCCCTTCTTTCGCCAGCTCCCGTTCAACAACGTTCTGTGTCGCTATCCCGGCGTGGTCCATGCCGGGCAACCAGAGCGCGTTGTACCCGCTCATCCTCTTGTATCGCGTGGAAATGTCCTGGAGCGTGTTGTTCAGCGCGTGACCCATATGGAGCACACCGGTCACGTTGGGAGGCGGTATGACGATACTGAAGGGAGGTTTTTCGGAAACGTTCTCTGCCCTGAAATAACCTTTTTCCAGCCAGAAGCTATACCATTTCCGTTCGACCGGATTTGGTTGGTAAATCTTATCTGTCATGAAGCCGATTCTTTGAGCAACTTATCTATTTCTTCCCTGATGACCTTCTCGGCAATTTCATAGAGCACACGCCGTGTGTAATCCTCTACAAACGTCGAAAGGACGGGGGTCATTCTGTCCACAAACTTCGGTACCATTTCCTCCATGGTTACGCTCAGAACCCTCCGCAGCTCAGCCTCCAGGGCCGGCACCATCTCCTCGGTACTCACGGCGGCGTGACCGCTCAACCCCCCGGCCAGCTCTTCAATTCCGACCTTCATGTCGATACCTTCTTTCACAAGAGCCTCCTTCGTAGCTAATTCTCCTGCCCGTTCTGCTGCACGCTGCAATGTCCGTTGTTCCGGCTCCACCAGCTCATCAGTAAGCATGATAAGATCGTCATCTTTGGCAATGCGCTCGTGAACCTTGAAAAAGTTGATGGGCTTTTCTATGACGCCTTCAGCTTGAAAACCGAGGAGCTCCGTACTATCGTTCTCGTCTTTCATGAAAAAGAACCGAGCGCCATCGAGGAGCTTGTCCTTCTGTAGTTTCTTGTAGACTTCTACTCCACTGCTCTTTAATAGATTGACATTGACGATATAGATTTCCGGATGATCGGTTGCTACTATCCTCTCCACCTCTTTTGCCGAGGGCGCATAGAAAATCTCGTACTTGTCCTCAGAGAATATGATGCGGAACGCCTCCTTAAGGCTGGCGTCCTTGTCTGCAATCAAAATTTTTTTCTTCATAGCGGCCCCCTTAAATGGCTATCTTCCAAGGTAAAGGAAGGAATAGTTTTTCATAAAGGTTGAACGCGTACCTGTCGGTCATGCCCGCGAGATAATCACAAACGCAGGTGGCAGACTCGTCATAAAAATCATCTCTTCCGGTTTCCTCAAGAAAGGCGTCCGTTCTTTTCAGGAAATAGGCATAGAGCTCCTCCAGGATTCTCGAACACTTTTCGAAGTCCTCGTGCACGAGCCTGTTCTCGTACACGCGCTGCCACAGAAAATCGCGCAACTCTTCCATCAGCTTCCCAATCTTCTCCTCGACGCAAATGCCTTTCTCTTCGTTTTCGAGAGACGCCCAGATAACGCCACGCACCATAGCGTCGATTCTCTGCCCGTGGGTCGTTCCCAGAGACTTCACGCACGCTTCCGGCAGGTCGGAAGGCTCTATTACGTGGCCGCGAATCGCGTCATCCACGTCGTGGTTCGTATACGCAATCACATCGGCAATCCTGACCACTTCAGCTTCACGCGTCAGCGGTTTATCCTTCTCATCCTTGGCCAGGATGTCACCCCTGCCCTTGGCATGCTTCAGAATGCCATCACGGACCTCGACAGTTAAGTTCAGACCCTTTCCATCCCGTTCCAGAAAATCCACGATCCGAAGGCTCTGTTCCTGGTGGCTGAAGCCGCCTCTGTGTATCCTGTTCAACGCCTCTTCGCCTGCATGCCCGAACGGCCCATGTCCCAGGTCATGGCCCAGCGCGATTGCTTCCGTCAGGTCTTCGTTGAGGAATAGTGCTTTCGCAATCGTCCTTGCGATCTGGGATACTTCCACCGTGTGTGTCAGCCGTGTCCGGTAATGGTCGTCCGTAGGAAAGAGAAACACCTGTGTCTTGTGCTTCAGCCTCCGAAATGACTTGCTATGTATGATCCTGTCCCGGTCATGCTGAAATGCCGGCCGTATGTCGCAGGCAGGCTCGGGCCTCCGTCTGCCCCTCGTCATAGAACTTTTCTGTGCAAACGGGGAGAGCGTACGTTCCTCTCGATCCTCTAACCTCTCTCTGACATTCATAGGATAAATGGGCGCAAGTCAGGCTAATCTATCACAAGAACGGCGCTATTTCAACAGACTTATCGCCATTTCACGTCATCCGTGGGGACCGTTGCAAAGATCTTTGCGGGACCGGCATTCTGCATCGGTGTCGTAAGGCCTTGGCCGTGTTCTTTACTAATTTAGTTGACAAAGTGTAACAAGCGTACTATATTGGTTGTTCATGGACAAGATCACTCCTGAGCGCACATCCCTTCGCGTAACGTGTGCCCTCATCTTTGCGGCACTTTTTATCGCGGGGCAGGCGCTGCATGCTGCAGCGGCCGTGCATGGGCCGTGTCACATGAATGCGGCTAGGTTCAAGCACGCGCACACGCATTCGGGCAGCATAGGTCAGCACTCGGCTCATCAGAGCGGTTCCTGCTGTGATAGGCCGGCTCCGTGTGACTGTGACCTTAACCAGGCCGCCAACGACGAGGGTTCAGCTCTCCCTGTTACGGCTGCGGGTAACTCAAAAAGCCCCACGTCGCTTGACCCGGGCGTAGTAGACACACATGTCGCGGTCTCAGTGCATTTCTCTGAGAAAGCATCCAGCCTGAGCTGTACCCGGGCCAGGGCTCCTTCAGAAATTTTATTCCCCGACACAACGAAGCTCATCTGCTGATATAACGCCTCAAGCCAGATGCTCTCAATGGGCCCTTGCGCCGTTGAGCAGCCGACAATCCTGTCTTATATCAAATACGATTTGCTAGGATTAATCAGACTGGCCGCTTACTCGGCGGACAGTAAAAAACCGATGAGGAGGATGGATATGAAGAGATTGACGGTTATCGTGGTTATGGTTCTGTTGCTGGCGGGTATGGCCTATGCGAAGGATTATGAAGTGACGAAGAAGGCGGGAGACCTCACCGTGGACGTTAAGATCGATAGGAACCCGCCGATCTCGGGCACGAACAACATGGAGATCGCCGTGAAAGACGCGGGTGGCAAGGCAGTCACCGATGCAAAGGTATTGGTGGAATATTCTATGCCTGCCATGCCCGGCATGCCTGCTATGAACTACAAGGCCGACGCAGAGCTTAAGGGCGACGCATATAAAGCAGCGATGAACCTCTCAATGTCAGGCTCATGGAACATCAGCATAAAAGTGACCCGTGCTAGTAAGACACAGACGGCCAAATTCACGGTAGATGCAAAATAGCGGCAGCGTGCGAAGGCGCACGCTGCTCCTGCTCGCATGACCGATGGGTCAGGAGGTGATTACCTTGAAATCGTTTCATACCACAGATGCGTGGCGTATAATGGCTGTCGGGTCTGTCCTATTGCTCTTTCTGCCATTGCTTCTGGCGGCCTTGCCGGGCACGGTCAGGGCCGCGGATCAGCCGCTCCCGTTGCAGGAGTTGATCGATGAGTGCTTGAAAAACAGCCCGGAGCTTCGCGCCTTCGAGGCAAGGGTGGCAGCCGCGAAATTCCGAATCCCGCAGGCAAAGAGCCTTCCTGACCCAATGTTCATGTTTGGTTATCAGAATGAGGGCTTCCAAAAATTCACCCTGGGAGATGAGATAGGCGCCATGGGCATGGCCGGCCTATCGCAGATGTTCTTTTTCCCGGGCAAGCGGGACCTGAAAGCGGAAATGGCAACGTGGGACGCGAAGGGGCTCGCGGATCTTTACAATGCTGCCAAACTGAGGCTCGCGGCAAAAATCAAGGAACTCTACTATGATCTCTTTCTTGCCCATAAGACAATCGACATCCTGAAAGAGAGGACCGACCTTTTTTCCAGGGTCGAAGATGCGGCGACAGCACGTTACGCGTCAGGCATGGGCTCCCAGCAGGAAGTCATAATGGCCCAGACTGAAAAATATATGCTCCTGGAAAGGGAAGAGATGCAGCAACAAAAGATAGAGGCGGTCCAGGGCATGCTGAACACGACCATGGGAAGAGATGTGAATCATCAGCTGGGGCGGCCCGTAGAAATTTCTCAGACACCCTTGAGCCTCACCCTGGACGAAAGCCTCAGTCTGGCGAAGGAGCGCTCCCCCGAGGTCAAGGCGAAGGAGAAGATGGTCAAGGGAGCGGAGGCCAAGGTGAAGCTGGCCAGGAAAGAGTATTATCCTGACTTTACGATTAGCGCTAACTATTTTTACAGAACCGGCCCCTTTCTGGATATGTGGAACCTTACGGCGTCGATTCCGCTTCCGATCTACCAGAAAACAAAACAGGATCAAGCCCTTCTCGAAGCCAAGGCTTCTCTCAGCGAGGCAAAACAGGAGCTCCAGGCCACCGACTACATGCTCGCTTCCGCCATTCGTGACAGCTATTCCATGGCAAAGACCGCCGGACGGCTGATGACGCTGTACAAAGACGGGCTGATTCCAAAAGCCCAGCAGGATGTTCAACTGGCCTTGTCAGGATATGTGGCGGGTAAAACCGAAGCTCTTACCGTGACAACGAGACTCAAGGCATTGCTCGATGTCGAACTCCTTTATTGGACTCAATACACTGAAAGGGAAAAGGCCATAGCAAGACTCGAAGCGCTGACCACCACAACGGAGGCTGCGGCGGGAGGGACAAAATGAAAAGAAAAAGTCTGATGATTATCGGTGGAGCGGTGATCGTCGCAGTCCTGATTATCTACCTCTCAAAGACAGGTTTTCTGGGCGGTGCGGCCAGAACTTCCCGGTCCACCACAGCAGAGGCACCGGCTCAATCAACGCAGCAGCAACCCCAGGGCAGTATGCCGGGAATGCCTGGCATGCCCGCAGAGAAGCCACAGGCGGACACTCAAACGGAAGAGAAGGAGAGCCAGGAAGCACCTACGATAGAGATCTCTCTTGAGAAGCAGCAGCTCATCGGTGTAAAGATAGCCATCGCCTCCATCCAGCCTCTCAAGAAGGTTATCAGAACAGTGGGAATGGTTGACTACGATCAGAGAAGACTCTATAACGTGAATACCAAGGTCGAGGGATGGATCGAAAAGCTCTACGTCAACTATACGGGCATCTATGTGAAGAATGGAGAGCCTCTCGCAGAGATCTACAGCCCGGAGCTCTGGGCCACTCAACAGGAATTTATCAATCTGGTGAGATGGGCGAAACGCAACAAGGCAAAGGAAGAGGGCACGAAACCTGAAAAGCAACCGGATTTCGGGACCATGGTTTCGAAAGATGCGGAAACCCTGGTGGGGGCGGCCCGCCAACGTCTGAGACTCTGGGACATCAGCGAAGAACAGATCAAGAAGATAGAGGACAGCGAAAAACCGATTCGCACGCTGACCATATACAGTCCGGTGAGCGGCTACGTGCTGCAAAAGAGCGCGCTTCAGGGTATGAAGGTTATGGCGGGAGAAAAGTTGTTCGACGTGGCCGATCTCTCAATGATCTGGATACTGGCGGACATATATGAATATGAACTGCCCATGCTCAATGTGGGTGAGCCGGCAATAATTCAGCTCAGCTATTTTCCCGGTCGGCAGTTTTCGTCAAAGATCGACTACATCTATCCGACCTTGACCGGCGAGACAAGGACAGCCAAGGCACGGTTCATCATCCCCAACCCAGGCATGCAGTTGAAACCGCAGATGTTCACCAATGTGGAACTTCAGATCAATCTCGGTCGGAAGCTCGCGATTCCTGAAGATGCAGTTATAGACACGGGCCTGAGGCAGATCGTCTATTTAGACAAAGGGGATGGGTATTTCGAACCTAAAGAAGTGCGCACCGGCGTGAAGGCCGAGAAATTGGTCGAGGTCACGGCAGGGCTCAAACAGGGTGATAAGGTTGCTGCGGCGGCAAACTTCCTCGTCGATTCTGAAGCAAAGCTTAAGGGCGTGGAACCGCTACCCATGAAAGAGCAGGGTCAGGGGTCAGGGGTCAGGGGTCAAGGAGAGACAGCCTCGCAGTCAGCACCGCCTGCGCACAGGCACTAATACCCGAAGGATGAGGCGAAGTCCCCGAAGGGGGGAAGACCGCTTCGCTCGGAAGAGGGAAGAATGTATGTCGACATCAACTAGGAATGGTTATCCGATTTTGTATCTCAAGTGTTCTGCTGCTCACTGTTTACTGCTCACTGTTCACGGAGTGAACCATGATTGCTAAGGTTATAGAACTGAGTGCTAGAAACAAATTCTTCGTCTTCCTGATGGTATTCTTTGCCATCGTCTGGGGCTACTGGGCTCTCAAGAACACACCGCTCGACGCCATCCCGGACCTCTCCGATACGCAGGTCATCATTTACACCGACTGGACCGGACGAAGCCCTGACCTTGTCGAAGACCAGATCACCTATCCCATCTCTTCAACGCTCCTTGCCGCCCCCAAGGTCCAGGCCGTGCGGGGCTTTTCCTTCTTCGGAAGCTCCTTCATATATGTGATCTTCGACGAGGGCACGGATATCTACTGGGCGAGAAGCCGCGTGCTTGAGTATCTTCAGTCCGTGAGGAACAAGCTGCCAGCAGATGTCAACCCCGTGCTTGGTCCCGATGCGACGAGTCTCGGCTGGGGCTTCTCCTACGCGGTCGTCGACGAGACGGGAAAATACGACCTCTCGCAGCTTCGGTCTATCCAGGACTGGCGCCTCAAGCTCGCCCTTGAAAGCGTTCCGGGCGTTTCACAGGTGGCGAGTGTCGGAGGATTCGTCAAGCAGTATCAGATCACCGTGGATCCGAACCGCCTCGCCGGGTACAACATCCCTATCACCAAAGTAATGGAAGCGGTGAAGAGGAGCAACCTCGATGTGGAGGGCCGCGTGCTCGAGTTCTCCGGTATCGAGTACATGGTTCGGGGACGGGGCTACATCAGAAGCATCAGAGACATCGAAGATATCCCTGTTGCCACAACCGCCACGGGAACGCCTGTCTACCTGAAGAACATTGCCAACATTCAGCTAGGACCGGAGATACGGCGCGGTGTCGCGGACCTTGACGGCAAAGGTGAAATCGCTGGCGGCATCGTGGTGGTCCGTTTCGGCGAGAACGTGCTCAACGTGATCGACCGCGTCAAAGAGAAACTGAAAACCGACATCGAACCTTCGCTGCCGAAAGGCGTCAAGATCATCACCACGTATGACCGGTCCGACCTGATCAACCGGTCTATAGCGACGCTGAAGGAAGAGATCATAAAGCTATCCATCGCGGTGAGTGTGGTCTGTCTCGTATTTCTCTTTCACCTGCCCAGCGCCCTTGTCGTTATTCTCACGCTTCCTATAGCGATCATCATGTCCTTCATCTGCATGTATTATCTCCACGTGACCTCCAACATCATGAGTCTCTCGGGCATTGCGATCGCTATCGGCGCGATGGTGGATGCATCGATCATCATGGTGGAGAATGCGCATAAGAAGCTGGAAGAAGCCGGTTACGGGTTACGGGTTACGGGTCACGGGTCGTC
>Ga0335070_10012012_pt1 | contig 10116 bp, 9 predicted proteins | sample Lox_Sample_13_FD_206722 | JGI IMG/M metagenome (GOLD analysis project Ga0335070, IMG submission 206722) | Soil microbial communities from Loxahatchee National Wildlife Refuge, Florida, United States - Lox_Sample_1.3 | ecosystem: Environmental > Terrestrial > Soil > Wetlands | place: USA: Florida... | reverse complement strand
ATCTTTGGGGTTGTCCTTCAAGCGCTGTTTCTGCAGTTCGGGCGTGTTCAGCCAGTCGGCGAACTGAATTAGGAAATCGTTGCGCGTCTTGGGAGGGATGGTCTCGTGGTTGCCAATCCCCAGAAAGAACGGCAGATCGCCGAAGGGAAAGATTTGGTTTTCGATGAAGTCATCCCAGGCGTGGTTTTCGTAGTCGATGATAAGGAGCGACGCTCCCGCACTGGTAGCGAGCTGCTTGTAGTCCTGATCGAAATCGTAGACGGCACGCAGGTCGCCGAGGTGCCAGTAGAACACCGCGTGGTCACGCTGTACCCCAGCCGCAATGGCGGGCATTACGACATCGCCGCAGTTCCGCGAATCACCGGAGACGGCGAAGGTCCAGGGTTGTTGGGCATAAGCGGCGAACGCGAAGGACAAGAGCAGTAGCAGCGCGAATTTCTGCATCGTAGACATGAGAGCATGATAAGGCAGAAGTCAGATCGGCGGTCGCTTTCGTCATTGAAATTGACCGTCTGCCCGCGTACGCTGGGGCTGAAACGCGGCATGCACACTGTGCGCAGCTCGAGATCGTCGCTTGAGCCAGTCCGTTTCGGCCCGGGGCCATCCCACCCCACTTTTCGAGCTCCCCTGGAGGTCCTGCTATGAAAGACAAACTGCCGACCTGCTCGCGACGAGGATTCCTGCGTTTAGGCTTGGGGCTTGCCGCAGGTGCGCCCCTGGCGCTGTCCAGCGGATGTGGGACGCAAGAGCAGTCGCCCACTCCGCCACCTCCTCGCGCCGACGCCAAAGTCGCCATTGTCCGCTGCACAACTTACGTGGTTCAGGATGTGCAAAACGCTCTCAGCCAAGCTTTCACGCTCCTGGGGGGCATCGGCGGGCTCGTCAATGGCAAGATCGTCACCGTGAAGGTCAATCTGACCTGCGACGGGACCTATCGGGATCTTTTCGGCAGGCCGGCTGGCGAATCGTATATCACCCATGGGGCGACGGCGATCGGTCTCGCCTCCCTGTTGCTCTCCAGCGGCGCACAGAAAGTCAGGTTCGTGGATTCCGTGCCCTTCCGCACCACACTCGATCAGGTCTTGACTCTGGCCGGATGGGACGTGCCGACTTTGCTCGCCTTGGGCAACATCGAGGTGGAAAACACCCGCAATCTCGGGAATGGAAGCCAGTACGCCACGATGACAGTATCCGGCGGCGGATATCTATTCTCCTATTTTCAGTTGAATCATTCTTATCACGATACTGACGTCTTCATGTCGCTGGCGAAATTGAAACAGCACCTGACGGCGGGCGTTACGCTTTCCATGAAGAATGTCTTCGGGGCCACACCGAATTCTCTCTATGGAGCCGACGCCGGCACCGAGGATGCCATCGGTTGGCGCGGCCCGTTGCACGGCAATGGCACGCCGGATTGGGGCGGCATCAACCCTCCCGGGGCAAAGACGAGCACGCCTCCTGTCGATGCCGGGTCGCGCATCCCGCGGATCGTTGCGGACGTCAATGCCGCACGCCCCATCCATATCGGCATCATCGATGGAATCACCGCTATGAGCGGAGGCGAGGGGCCATGGGCGCCAAACGCGGCGCCCACTTCACCGGGGATCATGATCGTGGGGCTGAATGCGATTTCCACCGATGCGGTCGCGGTGGCTGTAATGGGCTATTCGAATCCACGCGCCACCCGTGGCACTCCGCCGTTTGCCAGTTGCGATAATCACTTGCTGCTGGCCGAACAGAACGGGATTGGCTCCGCCGATCTCTCGCAGATTGAAGTCCGCGGATTGACGATCCAGCAGGCGCTCTATCCCTACCCGCAGGCCCTGCTGCGACCGATGCATCCGATCGCGTTCATGCACCACGTCCGAGGATGATGGCGGGCCTGCTCAGAGGGATGCTTCAGTTCTGATTCCTGCTTCGGAGTGTTTGGGACTTGATGCTGCCTCACTTCCCTGGTTGATAGTCCATTCGACCCAAGCCGGAGAAGCTGATGGTGCGCACCAATCCGCCTGCCGGAGAGCCGAATGCACTCGCGTCAAACTGCCTGACCCAGGCGCTTTCGCGAGAACTGTGAGCCCATGCCGTTCTTTCCAGGAGTTGACCCGGAACGCGGCCGCGTTCCGGGTCAGCCCCAACGGTAGTCACCATTAAGCTACGGCGGCGGGCGCTTTTTCTTCGGCTGCGGTGGTGTACACGAGAACCGCTTTCCTGCCGCCCTTGGAGACGGTGGCGCAGATCGAATTCAGGTTGACGCCTTTGGCGGCAAGCTTGTCTAAACACTCGGCCAGCGCACCCGGCTTGTTGGGCAACTCGTACTCCGCGGCGATGGTCTCCTTATAGGCGTGCTTGGCGTCGTCCAGGGCCTTGCGGGCGCGCCGGGGATCCTCGACGACGAGCTCCACCACGCCGGTCGTTCCTTGCGTTGTCCCCAGAAGAGCGAGGATGTTTACCTTGGCATTCCCCAGAGTCCGGGCGACTTCCGCCAGCGCACCGGGACGGTTCTCCAGCGTAAGCGTGAACTGCTTGGTCTTGGCCATGAGGGCACCTCCAGTGACTTTCTGGCGAGGGATTATACGCCTTACGAGAACTTTGAATAAGTGCACCCGTCCGCGGAAAAGCAGGCATGCGTCCTTGGATCTAGCAATCCCTGGTGCAAGTGAGATTCGTATCAGGGCACGGATTTATGCGTGCCGTAAAAGAAAAGTCAACACGCCTTCAGGCGCTGGCCTCGAGTTTCGGACTTCCACCACCGGCTGCTAGCCCGGCTTCGGTCTTGACGACACCGGGCACATGAGACCACGGAGGAGTTGATCAGAGGAAAAGGCCACGCTGAGGTTGCAGCGTGGCCTTCGGGCACCGGCTGCCACTGGCGCCCCGGTCGACCCACCGCAGTCGGCCGTCATCCTCACCTACTTAGTGGGCGGCGTCACCACGTCCCAGAGTCTCGAGTCGTGGCGAAGGCTGGCGAATTCCTCGTCCTTGTAGACATTCGCCAGATCGTGATAGCCATCTTCCTTCGCCTTTCTCAGGCATCTGAGGCATTCCTCCACATTGCCCTGCCGGGCATAGACTTTCGCCATCATGTAGGCGAACCTGGCGCGCTCCTCTGGAGAGGAGATTTGAGCCGCGGTACCGGCTTTGGCGTTCTGGTTGAGAACGTCGGGATCGAGTTCCAAGGCGCGGGTGTATTCGGCGATCGCCCGGTCCAGCTTGTTCTGATTGAACCAAGCCGCTCCCAGATTGGCGTGGAAGGTTGCGGTCGTCTCCTCCAGCGCCACTGCCTTCTTGAAATAGCGCGCGGCGGAGCCGTAGTTCTTCTGCATGAAGTCCGTGGTGCCGATGTTGTTGATGGCCGCCGCATACTTGGCGTTGCGCTTGACGGCCTTCTGGAAGTTGGCGCGAGCCGTGCGCAGATCACCCATCTGCAAGGCGGTCATGCCCAGCTTGTTGTAGAGCACTGCATTGTCCGGGTCCCTGCGTAGCGCCGCCTGAAGATACTCAACGGCCTTCCTGTAGTCCTTCTGACCCCGGGACTCGTCGGCCGCCTTTTCCAGCTCGCCCACGCTCATCGACTTGATAGAGACCTTTCCCGGTTCTGGATCAGGCTCGGCAATGGCGTACTTGGCGAGTCCGACCAGCAGCACCAGGATCACGATTCTGAGTGTTTGATTTCGCATATTGACCTCGTCTTCCGGAGTTGCATCGCTTCCGGTCGTGCTTGCCATTCCTCTGTGCCCCGGCGATCTGCCCTCCGCATCTGCGCTATTTATGGCGCGGAGGCCGGTGTGTCCACAACGCTATACCGGCTACGCAGTGGCTACAGAGGCTGGTTACTTCCGCAACAACACACGCATGTGCAGCTCTGCCAAGCACTTGGAGAGATCCGGGCGCGGGCCGGGCGAAGCGCGGTTTTCGGGGTTACACGGCCGTTACAGGGGTTCCATCCGGTTTTGTAGACCGTTAAAGCACGGGATGTCACTGACGGGCGGCCCGACGCCGGGTGTATAAGCAAGGTGTCGGAGGTCAGCAGGCATCATGGCTTCGCCGACAGTCGGGTCCGCCAGTACGGAACGGGAACGCACCGAATTACAGGCGGTGCTGGACTCACCTTTATTTGCGCGCTCGCCAACGCTCGCGCATCTCCTCTCCTACCTGTGCGAGAAGAAATTTGCCGGCGAGAGCGATCACATCAAAGAGTATTCGATTGCGCTGGACGTCTTCGGACGCCGCGAGTCGTTCGATCAGGACACCGATTCGATTGTTCGCGTGCAGGCGAATCGCCTGCGCAAGCGCCTGGCAGAATACTACAGCGGCGAGGGGACGGAACATCGCCTCCACATCACCATTCCGGTCGGGCAATACGTTCCCGTGTTTGAAGAAAGGCCCATTGCGCAGCCCGCGGCAGCGGCTCGACCTGCCTCGTCGCGACGGAAGCAAGCTTGGATAGTGCTGCCCGCGCTCGGGCTGCTGATTCTGCTGGGCATGCTGGCATATTTGCAGCGGGATAGGCTCAGACCGGCGCGAGAGACCCACTCTTCGCCGGGCACGCAGACGGCGGAACCGATGGTGGGCCTCCCCGTGGGAGACGAAATCCGCATTGTGGCCGGGGCCACCCGGAGCTATGTGGATCGCGCCGGGAAGCAGTGGAGTCCGGACTCCTATTTTGTTGGCGGCGCGGCCGTCCGCAGTCCTATTCAGCACATCTGGCGCACGCAGGATCCGAGCATCTACCGCAACAGCCGGCAGGGAGACTTCAGCTACAACATTCCACTGAAAGCGGGAACCTACGAACTGCACCTTCACTTTGCGGAGACGTTCTATGGCCCGGAGGACATCGGTGGCGGCGGCGAGGGCAGCCGCCTCATGACGGTGAGCGCCAACGGCAAGCCTCTGCTCGCCGACTTCGACGTGCTCGCCGATGCGGGAGCCGGCCGAACAGCTGACGTCAAAGTATTCCCCGACATTTCACCAGCCCAGGATGGACAGCTGCATTTGAATTTTTCCTCGGTCAAAGGCGGCCGGGCCATGCTCTCGGCGATTGAGATTCTGCCTGGAACGCGCGGGCGCATCCGGCCGGTGCGCATTGTGGCGCGGGATGTGCCCTACTACTCCAACGACAGCCGCTGGTGGAGCTCAGACAACTACTTCAAAGGCGGACAGCTCGCCGCCAGCGAAGAGCCTGCCGGCGGAACCGACGATCCGGAACTGTACGAGACGGCGCGCTGGGGCCACTTCTCCTATGCCATCCCGGTGACGCCGGGTAAGTACGCGGTGACGCTGCACTTCATTGAGCGTCGTCTGGATCTAGCCAGCCGGCAGCAGTCGGCTGAGGCTGCTCCGTCCGAAAGCGGGACCCAGGCGCGCACGTTCAATGTCTTCTGTAACGGCAAGGTGATCCTGCGCGACCTGGATGTGATCCAGGAAGCCGGGGAGAACCGCCCACTGGTAAAGAAGATCACCGGCCTTGAGCCGGACGCTCAGGGCAAACTGCTGCTGGAGTTCGTTCCGGTCAACGGCTATGCGACGGTGACGGCGATTGAGGTAGTGGCGCAGTAGAGGATCACTGGGATAAAAGCTGAGTGGACAGAAAGAGGCCACGCTCATTTTTGAACGTGGCCTTTCGTGTTCTGGATGGAGGCAATTACTCAACCGACCAAGCAGAGATCTTCGTTCCAGTGCGCAGATAGTGGTTGATGGCCGACTCCCAGGCGTGCATCTTCTTCCGGAACCATTCCGCGTCGTAACTCTCCACTTCGCGGTTGCCTTCCGGGGAGAGACCGGTATAGCGGTAGCGGATTCGCGTTTGCGTCTCGCCCTGGTCCGTCGGCAACAACTGGATGCGAAGTTCGGCGGCCACACGACCGGGACTGACCCAGACATAAGCGATGTGAAACGCGGCCGGATCGTGTTCGGTGACGATCCAGGTCGTCTCCGGTGCTTCATGTGTAGCGCGGACACTCCTGTCCGCACCTTCCAATGGCTCTCTAGCTCCGGAGTTCGGAGTCGTAAAGATGCAGCCGAGTTCGGCGACGCCGGAACCGGAGTAGATGAGGCGATACCGCCAGCCCGGAAGCCAGTCGGCTTCGCGAACAGGGCAGAGCAGAGTGAAAACCTTCGCTGGCGGAGCGGGGTTGGTTTGCGTGAATTCGTGTGCGATCCGGCAGCTTTTGAATGCGGACATGAGTTCCTCCTTTTTGGATCGTCGGTTTTAAGCAAAAGAAAAACCCGCGGGTCAGAAAGACCCGCGGGTTTGAGATTTGTACTCGCTCTAGTTTAAGGGAAGGCTGCGCATAGGGCAAGCATGACATGGGTTCCGTCGGCGAATCACACTCCGATCCCGCCCTTCGCGAAGAGGCTATTTACTTCCGCACCCGGAATACGTGCATTCGCATCCAAACTGGGCATCGGAGGTTCCTATGTACGCTGTTCTTGGAGCAAGCGGCCACACGGGAGACGTGGTGGCCAGAAATCTTCTCGCGCACGGCCAGAAAGTCCGCGTCGTGGGGAGAAGTGCAGACCGTTTGCAGCAATTTGTCTCGGAGGGCGCGGAGATTGCCATCGCCGACGCAACCAATGCTCCCGCTCTGACTCGAGCATTCAAGGGCGCCGATTCCGCCTATGTTCTCGTGCCACCGAATCCCGCCGACAACGACTATCGCGCTTTCCAGGGGCGCGTCAGCGATGCGATCGCCGCGGCGGTGAAGAAGGCACGCATCAAGAACGTCGTTGCCTTGAGCAGCTTCGGCGCAGACAAACCAAGCGGCAATGGTCCTGTTGACGGACTCCACAACCTGGAACAGAAACTGAACGCCATCGAGGGCCTGAATGTGCTGTACTTGCGGGCAGGCTACTTCATGGAGAACACACTGCCGCAGACTCACGCCATTCGCGCGTTCGGAACTCTGGCGGCTCCGCTTCGACCGGACCTCAAGCTGCCTGTAATTGCGACGCGCGATATTGGAGCGGCAGCTGCGGAGGCCCTGTTCCGCCGCGACTTTCAAGGCAAACAAACCCGTGAACTGCAAGGGCAGCGCGACCTGACTTATCTGGAAATGGCTGCCATTATCGGCGAGGCCATCGGCATGCCGGCGCTTGGCTATATCCAGGTGTCAGATGAGCAGTTCCGGAGCGCGCTGGTCCAGATGGGAATGTCGGCGGACTTCGCTGGCCTGATTCTCGAGATGGTGGGCGCACTGAACTCGGGACACATGAAAGCCCTGGAGCCACGCTCCGACGCCAACACGACGCCGACATCGTTTGAAACCTTTGTCGCTGAGGCGTTCGTGCCGGCGTTTCAACAGCACAAGGCGGCGTAGGGATTGCTGTAGGAAAGGCCAGCCTGATTTCTCGCCGGGGTGGAAGCGACCTAACTCTTTCGCACGTGTGTGGGGCGGACACTCCTGTCCGCCCTCTGTTTCTTTGGCTACGGAAGGTTTTTGGGGAGATTGGGAAGAGCGGACCGACGTGTCCGCGCCCCGCAAGCGACCTTCTCGCTCCACCTAAACCCCAAATCTTTCTCGATACGCAGTCGGCGAGACGCCTGTATGCCGCTGAAACAAGCTGCGGAAAAAAGCGACATCCTGGTATCCCACTGCGTCACTGACCTCCTGCATGGTGCGGTAGTCGCTCTCCAGAAGCCGCTTGGCAGCGGCAATCCGTAGCTTCTGCAAATAGACCAGCGGACTGTCTCCAGTCGCTCGCTTGAAGCGGCGGACGAAATTGCGCAGGCTCATGCCTACGCGTCGCGCCGGCGCGTCGAGCGGAAAGGTGCGGTGAAAATTCTGGTGCAGCCATTCCTGGGCACGCGAGATGGTGTCGTCGGTATGCTCGGTCTTCAATGGCACGATGGCGAACCCGGCCTGCCAGGCGCGTGGCGTCTCGATGAGTAGCGCCTTGGCGCTTTGCACGGCAACCTCGTGGCCGCAGAATTTTTCCACTAGATACAAGCTGAGATCGAGTGCCGCATGCACGCCTCCGCCGCAGTAGAAGCCCCGATCCTCCGTCACCATAAGCTCCGGCATCCACTTCACCTTGGGATACTTCTCGCGGAACCGTTCGGCCAGCGCCCAGTGTGTGGTGGCGCGTTTGCCGTCGAGCATGCCAGTGGCTGCCACCAGACCTACGCCCGAACACACACTGGCAATCGCAGTTCCCCGCGTGTGCCAGCGCCGCAGCCAGGGCACCACGGGCATGTTGCGCTCCACCACATCGTCGATACTGAGGCCGGTGGTCGGAATGAAGATGACCTCGGACTTGCGGATCGCACTAAGGGCGGTATCGGGCTTGATCTCGATGGGCCCGTCGCAACGGACGGCGCACCCATCGACCGAGGCCGTCGTCACGCGAAAGCGGGGAACGGGCGGTGTCCCGGTGAGGTAATTCCACAGTGTCCCGGCATGGCGGAAAACCTCCATCGGCCCGATAGCTGTGGAGGAGAATGTCGCGTCGAGAAACAGGATGGTGACGTCTGTCATTTCATCCTTCCGCAGAAGCGTATTGACTAATGGCCTAATCACCTATACACAATGGCATATATGCCATCTTGTTTCAAGCCTTCTCCCCGGCTACTCTCGGAGAATCAGCAGCAGCCGGTTTCTCCATCTGCCGGCTGCACCGGAGGAAGAAATGAGTGAACACTACCACGATGCCGGCGACCTGCGGCTCCTCAAAGAAATGGGGAAGCTAGCGCCGGTTGAATTCAACGCCTGGCTCGACCTGGACAAGATTGTCAGCCGTGAGGATGGCGCGATTCCGCGAAAGTATCGCGAACTCATCGCCCTGGCTGTGGCTTGCACGACCCAGTGTCCTTACTGCATCGAAGTGCACAGCAAGGCCGCGAAAGCTGCGGGCGCTTCGCGCCAGGAGATCACCGAAGGCTCGCTCCTCGCCGCCGCCTTACGTGCCGGAGGAGCGGCCACCCACGGCGCCATGGCGCTGAAGTTTTATGACCAGGGATGAGTTCAGTGTCCTGTGTGGGGCGGACACTCTTGCCCACGAAAAGCCCTGGCGGGTGCCCCATCCTTGCCGCGTTCTTTGCGGCAAGGGTGGGATCTTCCTTGCGTGCTCTGACATCTAACCTCTGACTTCGCCCATCACCCACCACGCTTCCCGATACGTCTCGAACTTCGACCGCCTCCTCCGGCTCCTGAAAACAGCTTCAATGACCGCAGCCCTCGCAACGCCCTCACCGGGAACAAATACCAGGCATCCTCCGGCACAACGTAGGCAACTAGCACATCTACGTCTTTCTCCTGATATGCCGCCAAAGAACTCCCATGCATGCGGAAGCTGTAACATCCGTCCTGCCCAACCCGATGCGCCGACTTCAGTTGCACCCGCCACAACTTGCCGCCCGCACCGACGATGAAGTCATAGCGCTCGCTGTCTCCCCACGGACACGCGACCGCAAACCTCATCCGCGGTGCTTTCGCCAGAAATCCCGCCTCGGCCATCTCGCCCAACCGCTTCGGCTGTGTAGGGCGGACACTCGGGATCCCCGGCACGCCCGCTTTTGGCATGCTGGGGTGCAGGCTCTTGTCCGCCTGTGCACGTGTGGCGCGGGTGCCCTCACCCGCGTCTGCAGCGATCTCCCGCGCACTTCTTTTCCCCCTTGATCCAATCCGCTCCGCCTCCGCCCACAAAACCGCAATCTCCGCCCCAGCCGTCAGACTCTCTGACGATATTCCCGCACCTGCAATCCCTATCTCCATCGCCAATCAACTCCCTATTAGTCCGTATTTTCAAGCAGCAAAACAAAGCCCCTTCGGATAACCCGTCCGAAGGGGTCCATAAAGACACGTTGTTCTCAATCTAATGATCGACTATATCCACAGAAAAAAGTAAGCAAATTCGGCGGTGCCAGTTTCAGTTTCTAAACTTAACTTACCCAGACACCGCCCAACCCAGCCAAGCCTTCTCCCCTCGTCACCCTCCCGCACCTGTGTGGGGCGGAGACTCTTGGGAGTCTGCTGCCGAAACCCTGAGCGAAGGCGAAGGGCCGCAGCCGAAATCCCGAGCGTTCTTTGCGAGGGAGCCCTATCAAAAGGAAAAGGCTACCAACATTTCTCTTGATAGCCTTTATTTATGCCGGCAACCGGGGTCCCCGGCGAGCCCGCT
>Ga0335070_10012011_pt1 | contig 10117 bp, 3 predicted proteins | sample Lox_Sample_13_FD_206722 | JGI IMG/M metagenome (GOLD analysis project Ga0335070, IMG submission 206722) | Soil microbial communities from Loxahatchee National Wildlife Refuge, Florida, United States - Lox_Sample_1.3 | ecosystem: Environmental > Terrestrial > Soil > Wetlands | place: USA: Florida... | reverse complement strand
CCCAATTCCCAACCCGATCATGGCCAGTATGAATGCTTCCTTGAGGACGAGGTTGATTACCCTGCTCCGGCTTGCACCGAGGGCCATGCGAAGGCCAAGTTCGTGTTCGCGCTGGGCGACCGTGAACGCCATCACGCCATAGATTCCCACCGCCGCCAGCAGCAGGGCCAACCCGGCAAACGCCGCAAAGAGAGACATGATGAAGCGGTCATCGGCGAGCATCAGGCTTCTGACCTGGTTCAAGGTGCGAGGTTGAGCCAGTGCAATCTGAGGATCTACGGAGTGCACTGCCGCCGCGATGCTTCGGAACATCAGGTCCGGATCGCCCGCGGTGCGCACCCCGATGCTTGCGGAAGGCCATGGAATCTGCCAGAACGGCACCTCAATCTCGGGAAAATCCTGCCTGAAACCACCGGCGCGCACATTGTGAAATACACCAATGATCTGCCAGGGGACAGGCGGCCCCAGCTTGGTCACTCCCGGAATCAGTTCCTCTACGTAGATTCGCTGCTGGAGCGGGTCCTTGTCCTTGAAGTATTTTTTGGCGAATTCCTCATTGACCATTGCCACGCGCACGGTGTTCGCATTGTCCTGATCGCCGATCGAACGGCCTCGGGTCACCTGGATCCCGTACGTCTTGAAGTAATCTGGCGTGACCATGCCGAAACCTGCGCCCGGCCGCTGCGATGGGTCTGTGAATTCCGGCTGACCGGCAACTGTGAACTGCATTCCAAAGCCTGGACCTTCGAGGGGAATTCCTATGGATACCGCTGCATTGATGACACCGGGAACCGATTGAATGCTCGAAATCATCTGGCGGTAGTACCCGGCGATCTGTGCTGGGTCTTTGGGCCGCGCGTCAGGAACCGGCAGGAAGAATGTCTGCACGTGCTCCGTGTTCACGCCCAGATCCACGCGCGTGAGATTCCAGAAGCTGTGAATGGCAAGGCCGGCGCCTGTCAGCAGTGCAAGAGCTAAGGCGAATTCGCCAATCACCAGAACTTTGCGAAGACGATGACGGCTCACGCTGATTCCGGAACGCCCTCCCTCCTTGAGTGCTTCTGCCGGGTCAACCCGCGTTGCATACCACGCCGGCGCGCAGCCAAAGAGAACTCCTGACAGTGTTGCAGCACACAATGCGAAGAGGAGGATTGGAATATTCAGGGTGAGGTCGGCCTCGGAGGGCAGAGTGTTGCGCGGCATCGTGACCACAAGCCAATGCAGCACCCCTGCTCCGACGACGACGCCAAGAACTCCGCCCACAAGTGCAAGCAACAGGCTCTCGGTCAGAAACTGCACAAAGATGTCGCCCCGTGAGGCGCCTAGTGAGGTCCGAATGGCAATCTCTCTCTGACGCGTCGTTCCTTTTGCAAGCAACAGATTGGCGATATTGACGCAGGCAATCAGAAGAACAAAGCCAACAGCGCCGAGCAGGATCCATAGCGTCTGAATGCGTTCCTTGGGAAGAAAATCGTTCTTGAGCGGCTCAACGGTCGCGCTCCATCCCTTGTTGCTCTTCGGAAATGCCTTGGCGATGTTCCCGGTGACGGAGTCCATATTGGCCTGCGCCTGCTGGATCGTTACGCCATCCTTGAGCCTGCCCATCACCAGCAGCCAGTGGAAGTCGTGATTCTTCTGCTCAGGCTTGATGACGAGCGGCACGACGAGCGATTGATCGAGCCGGTCAGCCTGCCCGGGGGCCAGAACGCCGACAACGGTGTAGGGCGTATCGTCGATTCTGATCTGTTTGCCGACGATATTTGGATCGGAGCCGAGCCGCTTCCACAGCTTGTTAAGGAGGATGACGACATGCTCTTTTCCGGCTACGCCCTCCTCCGGAAGAAAGTCGCGGCCGAACTGGAACTTGTTACCCATCATCCGGTACATGCCGGGCGTTGAGGCCTGGCCTTCAACGTATTCAGGCTGGTCCTTGGTGGCGAGGTTGAAACTGCCGCCGCTCCATGCATTCAGATCCTGAAAGGCTGTGTTCTGACTCTTCCAGTCGAGGAAGTCCTGGGCAGCAACAACGTTCCGAAACGTCTGCACCTTCGACCAGACCATCACAAGCTGATCAGGTTTCGGGTAGGGCATGGGCGCAAGCAGCGTCGCGTACACAACAGTAAAAATTGCGGTGTTCGCGCCGATACCGAGCGCCAGCGTCAGAGCCGCCGTGAATGCAAAGACAGGCGACTTGAACAACTGCCGGACTGCGTATCGGAAGTTCCCGATCAACTGTTGCATACCATGCCTCCTTGAATCCCCGTATCACTCTGTGCGCAACGCCTGCATCGGTTCCACTCCGGCGGCGCGCCGCGCCGGCACTGCAGCTGCGACGGCCAGCATAATCCCCGTGAACATCACTGCTCCAGCCAGCGACGGTGGATCAAACGTAGATACGCTGTATAGCTGGCTGCGGAAGAGTCGCGCCAGCGCAACGACGGAAGGCAAAGCCACCGCAGTCGCAACGGCAGCGATCAGCGCCATCTCCCGCACCACAAGGAGAACAACGCCCGATCGTGGCGCGCCGAGCGCCAGGCGTACGCCGATCTCGCGAGTACGCTGTTCCGTGGAATAGGCCAGCACGCCGTACAACCCAACACCAGCCATCAGGAGCGCCAACACCGCAAAGCCAATGGCCAGAAAGGCCAGGGCGCGTTCTTCTGAAGCGATTCGATCCACCTGCGCTTCCATGGTGCGTAGACTGCCCACAACGAGCGTCGGATCAAGGTGGTGAATGGACCCGCGAATTGCAGAGAGAAGGGATTCCGGCGGCGGCGCCGTTCTCAGGTACACAACCACACCGCCGGGATGCTTCTGCTGCATGTAAGGCGAATAGACCGCTCCGCCAAGCTCGGTGCGTAGATCGGCGTGTTTAATATTGCCCACAACGCCGACAATCGTCGTATCGAACTTGATGTCGTCACCGCCTCCCCTAGCGATCTGGCGGCCAATTGCGTTCTGCGCGGATCCGAAAAATCGCTTTGCGAAAGCAAGGTTGACGATGGCGACCTTTGGCTGGTCCCTCACATCGGATGCGGTGAATTCTCTCCCCGCGAGCATCGGTTGATGAAGCGTCGCGAAATAACCGGGTGTAACGCGCGGCTGCTCGAAGTTCATGCGCTCGTCTTCCGATTGCTTGTATCCCTGCACCGAGAAATTCGAAGTCTCGGTGTCTCCGGTGAGTTCAGGATCGGTGGTCGCGGCAACCGAAACGACGCCGGGAATTTGGCGCAGAGACTCGAGAGCTGAATTGACAATCTGCGGGGTGCGATCTTCGCCATAACCCGATGACGCCGGATCAAGCGCAAACCCCGCGAGGTTCTGTGTCTGAAAACCGACATCGGCGTGACGCAGATTGTCGAGAGTGCGCACGAAGAGGCCCGCGCCTCCCAGCAAAAGCACGCTCAGCGCGATCTGCGCGCCTACCGCCAGCTTGCGAAAGAGTTGCGACTTCTTTGAAGCCGTTCCCGCATTCTGGCGAAGGGAACCTGCCAGGTCGGGAAGAAGGAAATGAAAGACCGGAGCAATGCTGAAAACGAGGGTAGCCAGAAGTGACACCAACAGGATAAAGAACAGGATTCGCGGATCCACTGAGGCCGAATACGGTTCTGTGCCCGGGTCAGAGGTGGTCATGATGCGAACCAGCGATCGTGCAAGCACCGGCGCGATCATGAGTCCGGCTGCGGCACCGGCCAGGCCAAGTACGCTGCCTTCCACAAAGAGTTGCGAAACAATACGGCTTCGCTTTGCGCCAAGCGCGTAACGCATCGACATCTCCCGGGTCCGGCCAGCGGCGCGCAGCAGAAGCAACGTCGCAACGTTGATCGCACACAACACCACCAGCAGCCCGCCCATGCTCATCAGGATGACGAGCGGCTTCTCGAGGTCAGCGCGGTTCGGCGAGAATCCCTTCGAATCGTCGAGCACTGCGATGTGTGTCAGGTCCAGAAAGTTCTTGCGGAAGTGCTCGGATTTCGATTTGTAGAGTTGGAACTCATTCGCGCGAAGCGAATGCCAGAGCGGATTCAGGCTTGCCTCGGCCTGTTCGCGTGTGACGCCCGGCTTGAGCCGTGCCACAAGTGTCAGCCAGACGGACTGGTGATTGGTCAAATCGTTCAGCGGCGTGCGCCACGGAATGACCTCTTCCACCATTGTGACCGGAACAAACACCGCCGGCCGGTATCCGCCGATCGCCGAAGCGAAGTTCTCCGGCGCCACGCCAATGATCATGAAGGAATGGCCATTTACGAGAATGGGCTGGCCTAGGATCTCGCGTGAGCCTCCGAACTGTGTCCGCCAGTAGTTGTAGCTCAACACAACAACCGGACTCGCGTTCTTTGCAGTGTCATCCTGGGGCCCGATCAGGCGGCCTGCTTCGGGTCTGAGCCCAAGGAGTTGAAAGTAGTTTCCGCTGACGAGTTCCGCTTCCTGGTTCTCTGCCTGGTTGTGCCACGAAAGACCAACTTGCGTTCTGTCAGCGGCCAGCACCCCGGCAAACACCTGGTTCTGGTCGCGAAGATCCTTATACATGGGATACGAGAAGTAATTTGTGCTTTCGCCGCCAAAGCTGCTCATCGAGCCGGAGAATGCACCATCCCACTTGAAGCGCACCAGTTCCTTCGGCCGCTCGACAGGAAGCATGCGCAGCAGGACCTGATCAAAGAGGGTGAACACCGCGGCATTGGCGCCGATCCCAAGCGCAAGCGTCAGGATCGCCGTGATGGTGAACCCGGGTGACTTGCGTAGCTGGCGGATCGCGTAGCGAATATCGTGCAATTGGCTCATCTTCGCGTCTCTCCTCATTCGGTACGCAATGCCTTCATGGGATCAATGGATGCTGCGCGGCGCGCAGGAATGAAGCCCGCAATCGCCGCACACAGCGCCAGGACAACGGCCGCGGCGCAAAGCGCAAGCGGATCGTAAGTTCCCACTCCGTAAAGTTGGCTTTTCATCAGGTGTCCGGCAAAGAGCGCGGCCGGAATGCCCAGTGCGAGCCCGAGCAAGATCTGCGTGATTGCCGATCGCAAGACCATGGAAATCACGCCTGGCTTCGACGCCCCGAGCGCCATCCGAATCCCGATCTCGGCCGTGCGCCGGGCAACGAAATAGGACATGACGCCGTACAGCCCTATGCACGCAAGGGCAAGCGCAAGAACGCCAAACAGGCCGGCCAGGCGAGCTATCAGGCGATCATCCGTGAAGTTGTCAGCAACCTGTTCATCGTAGGCCGTCATGTGAGTAATAGTGAGATTCGGATCGATAGACGCCAGCGTCTGGCGCGCTGTCCTTTCCGCATCATCGCGGGGCCCGTTGCATCGCAGGATCACCGAACTGATGAACATCGAGCGCAATTCACCGATGACTGCTTCCTGCTGTTTGTAACCGGTGAAGCGCTGAGTAAGTGGGCGAAGATAGATCCGGTGTGCGGGAGCGCGTGGATCATTCATCTTGAAGTCAGCCATCACTCCGACGATCTCAAATGCTCCAGCAAGCTCCACGCCGGCGTTCCCAAAATGCTTTCCGATCGGGTCCTCGCTTGGAAAAAACTTCTTCACAAATGCCTGGTTGACGACGGCGACAGGACGAGACGTGGCGGTGTCCTGTTCTGTTATTCCGCGCCCGCGCAGGATTGGGACTCCGACGCTATCAAGAAACTTTGGGCTTACGCGATCCCACGTGGCCCATGCTTCGCGATCTTGCGGAGTGGGGGCCGGATGACCCTGCACCCACACGCCTTCTCCCCAGTTGTTGCCTTCCATCGGGCTGTAGAGAGCCAGCCCGACGCTTGTAACACCGGGCAATGCTGAGAATCGATCTTCGATCTCTCGATAAAGCACAGGCAGACGATCGACCGTGTAACCGGCGCCCGCTGGATCAAGGCTGAATACGTAACGGTTGGCGGTCTGGATTCCGAAGTTCTGATTCTCCAGCTTCCCAAGCGAGCGCGACAGGAGCACGGCGCTTGCGAGCAGGACGACCGAGAGCGCGGCCTGCAGGACCACCAGCGCTTTCTGCGGAAGCAATGACTTGTCGTGTGTGGAACGATTGGCACCGCGCAACACCTCCGCCGGTTGCGCGTGCCACGACAGCCATGCAGGAGCTACGCCAAACAGCACACCGGTCAGCAGCGAGACCAGAAACGCAAACCCGAGCACGGGAAGCGAAGGGCTGGCCTCGATCGGCAGGTTGCGCGCTTGAGGAAAGGCCAGCGCAAGGATTGTGTGCGCTCCCGCGTATGCGACAACCAGGCCTGCAATTCCGCCGGCGAGCGCCAGAATTACGCTCTCGGTGATGATCTGCCGAACAAGCCGAGTTCTTGCTGCGCCCATTGCCATACGCACCGCGACGTCAGCCCGCCTTGCGGTTCCGCGCGCAAGCAGCAGATTGGCGATGTTGGCGCAGGCAATGAGCAGAACAACAGTCGACAGGATCATGAGCATTCTTAAGCCCTGCCCCGTCTGAATCTGCAGATTCTGAATGCCTCCGCCGGCGGGCGACAGCACAACATGCTGCTTGGGGATTTCCGACGTTGCGCCCCATTGAGCATAGATAGGACGAGAGTAGAGAAACTGACGCAGCGACTCTGACAGCTTTGCGTTGAGAGCTGCGACGCTGACTGCAGGCCGCAGGCGTCCAATTGGATAAAGCCAGTTCGCATCGGCATGGTGGAGGATGGAATTCGGTCCCTCGACAAGCGGCTCGTCATTCAGTGGGACCCAGATGGCAGGCGGCCTGCCGGTCACACGATCGCCAAAGAAGCCCGGCGGTGCAACGCCGGCAACCGTGAACGGGTGCGTCTGAATGAAAATTGTCGAACCCACCACGGAGGGATCGGCAGCAAAATCGCTCTGCCAGGATGCGTAGCTCAGCTCCACCGCCGGAGCAGCCCCGGGAACATCGTCTGCGGCGGTCAGAGGACGACCGAGGAATGCATTGACGCCGAGAGTCGAAAAGAAATTTCCCGTGATGTATTCGACTCTGAGGTTCTGAGTCTCAGACTCGCCGCGCCGGACGTAGTAGCTGTTCTGTCCGGACTGCACGGCTGCCAACTGCTCGAACTCGGGCGCCGCATCCCGCAAGTGCTGGTAGAGGTCATAGGAGAAGATGGCAAAGTCGCCATTATCGTTTGAGAATCCGCCGTTTACGCAGCAATCGTCCGTGTCGCCGATCCGGTAGAGCTGCTTCGGATCATTGACAGGAAGTGAGCGCAACAGGATTCCCTGCACCAGCGTGAAGATGGCGGTATTGGCGCCGATGCCGAGCGCGAGTGTGATAATCACTGTCAACGCAAAGCCAGGCGATTTGCGCAGTTGGCGCAACGCGTAGCGGACGTCTTGAGCCGTATTGTTGAGGAAGATTTTCACTGCACTGAGACTCCCTGGTATCGATTGGGCCGACCTGTCCCTCTTGATGCTTATTCGGTTCTGAGTGCTTTCATCGGTTGAATAGACGCGGTGCGAACTGCCGGAATCACCGACGCGGCAATCGCCAGAACAAAGATTGCAATGGCCGCCAGAACGATCACGAGCGGGTCCAGCGGATTGACATGAAACAGCTGCGAGCGCAGGATGCGCGTAGCGAAGACGGCCGCCGCGGCTCCAATCACGCAACCAATGAGTCCGAGCTTTGCGCCGGATGCAAGCACAATCTGCACGATGCCTGTGCGCTGAGATCCAAGCGCCATGCGAATGGCCATCTCGTGCGTGCGCATCGTGGCTGAAAATGCAACCACGCTGTAGATCCCCAACAGAGAAAGCAGCACAGCCGCGCCGGCAAAGCTGGAGATCAGCACCGTGTAGAAGCGGTGCGACGCCCGGCTCTCCGCCACCACCTGGTCCATCGATTCGATATGGATCAGCGGAAGTTGCGGGTCAATCGAACGAACGGTCGCCTGCAGCGAGGTGATCATCTGTTCCGGCGGCAATTGGCCGCGCATCACGAGGGTGCCAAAGTTCCCCGTGAGCATGTCGGGGGGCGCGAACTGAGCGATATCGGCCTTGATCTGGCTGGCGGGCGTATAGAGCTGGCTAAGGGTGTCGGCGGTTGCAGAGGTCTGCTTTATGTCGCCGATCTCTCCCACGATCGTCATCCACGGTGTATCCGATTCAGGCACACCGATTTTCAGCCTCTTGCCGATCGGATCCTGGCCCGGCCAGTAGCGCTCGGCGAGCGTGCGATTCACGATGGCCACGAGGGGGGCGGTGGCGGTGTCGGCCTCGGTAAAGACGCGGCCGCGCAAAAGGGGAATCCCAGCCGCAGCAAAGTAGTCTCCGAAGATGCTCGAGGCCCAGGCAAGATTCAGGCCTGCGCCCTTCGGCGCCACATATCCCTCAGGCACGAACGCGTTATCGCTCTCGCCTCCACTCTGGGGCAGCAATGTCGTCACGCCCACTGCCTGCGTGCCGGGTAACTGCCGCAGCTTCGTCAAAAGAGCCGTGTCAAATACGTCGACAGCAGCCTGGGTCGAATAATGTTTTTGAGGCAGCCCGAAGAACGCGGTCAGCGCGTGATCGGTGCGGAACCCAAGGTCAACCTCCCGCATCTTCTCAAAGCTGCGCAGCAGCAGCCCCGACAACGTAAGCAGCACAAGTGCGACCGCGAGTTCCAGAACAATCAGAACCGAGCGCAGACGCGCATGCCCGCCGCCAGCCGAGCCACTGCGGCCGCCTTCCTTCAGTGCCTCATTCACGTCTGTGCGAACCGCGGCCAGCGCAGGAACGAGCCCGCATGAAAATCCTGTCAGCAGGGCCAGCAAAAATCCAAAACCGACGACCCTCCAGTCGAGTCCGATCGCACTGACCCGAGGCAGCGTCTCCGGCAGGAAGCTCAACCCTACGCGGAGAGACGATGCCGCGAGAACAAGCCCAAGCACACCGCCTGTAACGCTCAACAGCAGCGCCTCAACAATCGACTGCCGAACGATCGCAGCGGCGGTCGAGCCCAGGGCCAGCCGCACAGAGATCTCTCGACGGCTGCGGATGACACGCACCAGGAGCAACCCGGCGAGGTTTGCACACGCGATAAAAAGCACGATGACCACTGCGATGAAGAGCGCGTGGACAAGCGGCCGGGCTTCGGCAACGGTCGATTCGGTCAAGGATTTAACGATTGGGCGAACCCGAAGGCTGCCCATGGCCGGGGGAAAGTGCCGTTCGATTTCGCGAGCCACCGGCTGCGCCGCCTGCAAAACCTGCGCGTTGGTCACGCCGGGCTTGAGCCTGCCCACCATGCGGTAGTTCCAGCTTCCGGCCCCGTTCACGAGCTCCCCTTGCGAGAAACTCATAGGGACCCACAGTTCGCTGCGGCTCAGTTGTCCCGGCGCCAGGGGAAATTCGAAATCGCGCGGCATCACTCCGATGATTTCGTAAGGCTTGCGGTCAAGCTGGATCTTTGTTCCCACAATGTGCGTGTCGCCGTGGAAGCGGCTGCGCCAGGTCTGAAACCCGATCACTGCCACCTGGGCCTTTCCTTCGTCCTCTTCCCTAGTGAAGACGCGTCCCAGCGCCGGCGAAACGCCCAGCACGGTAAACACGCTCGCATTCAGCCGCGAAGCATTGACCTGCGCCGGATCCCCGCTCCCTGAGAACTCATAGCTGGTCTGCTGAAAAGCTCCGAGGCCCGTAAACACCGGCATGTCCCGCATGTAGCTGAGAGCCCCGGCTGCGGTAGCGCCTGGCGGGTTATTCCCAATATCGACTCCCTCTGGTATGTCGCCGAACATGACCAGTCTCTCCGGATCAGGAAAGGCAAGGGGGCGAAGCAGAACTCCTTCGACGATCGAGAAGATGGCAGTGGTCGCACCGATTCCAAAGGCGAGCGTCAGCAGCGCAGTGAGCGCAAATCCGGGAGTCTTGCGAAGCTGCCGGAATGCAAAACGAATGTCGAGCCAAAGGTTCTTCATCATTCCCCCTTGAACTGACCTCACTCGGTTCTGAGCGCCTGCATGGGCTCGATGGTTGCGGCACGCCGCGCGGGAGGATGACGGCCACGGCAGGCCCGGACGACATGCGCAACTGTCGGGTTGCATAGCGCACATCCTGGACGAACATCCCTAGGCCTCGACTTCCTCAGTCAGCTTCTTGAGCTCGTCCTCTGAAACCACCTTGCCGTCGAACAG
>Ga0335070_10012009_pt1 | contig 10118 bp, 5 predicted proteins | sample Lox_Sample_13_FD_206722 | JGI IMG/M metagenome (GOLD analysis project Ga0335070, IMG submission 206722) | Soil microbial communities from Loxahatchee National Wildlife Refuge, Florida, United States - Lox_Sample_1.3 | ecosystem: Environmental > Terrestrial > Soil > Wetlands | place: USA: Florida... | reverse complement strand
GCGATTTCGCTTGGCAGACTCCGGGCTCGGCTGGCGCGTGTGCGCAGGTGCGATCAGATTCGCTTGTCCTTCGCATTTCCCTCGCAAGATATGCCGTAATGCCGGTTTTGCGTAAGTGGCTGTGGCAGCCTATGATACGCGCACTCGACAGGAGGCCGCCGCCGAGCGGCCAGCGCGGCCCGAATACTGTTTTGTCTGCATCGATGGTCGGTCATGACTGCCCAAGACATCCAATCAGAAGCCTTCAAGCTGGCTCGTTTTCGAAGTGAACGGCTTCGAATCCTCGGCATTCTCGGCTTCGTGGCGGTGTTGTGGATCGTAGCGTCTGTGCGCGCTCTTTACCTGCATGGCACCAATCAGACGAGTATGTGGCTGCGCGGCTCAGGAATGGCAGGCGTGTTTGCGGTTTACGAGCTGCTCATGCTCTGGGTCATCCAGCGGAAGGCAAAGGCAGAGAAGGATCCTCCCGCAGCCCTCTGGGCAGTCAATATCATCATCGAAACGTCGCTGCCCGCTGTGTCCCTCGCTTTTCTGGGAAATTCCGAGATCGCAGCACCGTACCAGCCCTTGGCGTCGCCTGCCGTGCTGGTGTTTTTCATATTCATCATCCTGTCGGCGCTTCGCCTGGACCCGCGGCTTTGCCATCTGACCGGCGTGGTGGCGTGCGCGAGTTATCTGGCGGCGGCCGCGTTCCTGGGATGGGATCCGAGCCGGCTTCGGGCCGAACACTCCGCGGTGGCCCAGACCGCCGTGCCGATGTATGCGGCGATACTGCTGCTGGGCGGTTTCGTGGCCGGCGGCGTGGCCGGCGAGATCCGCAAACACGTCCAAGCGGCCTTGCGGGAAGCTGATGTGCGGCACGAGGTGGAGCGGCTACGGCGGGACATGGACATCGCCCGCTCCATCCAGCAGGGGCTGTCACCGGCCGCATCCCCTCGGGTCGCGGGCTTTGAGATCGCCGGGTGGAGCCAGCCGGCTGACAGGACGGGCGGAGATTATTTCGACTGGCAGGAGCTTCCCGACGGCCGGGTGGTGGTCATGCTGGCGGATGTGACCGGACACGGCCTTGGTCCGGCCGTGTTGGCGGCGATGTGCCGCGCCTACGCACGAGCCAGCTTCGGCCTGGGCGAAGACCTGCGTACGTCGATGGAGCGGATCAACCGGGCCATTTTGGCGGACCTCTCCGAGGGACGGTTCGCGACGTTTGTGGCGGCCATCTGCCAGCCGGGCAGCGGCCATGTGCAACTGCTCTCTGCCGGGCATGGCCCCATGTTTGTTTATCGGGTCAACCGCGGAGGGGTACACGAGATGAATGCCCAGGCGATGCCACTCGGCATCGCCCAGGAGTTCCTCTCTGATCCGCCGCTGGGCATCGATCTTCAGGTGGGCGACATGATCGTTCTGGCGACAGATGGATTCCTGGATTGGTCCAATCCGGAAGGTGAGCAGTTCGGAACTGCGCGCCTGGCGAAGGCCATCCGGGCCGCGGGTGGACTTCCGCCCCGGCAGGTCATTGCCACGTTGTATGACGCGGTTGTTGAGTTCACTTCCGGCACGCCGCAGAAGGACGACGTGGCGGCAGTGATCATCAAGCGGACTTCTACCGCGACGGCATCCGGGACCGCGGGATGAGCCTGGCGGGGCCGCCAATCCGCACGGCGGATCCCACGCGGTCGGCGCGACACCGCGAGCCGTCGACGCGATGGCTTGCATCTCCGTTAAGTCAGACTAGGATAACGCCGCCGACAAGGAAGAAATCGGAGGTCTTTCCCTGCCGGAGGCACGGATATGCCGTCATCACGCTTGTGGGGCTGCTACGTTGCGATAATGGGGGTTGCTTGGCTTCCCATGGGTTGCGATCGGGCGACAGCGCCTCCTGCCCTGCCTCTGCCAATCGTCACCGTGAGCCAACCGCTGCTGAAGGAGGTGTCCGATTACATTGAGTACACGGGCACGACCAGCGCCATCGAAACGGTGGACGTGCGGGCCAGAGTGAAGGGCTTCCTCCAGAGCGTCAATTTCGAGCCCCGGTCCAAGGTCAAGAAGGACGAGTTGCTCTTCGTCATAGACCCGAACCAGTACCAGGCAGAGTACGATCAGGCTTGCGCCACCCTGGCCGCTCGAAAAGCGCAATACGATCTGGCCACATATGCCGCCGGCCGCACCGCCGACCTCTACATGAAGGATTCGGCCGCCGAGTACGAGCGAAATACCGACATGGCCAAAATGTTCGAGGCCAAGGCGGCCGTTCAGGCGGCGGAGGCCAACTTGGCCGAAGCCAAGCTCAACCTGGGCTATACCCAGGTGACCGCGCCGATCGCCGGCCGCGTCAGCCGAAATCTCGTTGATGTGGGCAACCTCGTGGGGGCCAGTGACTGCACGCTCCTGACCACGATCGTGAACGACGACTCGGTCTATGTCTACTTTGACGTGAGCGAGAACGATTTGCTGGCCTTGAAGCGGATGCACGAGAGGCAGACAAGTACCACCACGAGGCCGGAGAAGATTACTGCTCCGGCGTTCCTTGCCTTGGCGGACGAGGTTGGATACCCGCACGAGGGCCGCGTCGATTTCGCCGACACGCACTTGGACACCTCGACAGGGACGATCAGCGTTCGCGCCATTTTCCCGAATTCGCAAGGGGACTTGTTGCCCGGCCTCTTCGCCCGGGTTCGCGTTCCGGTCTCCAAGCCCAGACAGGTCCTCATGGTCAGCGAGCGGGCGCTTGGTTCCGACCAGGGCCAACGTTACCTGCTGGTCGTCAATGACAAGGACCAGGTCGAGTACCGCCGGGTGAAGGTCGGACGACTGGAGGAGGAGCTTCGCGTGATCGAAGAGGGCATCGGCCCGACGGATCGGGTGATCGTCAGCGGCCTGCAACGGGCCCGCCCAGGCACGACGGTATCAACGCAGCAGGCGCCTGCGCCGGGGGCCGGTGAGGCCAAGACGGCGCCGGCCGCCGCGCCAGGCGACTCGTCGCGTATCTACCCGAAAACCACGTAATGACCGGGCTCTGCCGTGATCTCGCGATTTTTTATCGATCGGCCCATTTTCGCCGCTGTGCTGTCCCTGGTGATCACGCTGGCTGGCGGCGTGGCCGTCTTTACGCTGCCCATCGCGCAATATCCTGAGATCACGCCCCCGACGATTCTGGTGTCCTGCGTCTACCCGGGGGCCAGCGCCCAGGTTGTGGCGGAAACCGTCGCGGCGCCGATCGAACAGCAGGTCAACGGGGTCGAAGACATGCTGTACATGTCTTCGCAATCCGCCAACGACGGCTCGTACACGCTGACCATTACCTTCCGGTTGGGCGTTGACCTGGACCAGGCCCAGGTGCTGGTGCAGAACCGCGTCTCGCTGGCCATGCCGTCATTGCCGGACATGGTTAAGCAGACCGGCGTAACCACCAAGAAGAAGTCGCCCGGGATCATGTTGGTCGTCAACCTGATCTCCCCGGATCAGCGGTACGACCAGCTCTACCTCAGCAACTACGCAACGGTGCAGATCAAGGATGAACTGGCCCGCCTGGAAGGTGTGGGCGACCTCAACATGCTCGGCCAGCAGGACTACAGCATGCGAGCCTGGCTTGACCCGGCGAAGGTGGCCTCGCGAAATTTGACCACTGCTGAGGTGGTGAATGCCGTCAAGGAACAGAACGTGCAAGTGGCGGCGGGGCAACTCGGGCAAGAGCCCGCTCCCGAATCGCCGTCTTTCCAGTATCCCCTGAGCACCCTCGGACGGCTGGGCGAGCCGGAGCAGTTTGCGGACATCATCATCAAGACCGGCTCAAATGGGCAAATCACACGTCTCAAAGACGTGGCCTGGCTGGAATTGGGCGCCAAGAACCAGGATCAGAGCTGTGCACTCGACGGCCAACCGTCCGCCGGCATCGCAGTGTTCCAGCTTCCTGGTTCGAACGCGTTGCAGACAGCTGGGCGTGTGCGAGCCAAGATGGAGGAGCTGAAGAAGCGGTTTCCGGAGGGGCTGGATTACGCCATCGTTTACGACACCACGCCGTTCATCAGGGAGTCGATCGTCGAGGTGTTCAAGACGCTGCGGTATGCGGTGATTCTGGTGGGGATCGTGGTGCTGGTGTTCCTGCAGAACTGGCGTTCGACGATCATTCCCTTGATCGCGGTACCGGTGGCGATCATCGGGACGTTCGCGGTGATGACGGGGATGGGGTTCAGCCTGAACAATTTGTCGCTGTTCGGGCTGGTATTGGCGATCGGGATCGTGGTGGATGATGCCATTGTGGTGGTGGCGGCGGTGGAGCACCACATCGAGGAGGGTCTTGCCCCGCGGGAGGCGGCTCGGAAGGCGATGGAGCAGGTGTCGGGCCCGGTGATTGCGGTGGCGTTGGTGCTGTGCGCGGTGTTTGTTCCGTGTGCGTTCATCGCGGGGATCACGGGTCAGTTTTTCCGTCAGTTTGCGTTGACGATCGCGGTATCGACGGTGATATCGGCGTTCAACTCGTTGACACTGAGTCCGGCGTTGGCGGCGTTGTTGTTAAGAGGCAAGGGGGGTCGTCGGGATCCATTGACGTGGGTACTGGATCGGGTTTTGGGGTGGTTTTTCCGGTTGTTCAATTATTCGTTTCGGCAAGGGACGGAGGGGTACACGTGGGTGGTTCGGCGGCTGCTGCGGTTGAGTGTGGGGGTGTTGCTGGCATACGTGGGGTTGTTGTATTTGACGTATTGGGAGTTTGGGCGTGTGCCTGGGGGTTTTATACCGGCGCAGGACAAGGGGTATTTGCTGGTCAACGTTCAGTTGCCGGACTCGGCATCGCTGGGCCGTACGCAGGAGGTGGTATCGAGGATTGAGCAGCATGCGTTGAAGACGCCGGGTGTGAAGCACACCGTGGCCATCGCCGGGCAGTCGGTGCTACTCAGCGCCAATGGCTCGAACCTGGCCAGCATGTTCCTTACGCTCGATGAGTTTCACAAGCGGCGTGACCCGCGGTTGCGGGCCGACGCGATCGCGGCCCAACTGCGTCGGCGGTTTTTCGGGGAGATCCCGGATGCCGTCGTTTCAATTTTCGGAGCCCCGCCGGTCGACGGGCTCGGCACGGCCGGTGGTTTGAAGATCATGATCGAGGACCGGGGCGACAACGGGTCGGCGGTTCTGCAGAAGCAGACGGACAGCGTTGTGGAAAAAGGAAATCGCACGCCCGGTCTGATCGGGCTGTTCACGATGTTTCGGGCCAATGCCCCGCAACTATATGTCGACGTGAATCGGACCAAATGCAAGACGCTGGACGTGAGCCTCAACGATGTCTTCAACACGCTTCAGGTCTATATGGGCTCGCTCTACGTTAACGACTTCAACAAGTTCGGACGGACGTGGCAGGTGAACTTGCAGGCGGATTCGAAATACCGGATGCGGCCGGAGGACGTGAAGCAACTGAAAGTACGGAATGCTGAGCGTCAGATGGTTCCGCTGGGGACGCTGGCTTCCGTGAAGGAGATCAGCGGCCCGGTGATGCTGACGCGGTACAACATGTACCTGGCGGCGGCGATCAACTTCAACGTAGCGCCGGGGGTGAGTTCGGGTCAGGCCGTCAAGCTGCTGCAAGGCATCGCGGATGTGGAGTTGCCGAAGTCGATGAGCTACGAGTGGACGGAATTGACCTACATGCAGATCCTGGCGGGGAGCACGGCGATGCTGGTGTTTGCGGGGGCGGTGGTACTGGTGTTTTTGGTATTGGCGGCGCAGTACGAGAGCTGGTCGTTGCCGCTGGCGGTAATCTTGGTGGTGCCGATGTGCCTGCTGTGCTCGGTGACGGGTGTGGCGTTGTCGAAGATGGACATCAACATATTCACGCAGATCGGTTTTGTGGTGTTGGTAGGGTTGGCGAGCAAGAACGCGATTCTGATCGTGGAGTTTGCGAAGTCTCGGCGGGCGGAGGGGGTATCGCATGGGGAGGCGACGGTGGAGGCATGCCGGCTGCGGTTGCGGCCGATTCTGATGACGTCGTTTGCGTTCATCCTGGGGGTGTTGCCGCTGGTGTTGTCGGAGGGGGCGGGAGCGGAGATGCGTCGGACGTTGGGGACGGCGGTGTTCAGCGGGATGCTGGGGGTGACGCTGTTCGGGATCTTCCTGACGCCGGTCTTTTACTACGTCATCCAGAGCTTCGTGGACCGCAGGCAGGCGCATGCGGAACGAGCGGAAGGCGTGGGAGATTTGGCGGCCGAGACGGCTCAGCCCTGAGAGCGCACGTGAAAAGTAGCGCTGGGTTCTTGTGGCCAGCGTGACGTGACACGAAAGCGAGCCTTGTCGTGCGCGAACCTGCATCAGTCCCCCCCGAAGGGGGCCTACGCTGCGTCGAAGACGGCTGCCAGAAACCGCGAAGCATCCATGACGTCAAGCTCTTGGCGAGGCAAAAAACGGTAGGCATTACTCGGCTTGTCAAGCTGCCGCGCGACGATGCAGAAGCCATCCAGCACCTGTTTCGGCAGGCGACAGCCGGCGAGCTGATTGTCATAGGCGGCGGTCTCGCAACGATTGCTGATGATTCGTTGCGCCTCCGCGGAGTCGTGAGCCAGGACGTCGAAGGAAATGCCGGCAGCTGTCAAAACAGCGATCTTTCGACAGCCGGCCGGACCGGGCAGCAGTAGCATGCCGTTCACTAGCGCCTCGGCTCTGTGCAAGGTGGCGCAGTGATCGAAGGTTGCTCGCAGTGTTTGCGCGAGGCCGGCCGAACGGGCAAGCGCGTCCTCTGACGAACCCGGCGGACTCGACTCCAGTTGAGTCTCCAACTCGCGTATCGACGTGTCGTCCAGCCCGAGAAGCAACGCGTCGCACTGGCGGATTCGTCGGTCGTACTCTTCGACGCTGATGCGCTGGCCGCATGGTCCGCTGCATGAGCCTTCAAAATAGCGCCGGCAAGGCTGGCCCACCCCGAGGTGGGGCAATAGTGACTGCTTGTTTGAAGAAGCTTGGGTTTCCTCACACAGGGCCAGCCCGAAATGCGAGGTGACCGCTTCGTATGTCGCCTGGGCGGAGTAGCGGCTGCGGAAGGGGCCGAAGCACCGGGCGCTCGAATCGGGCTCGGGGCGGATTTCAAGCTGCCCGTGCGGCGAGCCGTTGGCGCACAAGTAGCAATACGCAGGCCACCTACGCATCTGCCGGTTGTACGCAGGTCGAAGCGATCGAATCATCTCGGCTTCGAGCAGCAGGGCTTCCAACTCGCTATCGGCCTGCTTGACGGCGACTTGAGCGATCTGCTGCGTCCAGCCTCGGAAAAAATTCGCGCCGCTCTGGCCGCGTAAGTGCGTTCGCACTCGCGTGCGGACGTTCCGGGCTTTGCCGGCGTAGAGCAGCCGGCCGAGGGCGTCGTACAGAGCGTATACGCCGCAACTCGCGGGCAGCTTGGCGACGCCGGTGAGCCCGACGTGAGGGGTTGGCGGAGACAGCGCAGGGGAGATTTCGGCGAATTCGACGGTCTGCGCTGAAACTGTCACCAATACATCAGGTCGAAGCTCCCGCGCCATCTGGGCGAATCTTGCGTCGCGCAGGCTGTCCGGACTGATTCGGCCGGCAAGCCGCACTTGGGCGATGGCTCGCGGCGGCAGGGCCAGGATGATCGTCTGGACCTGCTCGATAATCTGTTCGCGGGTCAGATCGGTAATGAGCAGTGGGCAGATCGACATCGGCCGGAGTTCATGCTCGATGAAGGTATGCGCGAGGCTCCCGTCCTTCTCTTCGACCAGCACGCAGCCCTTGGGTTCGAGGGCTTCGGCGAACGAAATGCGATCCGTCGAGCCGGCGTACACGATGGCCGGGCCGTTGCCGTCCGGCCTGCGCAACTCCTGGTGCCGGTGGATGTGCCCGCAGGCGACGTAATCGAACGCCTCCGGCACGGCGTCACGCTCGACCACGTCGTCTCCGCTGCGGAAGCGGAAATTCGCCGGCCCGCAGGTCGCTGACTCGAAGGTCTCGTGGACGGCGAGAATTCTCACATCGGCCTCCGCCTTGGCCGATTCGGTGGCCTGAAGCGCCGCGGGGAACTTCGCGGCCGCACCGCGCCGCGAGCAAGCAAAGCCCGAGATGCCGACGCGAGCGCCTTGCAGCCGCAGCACCACGGTTCGCGGCTCGGCCATGACGTGAATGTTGGGATGCGACAGCAGCAGCGTGGAGGAGATGGCATGCCGCTCGTGGTTGCCGGGGACGAGAACGACGGGGATGCCGGCGACGGCGAGCTGGAGCAGCGCCTCGCTCGCGGCCGCGAGGGCCCGGCCGCTGGGCTCGGGCATGGTGAACAGGTCGCCGCCGTGGATCACCAGGTCGACCTCACGCTCGAAAGCGCGGTTCAGGGCGCGGCCGAGGCTCGCGACGAAGTCGTCTCCTCGGGTTGGCCGGTCATGGCGCGGCCGGAGCGGCCACTCCGCCCCGATGTGCGAATCGGCAAGGTGCAGGATTCTCAGAGGCCGCCCCATGCCTGTAAGTCTAGGCGAGAAGGTCTTTGCGTGGGAGGCTTCTATTCGGTATTTGTTCAGAATGGAATCGGTGATGGTGACGGCGGGCATAGGCGGTACAGTGTTGTCTGCCGCAAGATCAAAACGGCATAGGGAGGCGTAATCTCATTGGTGACGATGCCGCAAACAGGACGCTCCACCACCGCCCGGCTCCTGGCTGCACACATGCTCGCCAGCGTGTTGATTCAGTCGGTCTGGTGGGGCGTCTCGGCGCTCATGGCGGTTCTGGCGCGCAAGCGTTTTGGTGCGGGCGACTGGCAGACGGTGATGATCACCGCGGCTGTGCCGACGTTGCTGATCATGTCGGTTTTCTGGGGGGATCTGCTTCGACGGGTGTCGATGCGGCGTTATCTGGTGGTTCATGCAATCTGCGTGATGGCGCCGCTGACCGCCGCGGCCTTCGGTCGGGAGTTCTGGCATCTGTTCATCTGCAACGCCATTGTCGCGGTGGGCGTCGCCGGCTGGTCACCCGCCGCGGGCGACATCTGGAAACAGCTTTATCACGACCGGATTCGCGGCCGGGCCTTTGCGTTGATCACGTCGGCCCAGTTGATTGGCATCACGGTGATCAGCTATGTGATCGGACGCTGGCTGGACGTTGATCAGAACAGCTTTCGCATCTACCTTCCGGCGGCCGCCGTGCTCTACGGCGCCGGCATCCTCCTTCTTCGGCGACTGGTGCCCGCGACAGGGCCGGCCGCCGTGGAGGGCGGCGTCCCTGGTGGGGATCGCTCTCTGGGGCTGCGCCGACTGGTGCAACCGGTGCTGCACTTGCGCCAGGTACTCCGCGCCGACCGAACCTTCTACCGATACGAGACGGCCTTCATGACTTATGGGGTGGGCTGGATGATCTGCAACGCCTTGTTGCCGGTGCTGGCGACGGATCGACTCAAGATGAGCTACACCGAATTCGCCGGCGCCACGCAAGTTGTTTATCCGCTCTGCATGTTGGTGATGATGCTGCCCATGGGATGGGTGATGGATCGCCTGGGACCGACGCGGACCTCCGGTCTGGCGTTCGCCTGGCTGACGCTCTATCCGCTGGGGCTGTGGTTTGCACCGACGGTGACGTGGGTGGGCGTCGCGACTGCCTTCTACGGCACGGCGATGGCGGGCGTGCAGATCGGGTGGATGCTGGGACCGGTGACGCTGGCCCCGTCGCGGGAGAAGGTCTCGCAGTACGTGGCGATTCATACCACGTTGGTTGGCTTGCGCGGTATCGTCGCCCAGGGGATCGGTATGCTGCTGTATCGACTGACCGGCAGCTTTGCGTGGCCTTTCGCCATTGCCGCGGTGGCCTTCGCGTGGGCTTCGTGGCAGATGTGGCGATTGTATGAAAGCATGCGGGGCGGTGGGGCGCTCCAGCATAAGAGTGCCGAGTAGCGTTCTCTCAGTCTTCCCCTCCGGGTCGGGGTTGCGATGTCGCTTGAATGGCGGAGATCACCCGATTTGAGCTAGAATCGCGGTGATGGCGCTGCACCCTCCGTTGTTGATTCTGGGCTACTCTGAGGCCGCCATGTTTCTGCAGGGTTCAGGGCGAGCCAGTATCGAGGCGATAATCGCAATTCACTCGCAGCGTGAGTACCCCGTGGAGACCGACGCCGTGCCGCATCACTTGGTGCTGCAGTTTGACGATTGCGA
>Ga0335070_10012007_pt1 | contig 10118 bp, 9 predicted proteins | sample Lox_Sample_13_FD_206722 | JGI IMG/M metagenome (GOLD analysis project Ga0335070, IMG submission 206722) | Soil microbial communities from Loxahatchee National Wildlife Refuge, Florida, United States - Lox_Sample_1.3 | ecosystem: Environmental > Terrestrial > Soil > Wetlands | place: USA: Florida... | reverse complement strand
CCCTGACGAAGCCGTGAAGGAGTTGGAGAGGGCGGTCAAAACCCTGGGTCTTCGAGGTGTCGAAATCGGTTCGAACGTGGCCAAGAAGGAGTTAGGAGATGAGACCTTTTGGCCGATCTACAAAGTGCTGGAGGATCTGGATGTGCCCATGTTCATCCACCCCCACCACGTGGCAGGACTGGACCGGTTGATGGATTTTTACCTCAACAATCTTATCGGAAATCCTTTGGATACAACGATCGCCGTGACCCGGCTCATCTTTAGCGGGACGCTCGAGAAATTTCCTAAACTCAAAGTGGTCCTGGCCCACGGCGGCGGCCAGTTTCCTTTCATCTTTGGGAGAATTGATCATGGATATAAGGTCCGGCCGGAGCCCAAAGAGAAGGTTCATCAGCCTCCGCAGGCATTTCTGAGAAATCTCTATTTTGACACGATCACCCACAATCCTGAAGCCCTTCGTTATCTCATCGCCTTCGCCGGAGTCGATCATGTCCTTACGGGGAGCGACTATCCTTACGACATGGGGGATCCGAACCCTGTCCAAACGGTTTCCAAACTTTCAGGGATCAAGGTAGCAGACCGGCGAAAGATCTTGCGGGAGAATGCGATCGCGCTCTTCGGGTTGAAGGCTTCGTAGGTTCCATCAGTTCAGGGTTCTTTGCCTTAAACTTACATTCAATCGGCAACCGTGCGGCTCTAAACTAGAAGAACTCTCATCCCCTGGTAATTACCCAGCGATTCTCCCTTTATCCCGTCCAGACCCGAGGAGCGGGTAAAGATGAAATTTAAATCCAAACATTTTCGACAGCTGAAAAACTGAAGGTTTATAGCAATCACAACGTGGATCTCCCGAAACGTAGCAGCCATACCAAAAGACCCGGCCTTCTAATCTGCCACCTACTAACTCAGGTCTCCGTCGCACCTTCATTCCTTCATGAGATTCACTATTTTGTTATGGATTGAAGGAATTTTTCAAATAATATATTTAAATATTAAATATTCTCAACAACATACAAACAAATGAAAAGGCCACCCACTTGGCTCCGGTAATTTTACTCCGGATTTTAAAAATTTTTGTACCAAGTTGGTTTGCTCATAGAGGATGCATAAAAAATTGATTTAAATTTGAATAGATAGACGTTAATTAGATGAGTCAGGAATGTGGAATCTAAAAAGAATTGAACTTGACAAAATATTCTCTCTTCAATAGTATACATTAGTTTTTATAACTTCATATTTTAGAGTCCGGAAAGGACCTAATGGAATTCGACCGTTTGGCGATTGTCAGAACTTCTGAACTCGTAGAAAGGGATATCAAACAAGCCGTCATAGACGGGAAACTCAAGCCTGGCGACAAGCTCCCTACCGAGAAGGAAATGGCTCAACAATTCGGCATAAGCTTGGTTACCTTAAGAGAAGCTCTTAGAGCATTACAAATTCTTGGGTTAATCGAAAAAAAGAAAGGCAAAGGAGGTGGAGTCTTTATCTCTGAAATAGATAGCGAATTGATAAAGGATTCTTTAGGATATTACTTAAGCTTTAAAGATTTATTGCCTCAGCATCTCTATGAAGTAAGAAAGATTATTGAACCTTCCGCTGTCAGGTTAGCCGTTCAAAATATAACCACTGATGAGCTAGGACTACTGGAAGAAAATGTTCTTTATTGTGAAGAAAGGCTAAGAAGAATAGATCCAGTTATCGATGAAAAGGATTTCTTTGACTTGGACAGTAGAAATAATACTTTTCATCGGCTTCTCGCCAACGCAACCCACAACCCTATTTTGAGCTTGACCATTGATTATATTTTTGATTTTTTGAAAGGTTGCGAAACTGTTTTTTTAATTCCAGATTTCAGCTATACATCTGAGAATATTAAAGACCACAGAAATATTTTTGAGCATTTAAAGCGCAGAGATACCGAAAAATGCGAACAAGAAATGATTAATCATTTAAAAAGATTAGACGACTACCTAGTAGCCCTCAAGAGAAGGAAGCAGAATCCAGAAGTTGTTTCTCTTGAAAGCAGGTCGAAGTTTCTTTCCAGGGAGAAGAATAATGGATTCATCAGCTATAAATCGAAAACATGATAAATATCTGTTCCCTTGTGTCACAAATTACTATTCCAATCCCCTGCCCATTAAGAAAGGAGAGGGGCTACATGTCTATGACTGGGAAGATAATAAGTATTTAGATTTATTCGGTGGTATATTGACAGTAAGCATCGGTCATTGCCAGCCCGAAATTCTTAAAGAAATAGACGATCAGCTTCACACTCTTCAGCACACTTCAACCTTGTATCCCACCTATCCCATGGTGGCTTTGGCAGAAAAGCTTTCCGAGATTACCCCAGGAAAATTAGGAAAGTCCTTCTTCACCAACTCTGGGACAGAAGCAAATGAGATGGCGATATTAACAGCCCAACTTTACACTGGAGCGAGAGAAATTGTGGCGCTTCGTCACAGTTATCATGGAAGATCTTCTCTGGCAATGACCCTTACTGGGCATGCGGCTTGGAGAGTGGGAGGAAATTACATCCCAGGGATCATACATGCACCAAGCCCTTACTGTTTTCGCTGCGAATTTGGGGCAACTTATCCAAATTGTGAAATTGAATGCGCGAGAGACATCGACGAACTTATTAAAACAACTACTTCCGGAAAAATAGCTGCTTTTATTGCAGAACCGATCCAGGGTGTAGGGGGTTTTATCACTCCCCCCAAGGAGTATTTTAGCATCGCCGTAGGGATCATTAAGAATTATGGCGGACTCTTTTTATCGGATGAGGTCCAAACAGGCTTTGGAAGAACGGGAGGAAAATGGTTTGGAATAGAACATTGGGGGGTGGAGCCTGATATAATGACCTTCGCAAAGGGGCTGGCTAACGGAGTCCCCATTGGAGCCACCATTGCGGTCCCAGAGGTCGCAGATAGCTTTAAGGGGCTTACAATTTCTACTTTTGGCGGAAATCCCGTCAGTGCGAGGGCTGGTTTAGCGACCCTTCAGTATATGGAAGACCACCGTATCGTCAGGCATGTTGAGGAAGTTGGCAATTATCTAAAAGGCAGACTGACCGAACTTCAAGAAAAATATCGATTAATCGGGGACGTTAGAGGAAAAGGTCTAATGCTCGGGATAGAACTGGTTAAGGAAAAAAAAGAACCCGCTGTGAGCGAAATCCTTCAGCTTTTCGAAAACACGAAAAAAAGAGGATTACTAATTGGAAAGGGCGGATTATATGGAAATGTAGTAAGGATCTCTCCTCCAATGATAATTGATAAGTCAGGTGTCGACGAGGCCATTAGGATTTTGGATCAGGCATTTGCAGAGATATAAAGACGCGTCGGGACGAAAGTTGATAATGATTCAAACGATCAAAAGACATTACTTGAGACCAAAGCCTTGACGGAACAACTGGTTCCCACGCTACATACAAGAGCCCGCATCAATTGTGCGACATGATTAGGAGCACGTTTTATGAGAAGTTTTGTATGAAAAGAGAGATAACTGGAGCACAAGCGAAAATACTCATCGAAAACGGGGGTAAGGAGATAGGGGGTGATGCTTGGAGCAGAGGTGCTGAAAGAAATATTGGGACCTGCGGTGAATGAACGCTTATACTTTTTGAAAATATACAACGGGACCTGCTGGTCGGTAAGCTTGAATCTATGTATAAATGTTATAGGGATTGTTTCTTTAATGGGAGTAGGCGAGGCCCCTCGGCAAGGCAATTGACAATTTTGCGTGAGGCCTTTGAGGAAATATTGGTGGGGAACCTAGAAAAGGGGCTAGAAAGTACGTAGCAGTCTTACGGGAGTGATGTTGACTTTAGACAAGTCAGTCGTCCTCTATGTACTCTGGGTCTAAACAAACTTACTTTAATTAGGAGGTGGTATTATGAAAACGGGCGGAAGTTTTCTTTTGGCGTTACTCTTAATCGTTTTGGTAATTAGCTTCTTTGCCGGACCGTCGGCTGCACAGGAAAAAGTGACGATGGCCGGCATGGCAACCTTCGGGGGAGCCTATGTCGGCGTGGATGAGATCAATCGCGCCAAAGATTTTTTCCTGAATGAGAGGGGCGGCAAGGTATTTAACAAACCGATCGAATTTATAATAATAGACGACGAAGGGAAACCAGCCGTAGGAGCGCGCAAGGTGCGCGAATTGGCGGAATCCAAAGGAGCCAGATTTTTTGATGGGCCAGCCTCGTCGGCTGTCGGCATGGCTGTAAGCCAGGTGGCTAAAGAGACGAAATCCATTTTAATTGGTTCGTTTGGTGCGGATGACTTCACCGGAAGCCAGTGCCACCGCTATGCCTTCCGCTGGGGCTTGTCCGCTTATGGCGCCATCCAACAGACGATTATTCCGCTGATTAAGAAATTCCCGGCGGCGAAGAGATGGTACACCATTACTCCGGATTACATTTTTGGCCACTCGCTCCTTAATAACGCAAAGGAGGTCTTCAACAAGTATGGAATTGAACACGTGGGCAACGACATGCATCCGATCGGTCAGACCGAATATTCTTCTTTCTTTAACAAGGCTATGGCTGCCAAGGCTGACGTAGTGGTCTTTCTAAACTTCGGCAAGGATACCGTCAACTCCATCAAACAGGCCGGAAACTTCGGCTTGGCCAAAAAGGCTAAGCTCTTGGCTGTCTGGACCCAAGGAACCCAGGACCTTGTTGAGATTGGCCCGGAAGCCGCCGAGGGGGTTTATTTGGGCTGTCAATTCTGGCACAACGTGGATTTTCCCGGGACTCGGGCCTTCGTCAAGGCCTGGCAAGACAAGTACAACGTCCCACCTTCCTACCCCGAGGCCATGCACGTTGAACAGTTCAGGATGATGGCAATGGGCATAGAAAAGGCCAAATCCCTTAATACAGATGCTGTAAGCAAGGCGATGGAAGGGATGAAATGGGATGGTGTTACCGGGGAGACATCGATTCAGTCCTTCAACCATGAAACTAGGAAGAATTATTTTCTCCTCCAGGGAAAGCCCAAAAAGGAGATGAAAGATCCCCACGACATGGCATCCGTGGTTTCCTTTGGTAGTTCACTCAAAACCCAGGCCGAATCGGCGTGCAAAATGCAGTAATTAACCCGGGAGGCAGTGAAAGCCCTGCCTCCCATTTTTTGTCCTATTCTTCTGGAGCCGTACAGTGAATGCAGGCCTGATCTTGGTACAACTGCTCAACGGGATTACTCTGGGAGCGATTTACGTTCTCGTTGCTGTGGGGCTGACCATTGTCTTTGGGATGTTAAACATTATCAACTTTGCTCATGGCAGTCTTTATGCCCTAGGAGCTTATTTCGCATTCATGGTTGCCACTGTGATCGGTGAATCATCTGGCAGTTTCTGGGCGGCAGCAGTGGTAGCGCCCGTGCTGACCGGAATCTTTGGCGCGATTATCGAGATTACCCTGCTCAGACGGATGTACCATGAACTCCACGAATACCAGATCCTGCTCACTTTCGGAGTAGCGATGGTCCTACAGGAAATCATTATTCTCATCTGGGGTACCTACGGCAAAAGCATTCCGATGCCGTCCCAACTGGATGGGGTGATCCATCTCGGCCTTTTCACGTTTCCTACCTACCGAATTTTCCTGATTTTATTCACTGCCGTAACGTGCCTCGGCTTATGGCTTATGATCGAGAAGACCAAGTATGGTTCAATTATCAGGGCAGGCACCGAGAATAGGAACATGGTAAGTTGTCTGGGCATTGATATCAACAAAGTCTTCACCGTTATTTTTGCGCTTGGAGTTGGCATGGCTGGATTGGCCGGAGCATTATCATTGCCGATGCGAGGTGCCCAGTCAGCCATGGGTGATTCGATCATGCTACTCTGCTTCGTTACCATCACGATCGGCGGACTCGGAAGCTTCACGGGAGCGATACTCGGCGGTCTGATTGTGGGTATCGTTGAATCCATGATGGCTTTGGTTTGGCCTCAAGGCGGTATGATTTCGATTTTCGCTGCCATGGCGTTGGTCATTCTGGTCAAGCCCACTGGTCTAATGGGTCTAAAATGAACGGGAGCAAATTTCCGACACATGATGCATTGGGCCGCAAGACGGGGCTTATCGATCGTCATATCCTGATAGTCAGTGGTTTGAGCCTTTTGCTGTATTTCATTTTGCCCTTCAGGACGTTGCCTACTGAAATCCTTGTCTTTGCCTTGGGTGCAGTATCTTTCAATATCCTTTTGGGCTACACGGGCCTTTTATCTTTTGGCCAGGGGGCTTTTTTCGGTTCCGGTGCTTACACAGCCGGCCTCTTGCTTATTCACTTCCACTGGCATCCTCTTTTGATCTTACTGCTGTCTGCCTTCCTTGCGGCTTCTATTGCTGCAGTGATTGGGTTTCTGTCCATTCGGCAGGTCGGCATCTATTTCGTCATGCTGACACTGGCCTTTAATCAACTGGTTTATTTTATCGTATATCAGTGGAAAAACCTGACTGGAGGAGATGATGGTCTTCTGAATATCGCCCGTCCGGATCTGAGCGTTTTGCCCGGCCTGGCAGTGCCGCTCCAGACGAATTTTCAGTTTTTCATCTTTGTCTGGGCGATCTTTATCGCTGTTTTAATTGTCATCCGAAGAATCACGGACTCGCCTTTTGGTCGCATCCTGGTGGCAATACGAGAGAATCCAGATCGGGGAAGGGCCGTGGGTTATAACATTTTTCACTATAAGCTACTAGCCTTTATCATCTCCGGTTTCTTTACAGGGCTTGCCGGAGGCCTCTATACCTTGTTCCTGAAAATGGTTCCCATTACCGCGGTCGACATCATCACTTCATCGGACTTTGTCATCATGTCCCTGGTAGGTGGGACTCGCTCGCTCTACGGACCGATCCTCGGCGCAGCTATTATCAAAATAGCCTCTGAATTCCTGAGCCAGATCTGGTCCCGATGGATGATTGTGCTTGGACTGATTTTCGTGTCTTTTGTTCTCTTCATGCGAGGCGGACTTTGGGGTCTTCTGCTCAATTTACGTAAGAAACTGTTCGCTCCCAAGATGGAAGGGGAGGGTCGGTTATGATTTTGATAACTAAAGACCTCACTAAGCATTTCGGAGGATTGGAGGCAGTTAGCAAAGTCAATCTAAATGTCGAGGATGGGACTATCCATTCCATCATCGGACCTAACGGTGCGGGGAAAACAACCCTTTTTAATATGCTGACCGGCGAAATTCCTGTAACCATGGGCCAGATCTACTTTCAGGATAGGGAGACCACCAGATTAAAACCTTACCAGATCGCCAGAGCTGGTATCGGCAGATCTTTTCAGCAAAACCGACTTTTTAAAGGGCTGAGCGTTCTTGAAAACGTTAGACTGGCTGTTCATGCTCGATGTCGAGGTCGGTTTAACACGTTCAAGCATTTTCTCTCCTTCTCCCAACCGATTGAGGAAGCCTGTGCAATTCTGGAAGAGTTGCAACTCATGGGGGTTGCGTCTCGAAACGCGGGAGAGTTATCTCATGGGCTGCAACGCACCCTGGAAGTAGCCATGGCGTTAGCCGCTAGGCCAGCCTTGCTTCTTTTAGACGAACCGACCAGTGGGATGTCCCCGGATGAAACGGTTAAGATGATCAGACTACTCAAGAGATTGGGAAAACGTCTGACGCTGGTCATCATTGAGCACAATATGAATTTAGTCATGTCTATATCTTCGACGATTACGGTGCTGCATCAGGGACTCGTCATTGCTTCTGGACCCCCAGAAGAAATCAAGAAGAATCCAAAAGTGCACCAGGCCTATTTGGGCGGGAATCTCGCATGTTAGAAATTGATAACATTCATGCTTACTACGGCACAAGCCATATTTTGCATGGAATTAGCCTAACGATAGATCAGGGAGAATTGGTCGCTCTTCTTGGACGAAATGGCGCGGGAAAAACTACAACCCTCCGTACCGTTATGGGGTTGGTGTCAGCCCGCCAAGGTCAGATCTCCTATAAGGGAAAGCTCATCAGTAATCTGAAGCCATTTCAGGTTGCACGTCTGGGTATTGGGTATGTGCCGGAGGAAAGGGCGATTTTCTCTCATTTGACCGTGGTAGAAAACTTACGCATTGGAGCCTTAGCCAGAAAGAGAACAGATGATGGAAAGAAAGGCTGGACGTTGGAGAAGGTTTTTGAAAGATTTCCCGGCCTTTATCAACGCCGACTCCATCGAGGGGCTCATCTCTCCGGTGGAGAACAGCAAATGTTGGCCATTGCTCGAACCTTGATGGGCCAACCAGACATCATCCTCCTCGATGAGCCTTCTGAAGGACTTGCGCCGCTGATTGTTCAAGAGCTCGAAAAGATCATTCGAGAGATCCTTGCGGAGGGTTACACCGTCCTCTTGATAGAGCAAAACCTAGCGTTGTGTGCTGCTTTGGCCAGTCGCAATTACATCATTGATCAAGGGAAAATTGTCTATCATGGCACCAACGAGGAATTCTTGGGGAACGAGGATGTCCAGAATTTATACTTATCTTTAAAGGCCGTTGGGCATCTAGATGATGAGGAATAGCTCTATTTTTTTCCGATAGAGAAGGGAGACTGAGATGCGCTTTGTAATCGCCATGATGAAACATGAGACAAATACCTTCTCCCCCGTACCAACCCCTATTGAGAGCTTTGGCAAACAGGGCCCTTTGTTTGGCGTCGATGCGTATAATGCCTATAAAGGCACCAACACACCCATGGGTGCCTACATTGACCTCGCCCAAAACGAAGGGGCTGAGATCGTTACCCCCATTGCAGCCCAAGCCTGGCCCAGCGGATTCGTTCATGGCGGCGCGTATGAGTCCATTGTCCGTGCGATTGTCGACGAGGTAAAGCGTGGGTGTGATGCGCTTTTTCTGGACCTCCATGGCGCCATGGTAACCGAGTTTACTGATGATGGTGAAGGGACGCTTTTGGAGAGGATACGCTGCATTGCGCCGAATCTACCGATCGCTGTGGCCCTTGATTTGCACGCCAACATCACGGAGAAGATGATCACTAACTGCACCACCTTGGCAGGTTACAAAACCTATCCCCATATTGATATGGGTCAGGCAGGTCAGCGTGCTGGGAGCCTTTTAATTCGTACCCTGAAGAAAGAGATCAACCCAGTGGTGATTTGGGGGAGGCGGCCCATGTTACCGCACACCCTGAGGATGGGAACCGATGACGCACCCATGAAGGATCTGGTGACAATGGCGAGGGTAGCCGAGGAGGAAGGCGTTTTGGCTGTCTCGGTATTTGGAGGATTTCCGTTGGCCGATATTTGCGATGCCGGGCTCAGCGTAGTGGTGACTGATGTGGACCAGAGCCGGGGCAAGAAGGTCTGTGATAAGATTCTCAACGCGGCATGGGCGCGAAGAGAAGAATTTGTCTACCATTCTGAACCACTAACTGAATCCATTGCAAGAGCCAAAGCCTTTTCAGATGGTCCCGTCCTCCTTATTGATCACTCGGACAACTGCGCGTCGGGAGGCACTCAGGACACGATGGCGGTTCTGGCCGAGGCCATGCGCCAGGGGCTGAAGGATGTGGCTGTTGCCGCAGTCCGCGATCCGGAGGCTGTTGAAGCCATGATCCGTGCTGGGGTGGGGTCCCGTGTGACCATCCAGCTAGGTGGCAAAATGGACATGCCGGCTATTCGTCTGAAGGGAAATCCACTGGAGGTCACGGGCACGGTGCGGGTTATTTCCGACGGAGAGTTTATCGTCAAAGGACCTGTTGAGACCGGGGTCACCACGTATATGGGGCGTACAGCAGTTTTAGACACGGGTCCGATCAAAATCGTCGTGATTGAGCGTAATCACGAGCCCATCGACTTAGGTGTATTTCGTTCGGTGGGTATTGAGCCGACCGCGATGCATTATCTTCTATTGAAATCCCGCATACACTATCGCGGAGCATTTATGCCTATTGCACGGCATATTATCGAGTGCGACGGCGTGGGAGTAACCAGCTCAGACTATAGCCGGTTTCGATTTCAAAAGGTCCGTCGTCCCATATACCCTCTGGATTCTGATTTCAACTTGGACGAGCGGCCATGAATTAGTGTCCCCTTCGGGGATGGTGGAAACCCCTCGCCTTGAGGCGAAGCGAAGTTTCGTGTAATATGGTCGTGTGAA
>Ga0335070_10012006_pt1 | contig 10118 bp, 6 predicted proteins | sample Lox_Sample_13_FD_206722 | JGI IMG/M metagenome (GOLD analysis project Ga0335070, IMG submission 206722) | Soil microbial communities from Loxahatchee National Wildlife Refuge, Florida, United States - Lox_Sample_1.3 | ecosystem: Environmental > Terrestrial > Soil > Wetlands | place: USA: Florida... | reverse complement strand
AGACGAGACCTTTGTGCGCATTTCTGGTCGTTGGATGTACCTGTTTCGCGCCGTCGATAGCGGCGGGCAGACGGTGGATTTCTACTTGTCCGAAACTCGCGATCGGGAAGCCGCCAAATGCTTCCTGAAGCGAGCCTTGGCGAATCCCGATAATCGACCCCCGCGGGTGTTCGCCAGAGACCGCCTGCGAAGTTATCCTGCCGCCATCCGCGAACTGCAGAACGAAGGCCAAATCCATCGTAGTTGTCGCCACCGAACCCGCCCCTACTCAAATAACCGCATCGAATCCGACCACCGTCACGTGAAACGACGCTTGCGGGCCATGCAGGGCCTGCGGACCACAGCGACTGCTGGCGCGGTCATCGCGGGGATCGAGGCGGTGCAGATGATTCGCAAAGGGCAAGTACTTGGAATCACCAAAAAGAACCTGCACGGGCAGGCCTGGGTTTTCGGCGCTCTGCTCGCTCTCAACTAACACCCTCATAGAAACCGCCACGCCTTATCGACATCCGTTCAACGTTGTTGCAACACTTCCGTCTGGACTCATCCCGTAAAGGTATTCACCTCTTAACCCGCCAAGGATTTATCAACGCCGTAGCAGAACTGAGCCAGGATGAGATTGAGAGCCTGGCTTTCGCCCGCGGGCGTCAATCCCCCTTTGATGCCGCCGACATCAGATTGCGCGTGGCAAAGCCGGCGAAGCCGGCGGCAGGATGGGTACATTTCGACATCCACGTGGATTCGTCAGATTTGCTGCTCGAAAAACAAGGCGAACGTTTCCGGGGCGAGTTGTCGGTAATGGTCGCGCTGTATTACGAAGGCTTCTTAAAGGGTGCGCTCCCTCCCAGCTCAGTGGATATCGATCTCACGCAAGCAGAGCTCGACGCGGTTTCAAGAGACGGAATCCTCATCTCGCGGGATGTATCGATCACCAATGACATTCAGAAGGCACGAGTGCTGGTCTACGATCGCAATCTCGACGCGTTAGGTTCGGTGACGATTCCAATCAATTGATGGTCATCAACCAAACCCGGGGACAGAGTCATGTCGCCGAGGCGACACCCGTGAGAATAAAAATTGGCAAAGCCGTAATCACGAACCTTCTGCGAGGGCGCGACGGGGACAGGCAACTGCGTCCACGGAGAGCACGTCGGTAGATAGAGATTCGCTCGATTAGGGACGCAGAAGCCAGTCCCCATCGCGCGACGTGTGGTTTCGGTGGTCAGTCGTGGTAGCGGGGAATCATAGGATTGTCGTCCAATAAGGTGAGCATTGTCCGCTCCCTTTGGTCGCGGTTCAGTTTGTTGTTCAGTTAGAAGCGGCGGGGAAAATCTTTAGGTTTTTCACTGATAGAGATTCGTGATTCGAGAGGGTGCCCCGCAGGCGGAGTTCGCGGAGCTTCAGGGGCGGGAAGAAGTCGGTTTGCAGGCCGCGCCAGGGGCCGTGGGTGCGGTCGGCTAGCAGTGTCCACGTCGCGCCGTCCGGTGAGCCTTCGACAACGTAATGCGCGTAGGGCGCAGGGTTGCGGAACCAGAGGGGATCGGCGTAGTTGATCAGATCGGGGAGTTCGTATTGGATGGCGGCGAGCGTGGCGGGGGCTTTCAGAGTAAATTCGGTGCCTTGCTGGACCGCGCCGACCGGGTGGCTCAGGTCTACGGCGGAATCGAGCAGGTAGTGAAAGGTTCGGATGTAGAGCTCGCGGAATAACGCGCTGTCGGGATCGGTCAGGCGGCGGGTGAAGCTTTCGCTCGAGATTAGAGCCAGGCGCAGATTCTTGTGGATGGCGAGCGCGGTGTGGTGAAACGCGGGCTGGGTTACGCGCTCGAGGCCGCTTTCGTTGGCCTCCGTCACTGCTTTTTCAGACCGGACGAGGATGTCCCATGCTTGTGGCTCGTACGTCATATCGGCTTCGCCTGCCCAGACGCCGGGAACGGGATCGCCGGGTTTCAGACCGAGACCGCGCATGACGGGGTGGTCGACATTCGAGACCACGGCGCGGCTTCCTTCGGGCCAATAGCCCACGGTGACGTGGAAGACGTTCAGGTAATCGATGGCATCGCCGGGCGTGGGAGGCACCAACTGCGGGGGCGCGAAGGTGTCGGGCTGGTCGGTGAGGTGACACCAGATGTGGTCCTTCTGCCAGATGTAACGGCGATCGCGCAGGCTGGGCAGGTATTCGACCATCACGGCGAATGAATCGCCGCCGTGAATCATGACGGCGCCGCCGCGGGCGAGGTAATCGCGAAAACGAAAATAGGTCTCCGCGGTGGTGAACTCGGCGTGGCTGCCAACGAGCACGAGGCGATAATCGCTCAGCCGCACGCGGTCGAGGGCGATGTCGTCCTGGGTGCAGTAGTCAATCTGCAGTCCTTCTTTTCGGGCGAATTCGCGGAGGAACTGATAGTGGAGGATGTCGGAGTGGCGTTCGTAGAGACCGTAATAGTAATGATTGGTGCGGCGGAAGCGGGTGTTGAGGACAGTGGGGGAGTAGCCGACGCTGGTGTAATGGTAATCGTCGCGCCAGGAGGTCATGGCGTGGCCGCCGTTGCTGGCATAAGCGCGCCACATGTCGGTGGGGGCGACGAAGAGAACCGTGCCGCGGGGTTGCCTGGGGCGGACGATGATCGAGAGGGTTTTCTCATTGAGGCGGCGCACGGCCGGATCTTGCGAGGCACCGGCGGGCACGACGATCGCGCGATACAGGCCTGTGGGCCAGTCGCCGGCTTCGAATTTCACTTCTGTGACGGGCAGTGCATAGACGAATTTGTGACGGCCGGCGATGGAGCCGCTCACATCGTCGATGACCACGAGTTCCATCGCTTTGCCGGAGTCGGCGGGGCCTGGGGCGATTTGGATGATCTGCTCTTCTCCGGGCGCCCAGCTTGATTCGAAGGGGCTCAGCACCGGAAACAAACCCGGATGGATGCCGGGGGAGCGTCGTTCCTGTTCCTGATACCAGTCGGCCCACCAGAGGCGCGGGTTGCGGGGGCGGTAGGCGAAAATGGTGACCTGTAAATCCGGCCGTCCGGTCTCCGTCCAGAAGTGGAGTTGCGTGGGGCCCGTGGGACCGGTACGGCGGCCCCAGCGCGTGGCGGCGGGATCGGCGCCTTCGAGCTGGGTTCCCAGCGCGAGATTGTCAGCGCGGTCGTAAAAGAGGGTGCCCCAGTTCAGGAAATGCGCAGGCGGGATGGTGCCGTCGGGCAGATATAAAGGATGGCCCTGGAGCGCGCCGGCGTCGAGCGTCATCGATTCGTTGAATGCCATGGGAAAATCCCAGATCAGCTTCAGCTCTTCGGAGGCGATGGGAGTGGCGGCTTCAGGGCGGATGCGGCAAAATTCGAATTCGCCTTCGCGCGCGAGGTGAGCGTCGAGGGTGACATCTGAACCCGGGGCGCGCAGGACGGCTTCATTAGCGCCGCGGCGGGACTGCACTTCGACTCTTCGGTTCACTAACAGCAGCGACAACGAGGGGAATTGGGGGCTGAGCAGAGGGCTCTTGTCCAGAAGCTGGACGCCGAAGGCTTCCTGGAGGATGTTGGGGGACTGATCGGCGGCGGAAGCGAAAGTGGAGAGTGCGAAGAAGAGGGAAAAAACATTCTTGGGCATCAGATCTTCGCAATGGTTTCCACTGTCGTGTCGCCATTGTGAAAAAGCTCGGGCTTGATTTCGACGCCGATGCCGGGGAGTTCCGGCGGCGTGACGTGGCCGTCTTTCGGAACGGGGATGTTGTTTACGAAGTATGGATACTGATGCGCGTATTTCCAATAGTTGCTCTCCATGATGAGGAGGTCGGGGAGCGCGGTGGCGAGGTGCGCGGAGCAGGTGAACAGCAGCGGGCCGCCACAGGTGTGCGGCGAGGTCGGGATCATGTAGGTCTCGGCCATGTCGGAAATGCGTTTTGCCTCAGACGGACCGCCGCACCAGGTGACGTCGTACATGACCACGTCGCACGCCTTCAGTTCGAAGAACTCGCGATATTCGTAGCGGCTGGCCAGCGTCTCGCTGATGCAGATGGGAACGCTGGTCTCGGCGGCGAGACGTGCGTAGGTCTTGGCGTTGCCGCTCAACATGGCGTCTTCGAGATACATGATGTTGTAAGGCTCGAGCGCTTTGGCAATTCGCGCCGCGCTCGGGAAATCGAACCGGCCCCAGCAGTCCACGCAAATGTCCATTTTGTTTCCGACGCCGTCGCGAATTTCGCGAATCCAGTTGAGACCTTCTTCCAGCGCCTGGTTTGAGAGGTAATGATCGGGGGCGTCGAACGGGTAGATTTTCATGGCAGTGATGCCGCGATCGAGCAGGAACTTGACGATTTTCATGGTGTCTGGACCCATCTTCATGTCGTTGATGGCCCAGTAGTCGGTGGTGGTGTTATAGACGCGGACGCGGGACCGCGTCCTGCCTCCCAGCAGACGGTAGAGCGGGAGGCCGGACGCCTGGCCGAGGATGTCGAGCTGCGCCATGTTGATGGCGCTCAGGACGCGCATGTCGGCGCCGCCGGTGGTCCGCATCGCGCCTTCGAAGTGCATGGCGCGCCAGATGCCGTCGATGTCGCGGGGGTCGCGGCCGAGGATCAGGTCGGCGTGTTCCTTGAGCGCGCCGATTTCGGCTTGCGGGTACGGATAGGTTTCGCCCGTGCCGATGATTCCCTTGTCGGTATGGAGTTGCACCCACCAGAATTCGGCGCCGTCGTCCCGTCCGCCGGAGCCCCCGCCGATGTGCAGATCCTTGCGGAACGTGATGGCGTCGATCCGAGTGATCTTCATGGGCTCGGTGTTGTCGATGGCGGCACGAGTGGCGGCGGGCAGTGCGGCGCCGCCAAAAGCAGCCAGACAACCTGCGTGTTTCAGAAAGGATCTTCTGTTCAGGTTCATGCAGGCTCCTACTTCAACGGCATCACGCGCTGCTGGATGGTGTCCTCGATTCGCGTTGCCGGTGGACCGATGTAGTGGAACGCCTCGGCAAATTCCACGCCGTACTTTCGGCCCAGTTCGCGGTCGCGCGCCAGGACAAATTCCTTGATGTAATTGCGGTCGGCTGTAGCATCATCATCGCCCAGCAGCGGCAACCGCTGGTTTTTTCTGGCCAGCTCGGCGCGCAGAGCCGAGCCGTGATGGCCACCGGGACCCTTGGCCACATTCGCGCGGTTGGCCTCGATTTTCTTGTCCACTATGCTCGTGATGTCAACAATGCGTGTGATTTCGGGGCGCCGCGCATAGTAGTATTTCTCGCTGACGGCATGTGGCTTGAGCCCGGCGGCGAACTGCTCGGGATAATCGTGCACGCGGCCGGCCATCCAGCACGCGGCTTCTACACAGCGGGACAAGACGTAATGGTCGGGGTTTTCCTCATCGGGGCGCCAGGGATCGTAGCACAGGATGGTGTCCACCTTGAACAGGCGAAAGAGGAAGATGAGGCGGCAGATCAGCTCGTTCCACGAAATGTCGCCCATGCGGTGGTTGTTGTAGTTTAAATCGAAGCTGCGCTCGAGGCCCAGGATGCGGGTGACCTCGGCATTCTCGCGCTCATTACGCAGGACATTTTCGCCGATGGTGCCGGGCTGGCCGATGTCGTCGCCCATGTCGTCGTTGGTGGCGCGGATCATGTAGCCGGTGTAGCCTTCGCGGATTAACTTCGCGACGGTGCCGGCTGCGAATATGGCGATGTCGTCGGAATGAGGTTGAATGGCGGCGAGCACTTTGCCTTTGTGCGGCGTGCCTTCGAGCGGCCTTTCGATGACAACGCCGCCGGACGATTGCTGGCCGGCGGCCGGTCGCGGTTTGAGGATAGCCGCACCGGCGAGCATCCCCGTCAGGAAGTTGCGGCGGTGCATGGCGGTATTCTAACCCGAACGCGACATCGCCGGAATCATGCGACTGCCGATGCTCGGTTGCTTTCCTTTTCCGTGCGGTGGTATCACCAAATCATGCCGGTCGCGTCGGAAAGCGCCGCCTGCGAGGCTGATTGCTCGCTCATCGCCAGCGTCTGGAAGGCTGCGCCAGGACCGGCTGGGAACTTTGAAGGCGCGGCACACGTACACACAACTATCACTCACATCTATGAGCCTCCAACACAACCGTGGTAAGAGGATTCGCATATCTGTTTTCGTTTCATCTTTTGCCCTGCTCCTTGCCGGTTCCGGCCAAGCTCAGACTGCGGTTCGCATCGAGCCGGCAAAGGGCGGCCTGGGCGGCCTCACGCATCCCTACCAGCCGAGGTCCGTGCCGCCGATCAATTTGACCAATTCGTCGCGTCTTGAGTCCTTAGTGCGGGCAGGCAACCTGTACCTGTCCGCGCAGGACGTGGTGGCGCTGGCCATTGAGAACAATATTGACGTGGAGGTTCAGCGGTACGGACCACTGCTGGCCAGAGAGGTGCTGAGGCGCGCGCAAGCCGGAGGAGTGCTGCGCAGTGTGGGAGTTGGAGTGGCGCCGGGGCCGCAGAGCGTCAGCTTGCAGGGCGTCAGCGTGAGCGCCGGCGGCGCCGCAGTCGGCACCGCGGGAGCCGGCGTCAGTTCAGGGGGCGGCATTCTCACCCAGTTGGGTCCCAGCATCCTTCCGCTTGACCCGACGGTCTCGGCATTCGCCAACTTCCAGCACTTGAGCATCCCGCAGAGCAACACAGTGCTGACGGGCACTACGGGACTCATCCAGGATATTCGCAGTTACCAGGCGCAATATCAACAAAACTGGGATTTCGGCTTGAGCGCGCAGTTGACCTACGCAAGCCAACACACCAAGGTGAACAGCCAGTTTTTTACTTTGAACCCGTACACATCGGGCCAGCTCGATCTGCAGATCACACAGAATCTGCTGCAGGGTTTCGGCCCGGCGGTGAACGGCCGCAACATCCGTGTCCAGAAGAATAACCTGAAGGTCTCTGATTTGCAGTTCAAGTCGCAACTGATCACCACGATTTCAGCGGTTCTCAACTTGTACTGGGACCTGGTAAGTTTTGTGCAGGATGTGCAGGCGCGCGAGCAGGAGGTACAAACGGCTCAGCAACTCCTGGAGGACAACAAGAAGCAGGTGCAAATTGGCTCGCTCGCCGAGATTGAGGTGACGCGCGCGGAATCGCAGTCATATGCAGCCAAGCAGGATCTGATCATCTCGCAGACCAATCTGGCCCAGCAGGAGACAGTGTTGAAGAACGCGTTGAGCCGCTCGGGTGTGGCGTCGGCGGACTTAGCCGATGTGCATATCGTTCCATTGGACAAGATCGAGGTGCCGAAAGGTGACGAGATCCGGCCGCTGGACGACCTGGTCAACGAGGCGCTGAGCAGGCGTACAGAGATCGAGCAAAGCCGCATCAACCTGGAGAGCAACAAATTGAATCTCGTGGGAATCAAGAATTCCTTGAAGCCGACGTTACAGGCATTCGCTGAACTGACGAACAACGGCTTGGCGGGCGACTTGACCGCTCTTGGGGCCATCCAGCCGGGCGTGGCATATCTCGCAGGCGGGTATGGAAATCTGCTGGCGCAGATCGCGCGGCGCAACTTTCCGAATTATTCGGCGGGCTTTGCGCTGAACCTTCCGCTTCGCAATCGAGCGGCCCAATCGGACTACGTGACGAGCCTCATTGAAATCCGGCAGAACGAACTGAACCTGCAGAAGAGCATGGCCCAGGTACGGGTAGACGTGCAGAACGCGGTGATCGGCCTGCGGCAGGCCCGCGCCAGGTATGATGCGGCCGTCCAGGCACGCATTCTTGCGCAACAGACGCTGGACGCGGATCAGAAAAAGTTCGCGCTGGGAGCGTCCACGTCGTTTCAGGTGGTGCAAGATCAGCGTGACCTGGCTACAGCGCAGAGCTCCGAAGTGCAAGCCATGGCGAACTACACCCACGCGCGCATCGCGTTCGACCAGGCACTGGGAACCACGCTCGAGGTGAGCCATGTTTCCGTGGAGGAGGCGCTGGCGGGCCGGGCGGGCAGCAAGCCGGCCAATCCGGGTATGGAGGGGCGGCGATGAGCGATCGCGGCCGCAGTTTCCAAATCAACTTGCGAAAGTTTATCGCGGTGAGCTTGTGCTACATCTGGCCGGCCACGTTCCTTTCGGCGCAAGAAGTTTCAATCGAGCCGGTGCGCCCCTCGGCGCCCATACTGTGGCGGTCTTATGTGGCTCCAGAGGTGCCCCCGATCCGACTGGCGAATTCCGAGCGGCTCCGCAGCCTGGTTCGAGCCGGCAAACTATACTTGACGGCGCATCAAGCCATCGAACTGGCGCTCGAGAACAATATCGATATTGAGATTACGCGCTATGCTCCATTGCGGGCGGCCTGGCAGGTGGAACGCGCCCAGGCGGGCGGAACTTTGCCCGGAGTACCGAGCGGGGCGTCTCAGGCGGTCTCGGTGGCCAGCGGGCAGGGTGTCCTCGGAAGTCAGGCGGCGGCCGGAGTCAGCGGAGCCGGCAACACCGGAACCCTCCGGGGCACGACGAACGCCAGCATTACACAGATCGGACCCGTCACCCAGACCTTGGATCCCACCATTCAGGAAGCCACAACCTTCAGCCACAGAACGCTGCCCCAGCAGAATGTCGTGCAGAGCATCACGCCCGTGCTGATTCAGGATCAACACGTCTACAACGGATCCGTGCAAGAAGGATTTCTCAGCGGCGGCGCCATTACCGGCATTTACACGGATCATTACCTGAAGGAAAATTCGCCCACCGACGTTTTGAATCCTTCGGTGGCTCCCACGTTGTCCATTTCTGTTCAACACTATCTTCTCCAGGGTTTCGGGGTGGCGGTCAACGGGCGCAACATCACGATTGCCAAAATCAACCTGCAAACCTCGGACCTGAACTTCAAAACGCAGGTAATCGGGACCGTGGTCAGCGTGCTTCAGTCCTACTGGTCGTTAGCCGCGGACTATGAGGACATCAAGCCAAAGCAAAGCGCGCTGGAGGTGGCTCAAAGATTTTACGAAGACACGAAAAAGCAGGTGCAAGTCGGATCATTGGCGGATATCGAGATCACGCGGGCGGAGTCTCAACTGGCGACGACGCGGCAGAACCTGGTGAACTCACAAACGAACCGCCAGCAACACGAACTGCAACTCAAGAACCTCATCAGCCGAAACGGAGTTGCTGATCCGGTGATCGCCGGCGCGGAGATTGTGCCGGTCGATCACATTGTCGTTCCTGATAAGGACGACCTTCCGTCCTTCAAGGACCTGGTCCAGACGGCGCTCACCAACCGCGCCGACCTTGCGGCGCTGAGGGCGAACGTGAAGAGCAGCGAAGTCTCGGCCCTTGGGACGCATAATGCGCTTCTTCCGGTTCTGGTGGCCTTCGCAAGCGAGAGTAACGCCGGCCTTGCGGGGACCGGGCGCACGGTGACCGGCAACGGCCAAATCGAGAGGCCGGACTCCTACTTTGTTGGCGGCATCGGCACGGCTCTCGAACAGATCTTCAGGCGAAATTTTCCCTCTGAAAACGGTGGCGCGTTCTTCCTGGCGCATTTGCGCAACGGGCAGGCCCAGGCGGATTATTCCATCGACCAGCTTCAGCTCCGGCAGACGCAGCTGACGACCGAGAAGAGCGCCAAACAGGTGCAGGTTGATATTTTGAACTATGTAGTGGCGCTGAGGCAGGCCAGGGCTCGTTATGATGCGGCTGTCCACAACCGGATTCTGGCACAACAGTTGTTCGATGCCGAGCAGAAGAAATTCAATCTCGGGGCCTCCACGCCGTACAACGTAATTCAACAGCAACGGGACTTGATCTCGGCGCAATCATCGGAGCTCGCGGCACTGGTCACTTACAACAATGCGCGCATCTCGCTGGATCAGACGCTGGGCACGACGCTCGAATCCAACCAGATCTCGATCAAGGACGTAGAAGCGGGGAAGGTTGCACAAACGCCAGGCACCGCAAATTAAAGACCGGGATCAGATCTGCCGCAGCAGCCACCTGACGGCGCGCTTTTGAATTTCGAAATATGCCGGGGCCCACATCGCGTGGTTCGTGTGTCCGGCAGCGGTGAAAACCACCCGCCCCTTTCCGAACGAATAGGCCCAGCCTGCTACCGACTTTCGGCCGTGATTCTCGTATTCCAGCCCGTCCAGGTTTTCCGACTCCAGAATCACGTACTGCGGATCTTTGTCATAGGCA
>Ga0335070_10012005_pt1 | contig 10119 bp, 12 predicted proteins | sample Lox_Sample_13_FD_206722 | JGI IMG/M metagenome (GOLD analysis project Ga0335070, IMG submission 206722) | Soil microbial communities from Loxahatchee National Wildlife Refuge, Florida, United States - Lox_Sample_1.3 | ecosystem: Environmental > Terrestrial > Soil > Wetlands | place: USA... | reverse complement strand
CCTTCGATAGAGATCCCTTGCTGCAATTCCAAATGGTTGAGGTTAACTTGGAAGGTTAATTCGATACCCTATGATTCAATAAAAGACTACTAATTTTGAATGAAAACGTCAACAGAGATTATTGATTACCACTTAAAAGGTTGTATAGAAGGAGGATTTTAGAAAATCACGAGTACAAGGAAGGAAGTTTCGAGACGACAAAGTCCAGACAAAATGCTTGACAAAATCCACAGGAAGTGAAACTTTAAGGCGTGCCATTGATGAGTATTGGGAGAGGTTCGAAAAGAGAGAAAGGAGGTGTGAGGGAATGGAAGGGATTAAAATCACGCTTTCAGATATCATCCTTGCTATAACGTTTCTGGCTTTGGTTTGGTATGCATGGGAAACAAGACAGATGCGGAAAGAAATAGTCGAACAGACCAAATTACAAGTAGCCCCTTTCTTAACGATGGATTTTTAATTTCGTGGTGTGCGTCCTCTTCTTATAATCAATCATGGTGAAACAACGGCAAGAAACACTGAGACAGAGTGTCTCCCCGTACCTGAGGGAGCTGGGTCTTTTGTAAAAATTAGTACCTTACATAAGGGCGAAAAAAAGTATTTGAAGAAGGAAAACAAAAGCGGCGATATTTTCGTGCCTACTTTACATGATTTTAAAGAAGAAACCACTTTCACCTTAGATATGAAAACATTTTTGGCAGACGGTATGAAAGTAAGGTAATTTTAAAAAATGCTGGCCTATTTTTTTTGAGTGAATTTAAGGTAGGTTAAGCTAAAGGGGGTGGCCAAATGAAATCATTATTTAAGTTGGGGGTTATTGTTATTGGCTGTTTAATTCTTTTTACCTCATGCTCAAGTGAAGGAAAGTGGGTCAAACCTGGTAGCGGGGAATCCGAATTTGACAAAGACTACCAGGAATGCAAAAGCCTGGCGTTACAAGAATGTGATTTAACGGTGTTGCCAGAGTATTTCGCTCAAACAAATTGCATCAATAATTATATGAAGGATTGCTTACATTCAAGGGGGTGGATATATCGGAAACCATAATAAGGGGGTGACAAGATGAGATTTTTATCAGTTAAATTTGTGATTTTGCTATTGTTGGTTTTAGCTTTTGGCTGTTCCTCAATCAGCGAGCTAAGAAAAGATGGGATAGGTCAACCCATCTCAACGGTAATAGATCGTTATGGACTCCCTTCACGAGTAACTCCTGATGGTATGGGTGGGAGCGTCTATATCTGGGAGAAGTGGGTGGCTGCAGATTATGGCGGCGGCCATCTTTGGTCGACTACGTACTGGGTCGATTCAAAGGGGATCATTTATGGATGGAAATAGGCAGGATCATAGAACCTAACTCGAAGAATCGAAAAAAAGGGGGGGCCAAATGAAATTCTTATCAGTTAAATTGGGGGTTATTCTTATCGGACTTGTTATCTTCGGATATGCGGAGGTGTGGTGAGCGGATTGGGCGCTATTAGAAAAAATAGAGGCTACCAAATTTTATTACGATGAAAAAGACGTCACCCATTCACCACAAAAAATTGTGAAAGTATGGATGAGCCAAATCTATACGGAGGAGGATAAGAGTATATTGATCAACTTGATTGGTCGGCGCTAAGAGAATTTGAGTTATTCAATAAATTCTTTGGAATTGGTTTGTGGGGCAAAATTGACACGTTTCTTATCAAGGACCTACTATTCTGAGAATGGGGATCTCTTGAACCTGGAAAATCCCCCTGATAAATGGGAATCTATACCCCCCAACTCGATGTTTGATGCGTTATACAAAATGGTCTGCAAATAAAAAGAAAGGAAGCGGCCCCTAACTCATTGATTCATGGTTCATGGTTGGGTATTGGCAGAGGCAAGAAGTCTTGTTGGAGAGCATTGTGGAGATTGATTCTTAGGGAAAAGGAAACGAAATGAGGAGGAAGAAAGTCGCAGTACAAGGAAGGAGGTTCTGTGGTTATGAAATTACTATTAAAGGCCGTTTTGATGAATATAGCTGTCTTCTTAGTAATTTCTTCTTGGGCCACTGTGTCGTCCGGATGGGAGCTCCCGATTGGAGGAGGAACCCGACCGATTGGAGACCAACTCAGATTAGTAAGTATGGATATTCCCCAGACTTGGACCCCCTCATCAGACGTGAAGTATTGGGCGACTGTTAAATTTGATACAGAGTTTAAACCGGAGATTCACAGAGCATGTTTCAACTTCTCAGGTGGCGAAAAATCCTGTGTTGATGTTGAGGCGAAATATGTGGCCTCCGGATACTTCCGGGTGCCGATTCAAGTTCCTGCGGGTACAAAGAGAATTGACTGTTACGCTGAATACATTCGAAACGGGGAAACGTACCGGACAAATACCGTAACTTATTCCGTCATCATTCTGAAAAAAGAGTAGGTGAAGACAAGGTTGATTGGAGCAAGGATAACGTTAGGCAGGGATTCTTTGAGCGACACGAACACACGGCGATCAGGGATGCCCTACCCTCTTATTTGAAGCCCGTTTCTACCCTTGCCTATCACAGTGGATGGAGGAAAGAAGAGATCCTTTCACGGACCTAAGCTGGATATGAACGAGGGCACCATAAGGCTGGATCCAGGAGAAACCAAGAATAAGAAGGGCCGAACATATTACGTGAACGATGAAGTAAGGGAAGATGTTGAGGCAGCCTTAGCGAATCGGAATCCCGCTTGTCCATATCTCTTTCAGAGAGACGGAGAGCAAATCAAGGACTTCCGAAGTGCCTGGGAGTCGGCGTGCATCAAGGCAGGATTTTATGAAGTGGTTACGGATGAAGGAGGGAACCAAAAGAAAGTGCCGACAAAACTCTTTCGTGATTACCGGAGATCAGCGATCAGGGATAGTTGAAAGAGTAGCAATGAAGATATCAGGTCATTTGACCCGGAGCATCTTCGATAGGTACAACATTGTGAGCGATCAGGATTTAAGAGAAGCTGCAGTTAAGAAGCAAGCTTACCACGAGAAGCAGAGCAAAGTGATCATTCCCTTCAAGAGGGCACAGAATGAATAGTCAAAAAAAATTTTCCCGTTCCCGGGCACAATTTAGGCACAATCAAGGAAATTTCAATAAGAAAGGGATTAACCTGAAATTGATTAACCCCTTAATTTTATTGGTGCCTAGGGCCGGACTTGAACCGGCACGGTGGGGGGCCACCGAGGGATTTTAAGTCCCTTGCGTCTACCAATTCCGCCACCCAGGCATTATTCTCGTCTCTCGTGATCTGTGAATCGTGTCCGATTTAAAATTATAGATATATGTTTTACCCCACTTTGTCAACCCTTTCATTTCTCTTGCCCCCCAGTTTTCATCTCTTGTGAGCAACATCAAGGCTAGCGTCAGATTAGTGAATTGATTCGCATATTGCCTTGGTAGAAAAATTCCCTTTCATCCCCTGAAGCTCTGAAAGAATTCAGTTACAGCGGGGTACATCAGGTAATTTATGGACAGAAACTAATTAGCGGTTTGAAGGAAGCATTTCTTTCTCAACACTTTTGGCGACCAAATATCGTATATAGGCATTGTAAGAGACCCCTCTTTTGCGTGCGAGCATCTTAATCTTTTCCAGTACGAGCGGATCAAACTTCAGAGTAACAGGCGTTAGCTTCGGCCTTTTGAAAATGTCCTTGCCTTCTTCAAGCTCATCCCAGTAATCAGCAATTGAATGCTTCTCCCAGAATTTTATTTCCTCCCCTTCTGTTTTAAACTCTGGAATCTTTTTCATTATTTGCCCCTTCTCTTATACAATCTTCTTGTTTTTTCATCCATTTCCACGGCCGTCATTACCCGTGCAATACCTTTGCCTTTTAATACATAAACTATAAAAAGATATCTCCCGGCCACCGTATATCCAAGTATGTATCGGGTTCCTTTCCGTCCTTTTCTTATCCAGGGCTCATCATCAAATGCTACATCTTCGACTTCATCGGGAGATACATTATGCCTTCCAATATGTTCGATATTGTCGCTATCCCAGTCAAACCATGTTATCTCCATACATACTCTTTATCAAAAGGTATTGCTTTTGTCAATATCATTTTTTCCCGTACTTTTCCCGCACTTAAATCTAACCAAAAATAGACGTCTTCCCCAAAAAGCTACCAGGACATCCTATTGTCTGCTTTCTGAACTTGTGTTAGAAATTTTGCAGGATTATCCATCGCCGGGATAACCCTCGCTTTTAATCTCTTGCTTTCATAAATGGCCATGGGTAAAAGAGGGAGGATATAACGATGAGATCGGACCAGATGAAGAAGGGGCTCGAGAGAGCACCCCACCGTTCCCTGTTTAAGGCCTTAGGGCTCACGGACGAAGAGATCAAACGGCCCATGATCGGAATTGCCAATTCAGCCAATGAAGTGATTCCAGGCCATCTTCACTTACATCAGGTCTCTGAGGCAGTGAAGGTCGGAATCCGAATGGCAGGAGGGACTCCACTTGAATTCTTCACGATAGGGGTCTGCGACGGAATCATCATGGGCCATGAGGGAATGAAATACTCTCTCAGCTCAAGAGAATTGATTGCTGACTCGATTGAATCAATGGTCATGGCCTACCCGTTCGATGGACTCGTCCTGATTCCGAACTGCGACAAAATCATCCCCGGCATGATGATGGCTGCCGCGCGGCTTAACATTCCCAGCATTGTGGTGAGCGGCGGGCCCATGCTTGCCGGTGAATTTCAGGGAAGGGAAATCGACCTCGCCACCGTCTTTGAAGCCGTGGGCAAGGTGAAAGCAGGAGGGATGACGCTCGAAGAATTGAAAGAGTTGGAGGGGTGTGCTTGCCCGGGCGTGGGCTCCTGTGCGGGTATGTTTACGGCGAATTCGATGAACTGCCTCTCTGAGGCCCTCGGTCTTGCCCTTCCCTATAATGGAACCATTCCAGCGACCTTCGCAGACCGCATCCGCCTGGCCAAAGAGTCAGGAATTCAGATCATGGAAGTGGTTGAGAGAAATCTTCTCCCTTCCAAGATTCTAACAAAAAAGGCGTTTGAAAATGCGATTACCGTGGACATGGCCTTTGGAGGTTCGACAAATACGTCTCTTCATCTCCCCGCCATCGCAAGAGAAGCAGGCATCTCTCTCTCCCTCCAGACGTTCAACAAAATCAGCGATCGGACCCCTCATCTCTGCAACATGTCTCCTGGTGGTCCCTATCATCTTCAAGACCTTCACCGTGCTGGCGGCATCCCCGCCCTGATGGCGGAACTGAGTCGCAAGAACATGATTCATGGCGATGTGCTAACGGTGACGGGTAAAACCGTAAGAGAAAATATCAGAGGAAAAAGAAGTCTCGACTCCGAAGTCATCCGCCCTCTTGAACGACCCTACCATGCAACCGGGGGTCTGGTCGCCCTGTTCGGAAATCTGGCCCCTGAAGGCGCTGTGGTGAAGAGGTCGGCCGTGGATGAATCCATGTTAAAACACAAGGGTCCTGCAAGGGTGTTCGACTCAGAAGAGGCAGCCCTCCGGATGATCCTTGCGAGAAAGATCAAAAGGGGTGAAGTGATTGTGATCCGGTATGAGGGGCCGAGAGGCGGCCCCGGATTCCGTGAGATGCTGGCGCCAACCTCCGCCATGGTTGGCATCGGAAGGGATCGGGATGTTGCCCTGCTGACAGATGGCCGCTTTTCAGGAGCGAGCCGGGGTGCGGCAATCGGTCATATCTCTCCAGAGGCTGCGGAGGGAGGTCCCATTGCCGCCGTGAAGAATGGAGATCAGATTGAGATCGACATCCCTCGGAAGAAACTTAACCTTCTCATTTCCAAGGAAGAAATGAAAAAAAGATTATCTGCATGGAAACCGCCAAAGAAACACCTGAAGGGTTATCTCAAACGATACGCTAAACTGGTAACTTCCGCCGCTACGGGCGCGACATTCGAAGACTGATTTGGATTTTAGATTGATGATTTTCGATTGTAAACTTCGTATCAAATTAGCCGTTTGAAAGAAATTTCTTAAAATCCCTCCCCACCTCCCTTTGCCAAAGGGAGGAGTTCCCCTCTTTGGTAAAGAGGGGTTAGGGGAGATTTTCATAACAAAATGTTTTATCGATTATGGACTTCTTACTAATCGGTCATTTCCCCAATTTGTTCAGAACCGGAACGGCGTAGGGGCCTTCTCGAATGAAAGCCATAGAAGGTTCTATTTCTTTTTCACAGTGGCGGCCGATTGCCAGAAGAATACCATTCTGAACCATCTCCTGAACCCTTTCAAGGGTCGGAGCCTTCCTTTTTCCTTTCAACAAGTCAAGCCCGCAGACTCCAGGAAGAAGGCAGTGATCTTCTCTTGAGATTTCGATCGTACAGTAAATCAATCCCTGCTCTCCCACCTTCCTCACCACTTTTCCCCATACCTCAGGCTCCCACTGATCCTTTGTAAATTGCCAATGTGGGCTCTGAATCAACCCTAAATACCTATCCGGGCCCTGAATTTTCAGGAGATGGATCAGCGTTCTGTATTCGATCGACCCGATCGGATCGAGGGGATCCCTGTTATTGGCAGCAATGATAATGATGCCTTCTTTCTTCACAATCGGAAGGGCTCCCACCCCCGCCTTTGCTGTCTGATAATGATCCCTTCCAACGTAGCCGCCATGAGTGAGGACAATATCAAATTCCCTATCCACAGGGATTTTAGCATAACCTTTGATCATCTCATAAGCCTTCATGTGCGCCTGGACCAGATCACCGGTAAAGATTTGTGTGAGGCGTAACTCCCTGTCGAGATTAACGTTCACGATAAAATCGACCCCAACGGTCTTTGCCACCTCCAATGCCTCCTCGTGACACGGATTTCCTTCAAGGGTGAGATTTGTGGCATTGGGATCTTCAAGATAGCCGGGGCCATGAAACTTCTGAATCGTTTTCACATCAACGAGTCCGGGGCAGATCGATTTTCTTCCTCCTGAGATTCCGGTCATAAAATGGCTTTCCACAAGCCCCGTGGCAATCTTCAAATCAGAAAAGTAGAAGTCACGATTGACGTAGACACTCGTTCCCCGTTTGGTCTTACCAATGCTTTCCAAAAGATCGTTATTCTCACAATCGTGATCCAGGATTGGGAATTGGTCGACGACTTCCTTTCCGTACATCTCCACCTTCTCTTCATAAGTGCTTGAACGGTGCATTCCGGTCGCTACGATGATTTTGACGTTCTGTTTCTTGACACCCGAAGACTCCAAGCGTTTTAAGACGGGGAGAAGAATACCCTTCTCTCCTTTATAAGGCACCGGTCTCGTAATGTCTGAAACAGCGATCGCAACGGAAAGTTCCTTCGGGGATTTCTCTTTTCTTCGAATGATCTCTTCCAGAGTAGGAGACTCGACAGGATTTGAAAACGCCTTCTCAAGAGCTTTGCCGGGATCGGAAAGGGCAGGCACTTCCTTCATGCTCAATTCAACACAAGTTGGAGGGACCGAGACTTCTAAAACATTTTGACCAAACTCCACCGAGATCTTCTTCCAGTCCTTCGTATCGATTTTTTTAACAATCTTATTCATATCTGGTTTCATGACGCCCTCTTTCGTCACAGCCTTGCCCTAAGATGTCGTGTCTTTTGTAACCCCCCTTTATTCCCCCCTTAAGTTAAGGGGGGATGATGGGGGTTATGAACCTATTTTTTAAGCAATCCACAGGTATATGTTGAATAGTTGTGGAATCAGACTCTCTCCCTATTGACGGTGGCTATCTCCACCATTTTGCCTAATAAATAGGCACACGGAACCCTCTGAATTCACACTTAAATAAAAATTTGTGGCACTCACCCATGCTACTGCAGTTCTACTAATTGCCAAACTTTATAAGTTATTGTCAAAATGCCTTTTACGTAAATTATCTTTCCTCAATCATTGACTCCTTCCACGATCAGTAGCCGATCGAGATTTGGGTAGTTATCACGTTAGTCTTTCGTGCCTCCCCATTTCGAACATACTCCGCATAACATTCCACTCTGTATGATCCCGCTCTAGTGCTCGGAAGGTATACCTGGAAAGCCCTTTTTGTTCCCAAAGTTACATAGGACACCTCAGAACAGTATTGCCTTTCCTTCGACTCATAGAAACAAGCCTTCTTAATTTCTGCCGTGCCTTCTCCCTCAAAAAAAACATTGACTGGAAACGCTGCCCCGTCTTTGATCCCGCTTCCCGGTACCTGCACACTTAACAATCTTATCTCGCCCGGAGCGAGAGGTTCCTTTGGCACGGTTGCACAGGAGGAGACGATTGACAAAACGATTCCACTTAACAACATGCCGATTAGTGCAGCCTGCATAGGAGTCACCGCCTTCTATTTATCTTTTCTTGATTTTGGTTTCTCACACCATTTCTCAGATTCGTCGCAGCAAAAGGGTAGCAGAAACTAAAAAAGGGATCAAACGATTTCGCTTAATCCCTTGAAATCAGTGGAGGCGGCAACCGGATTTGAACCGGTGAATAACGGTTTTGCAGACCGTCGCCTTACCACTTGGCTATGCCGCCTTTGGAGCGGGAAACGGGATTTGAACCCGCGACTTCAACCTTGGCAAGGTTGCACTCTACCGCTGAGTTATTCCCGCAACCTCAATCCGTTCAAGGTAAAAATTACAAGATTTGCCCTTCGATGTCAATAGTCATTTATCGAAATGTCATTTATCGAAATTGGACACGGAGATAGAGAAAAACGAGAACCGGTAATAAAGAAATAAAAAATGATTTACGGTCATCGACTCACAGACACAGACGTGTTACTGGTGAACGGATTTAGACGACGATCTCTCTGAGGAATTTCCTGAAGTAGTCGATCCCGGAGAGGATAGCCAGCCCCGTAGCGATCCATAGAAGCACCATCCCGACGTTGTAGAAATTGATATGCGGTGACCCACCCTTCATGATCAGGCAGAAGATAGAGGTAACTTCGAACACCGTTTTGTACTTCCCCAGGGTGCTTGCCCCGATGACTATCCCTTGTGACACCGCAATTCCTCTCAACCCGGTCACCGATATTTCCCTCCCAACGATGACCACTACCATCCACACGGGAATCTCTCTCGTCGGGATAAGGGCAATGAAGGCGGTTACAATAAGAAGTTTGTCGGCTAGAGGATCCAGGAACCTCCCAAGCGTTGTGACCATGCCTCTCCGCCGAGCCAAATAGCCATCTATATAATCAGTGACCGCGACCGCCAGAAAGAAGAATGCCGTGAAGATTTGATAGTCCCGTCCTGGGTTCAGCAAGAGGAGAATAACAGGGATAGCCAAAATCCGAATGATCGTTACCCCGTTGGGCAAGCTCAGTATCTGCTGTCGATTCAGTTTTTCCATCAGGAGATCATGGTTTGGGGTCTCCCGGGCAAACCCGAGAAGGCTAAGGCTTATTATAGGATTGGTAATAGTTTAACACTTTCTTGACGTAATCGACAGTTTCCCGATAGGGCGGGATCGAGCGTAACTCGGCGACGACGTTCTCACCGGCATTGTATGCCGCTAAGGAGAGTCGAAGATCATTATTAAATAGGGAGAGAAGATACTTGAAATAACGCACCCCCCCTTCGATGTTTTCCCTGGGGTTAAATATGTTTGAGACATTCACTCGTTGAGCGGTTTCTGGCATCAATTGCATGAGTCCCTTTGCCCCTTTCTTTGAGACAGCAAGGGGATTGAATCCCGACTCTGTTCGAATCATTGCCTTGATCAAGGCAAATTCCACCTGATATTTCTTGGAGAACTCGGCAATCAGCGAGTCAAATTGATTAGAATCTTTAATGTAGGAGAAAGCGGAGGAGTTATTATCGTCCCCAACATCATCTCTGCTCTCGCGGATGTAGAGCTTAAACTTCGGGTCTCTTGGGCAGTTCGTGAAATGGATGACTCCATTTTCATCCACATAACGATAGATCCCTGCTGATGATGGAGAGGTCAAAAATAAGCAAAAAAATACCACCAGACTGATACCATATTTCATTGGGTATTGATCCTTTGTGTGACTTTTCGCTAAAAAACTATCATAAATCGTCACTTCTGTCAATGGATTTCTAGCACTATGAAGCTCTAAAACATAAGCAACTCTTTGAAATCAAAAGACTTTGAACAACTGGCTGGAAGTACGGCCTTGATGA
>Ga0335070_10012004_pt1 | contig 10119 bp, 8 predicted proteins | sample Lox_Sample_13_FD_206722 | JGI IMG/M metagenome (GOLD analysis project Ga0335070, IMG submission 206722) | Soil microbial communities from Loxahatchee National Wildlife Refuge, Florida, United States - Lox_Sample_1.3 | ecosystem: Environmental > Terrestrial > Soil > Wetlands | place: USA: Florida... | reverse complement strand
GAATCGGCGCGCGGCGCCGCGCGTATCCGTCCCGCTTGGATCGGTCAGGCGGTCGATCTTCGGATCGCCGCGTCGCTTCTGATCGGCTGCCTCATCGGCGCGCTCGGATTGATGCTGGTCGAGCGCAACGGCGACCAGGGTCTGCGCCTCGCCGGCGCGGATCAGTCTGCGATGCAACAGGCGAGCGGCGGCGACCCGGCCTGGCTGCCGGCGCTGATGTCGGCGCTCGGCCGTGATCCGGAGAATGCGGCCATGACCGTCGGCGCCGCGGGCGACGGCAAGTCGGTCCGCGTCGCGCGCTGGTTCGACACTGCGACCGGCCAGCGCTGCGCGGAGTTCGTCAAGGCGCAGCCCGGCGTCAAGGACACCGGCGGCATAGCCTGCCGCAAGGCCGACGGCGGCTGGGACCTGATCGAGCAGGATCAATGACCTCGCGCCGCGCCGCGCGGCTGGCGCTGCTGGCGACGGCGCTGGCGCTGAGCGCCACGGGCGGCGGGCTCGCCGCATCCGGCCTCTTCGCGCCCCGGATTGCGATGGCGGATCCCGGCAACGGAAATGGCCACGGCAACGGCAACGGTCACGGCAACAGCGATCACGCAGGCGACCACGGCAATGCCGGCGGAAATGGCAACGGGAATGCCGGCGGCAACGGGAACGACGGCGGCAACGGTGAAGGCAACGGCAACGGCAACGGCCACAAAGGCGGCGCCGACGATGCCGGCGGCTCCGGCGAGGACAATTCCGGCGGCGACAATTCCGGCTCCAGCGGCGATGATTCCGGCGGCGACCAGAATCGCGGCGGCGCGATCGCCAGCGACCGTCTCGACAACGGCCACGACCGCATCGTCCGCAGCGAGCTCGTGGTGGCCGAGGCCGACGACCGGCTCGATGCCTTCGCCCGCGGCAAGGGCTTCAGCGTGCTCGGGTCGCAGACCTTGGGCGCCCTCGGCATCAAGGTTACGCGTCTTCGGGCGCCGGAAGGGCTCTCGGCCAGCCAGGCGCGCACCCTGATCGCCAACGCCTTCCCGAGCGCGATCGTCGACTTCAACCATCTCTATCAGCCGCAGACCAGCGTCAGCCTGCCCGCCGCCGACTATGCGGCGAAGGCGGTGCATTGGAGCCCCGCGCTCAAGACCTGCGGCGAGCCGGCCCGGCTCGGCCTCATCGACACCGCGGTCGACTGGTCTCTGCCGATCCTTGCCGGCGCGCATGGCCACAAGGCCGGCTTCCTCGAACCGGGAATCCAGGCGGCGCCTTACGACCACGGCACCGGCATCGCCACCTTGCTGGTGGGCCAGCAGGAGTTCGGCCTCATGCCAGGCGCCGAGCTCTATGCCGCCGGCATCTTCGGCGTCGATACCGACGGCCGTCCCATCGCCTCCGCCACCAGCTTTGCCGCCGCGCTGAACTGGCTCCTGGAAAACAAGGTCTCGACCATCAATGTCAGCCTGAGCGGTCCCTCGGACCAGTTGATGGCGCTCGCCGTATCGCGGGCCGAGGCGCGCGGCGCGGCGCTGGTGGCCGCGGTCGGCAACGACGGGACCAGCGGCGTGCCGCGCTTTCCCGCTGCATATCCCGGTGTGGTCGGCGTCACCGCGGTCGACCAGGCGCGCCAGGTGTTCCCGCAGGCCAATCGCGGCGACTTCGTCGCGCTGGCGGCGCCCGGCGTCGATCTGCTGATCCCGGGGCAGCCTGCTGCCGGCGGCGCCGCGGACCGGCTGGTGACCGGCACCTCCTTCGCGGCGCCCTACGTGACCGCGGTGCTGGCGCGCTACGGCAACGACCAGAAGCGGATGCTGGCGGACGCCCTCGACCTCGGCGTGCCCGGGCCCGACCCGATCTTCGGCCGCGGCCTCGTGCAGGCGCCGGCGGCCTGCCTCGCCGCCGCCCTCCAATAAGACATCGTTTCCCGGAATATCCGGGTCAGCCCGTCGTTCTAGGGGCGACGCGCTCCTATCGGCTTCGGTTATCGGGGCGCGCTTCGTGTCACAGGATAGGAGCTCCGCAATGAGCCACCTCGCGCTTTCTCCCAACGTGCTTCGGCGCGCGACCCGCGTCGCCCTAGTCGCCCTCATGATCGGCACGGCGGCCGGTGCCCTCGTGGCGCTCCCGCTCGGCAACCTCGCCCTCGCCAAGAACAGCGGCGATCACGGCAATCATGGCGGCCATGGCAATGGTGGCGGCAACGGGAACGGCGGCGGCAACGGCAATGCCGGCGGCAATTCGGCCGGCCACGGCAATGACGGGGCCGGTGGCGGCAACAACGGCAAGAACGACGATGCGTCGAACGACGATGCGTCCAACGGCCAATCGTCGGATGACCAGGCATCGAACGGCCGCCATAAGAACGCCCAGACCCCCGACGATCTCGGCGACGATTCCTCGCTCTCCCCGGACGGCCTCGGCAAGCTGAACGGCTTCTTCCACGCCTCGCCCAATGCCCTCGTACACGCTTCGCCGAAGTCGTCGATCGGCCGGGTCGCGACCGCGTTCCGCGATGCGCTCTCGGCCTATGCCGCGGCCAACGAGACTCCTGATGATCCCAACAATCCGCCAAGTTCAAATGGGCCGGCGGGTCCGAGCGTCGACGATCTCGGCGGGATTCTCGCCGGCGCCACCAACAAGACGGTGACCGCCGCCCAGGTACGGGCGATCGCCCAGCGCCTCGCCGAGCTCAACCCGGACGACACCGGGCTCGGCGATTTCGCCGCCAATGCCGACGACGCGACCTGCCAGGACATCGCGGACGCCGCGAACGCAGCGAAGAACGGTGGAACGACGACGGCCACGGTGAACTGATCGGCGACGATCGATAGCCGACCGCCTGATCGCGGGACGGCGTGACGAAAAAGGGGACGAAGCGTGCTTCGTCCCCTTTCCTTCAGCGGCCGAGCCAGCCGCGCCGGTTCAGAGTGTGGCGCCGAGATGCCAGGGGGCGAACTCGTCCTCGCCGTAGCCGAGCTCCTCGCTCTTGCTGCGCTTGCCGGACGCGGTCTCCAGGATCATCTGGAAGATCCGCTCGCCCATCTCCTCGACGCTGGCGGCGCCGTCCATGATCTCGCCGCAGTTGATGTCCATGTCCTCGACCATGCGGTTGTACATGGGCGTGTTGGTGGCAAGCTTCAGGCTCGGCGCCGGCTTGCAGCCGAAGCAGGAGCCGCGGCCGGTGGTGAAGCAGATCATGTTGGCCCCGCCCGCGACCTGGCCGGTGACCGAGACGGGGTCGTAGCCCGGCGTGTCCATGAACACGAAGCCGCGCTTCGTGACCGGCTCGGCGAAGCGGTAGACGTCGACCATGTCGGCATGGCCGCCCTTCGCCGCTGCGCCCAGCGACTTCTCGAGAATGGTGGTGAGGCCGCCGGCCTTGTTGCCGGGCGAGGGGTTGTTGTCGAGGGATTCGCCGTTGTGCTCGGCGTAGTCCTCCCACCAGGTGAGGAGGTCGAGCAGCTTCTGACCCACCTCCTTGCTGACGGCGCGGCCGAGCAGCATATGCTCGGCGCCGTAGATCTCCGGCGTCTCGGAGAGGATCGCGGTGCCGCCGTTCTGCACCAGGAGGTCGGCCGCAGCACCCAGGGCCGGGTTGGCGGTGATCGCCGAGAATCCGTCGGAGCCGCCGCATTGCAGGCCGAGGGTCAGGTGCTTCGCCGGGACGGTCTGGCGCTTCACCGCATTCAGCTCCGGCAGCATCTCGCGGATCTGGGCGATCGCCGTCTCCACGGTCTTTCGCGTGCCGCCGACCTCCTGCATCACCAGGGTCTGGATGCGCTGGCCGACCTTCAGGCCCTCGTCGGTGACGAGGCGCGGCAGTTGGTTCGCCTCGCAGCCGAGGCCGATCACAACGACCGCGCCGAAATTGGCATGTTTTGCATAGCCGCCGATGGTGCGGCGGAGCAGCATGGCGCCCTCGCTGTCGGTGCCGCCGGCGCAGCCGTCGCGATGGGTGAGGGCGACGACGCCGTCGACATTGGGATAGGGCGCCAGCTCCTCGGGATGCATGCGGAACCAGTCGGAGATCTTGCGCGCCACCGTCGCCGAGCAGTTCACCGTCGTCAGCACGCCGATATAGTTGCGCGTCGCGACCGTGCCGTCCTTGCGCACGATGCCCTGGAAGGTCGCGGCCTCGGCCTCGGGAAAGATCGGCAGGTTGCTGCGATGGGCGCCGATCGCATGGTCGGCGGCGCTCGGCCGGAACTCGACATTGTGGACATGGATGTGCTGGCCGGGAGCGATCGGCTTCGTCGCGACGCCGATGATCTGGCCGAGCTTCCGCACCGCCTCGCCGCCCTTGATCGCGCGGGTCGCCATCTTGTGGCCGCGGCCGATCTTCTCCACCGGTTTCACCGGGCCGAGGCCGACTTCCTCGCCGGGCTTCAGCTCCCGCGTCGCCACCACCAGCGGATCCGCCGGATTGAGCTGCAGGACCGGCGGCTGGTTGCGCCCGTGATTGTCGGCCATCTCAGTCCTCCTGAACCATTCGACCTCGGCTTATGCCGCCGATCGAACGTATTGTGCATGCGAAACGCAAACTGGCCGCTACCCCATCCCGGCGGCGGCGGCGCGTCAAGCGGAATTAATCGGGATCAAGCATCGCGCGGCGGGGGATACCGGAATTGATGCTGCCGGACACAGCGCAATAAGGGCGCAAAGAAACGGCGCAAAAAAAAGGGCGGCCGAAGCCGCCCTCGCAATAGCCCTGTGATGGTTCTTACCCGGCTTTCAGATTCGTGGCTGCCGGCTTGCCGCGGTCCTGGACCACATCGTAGCTGACCTTCTGGCCGTCACGCAGCGAGCCGATGCCCGAGCGCTCCACGGCAGAGATGTGGACGAAGACGTCCTTGGAGCCATCATCCGGTTGGATGAAGCCGTAACCCTTCTGGGTGTTGAACCATTTGACTGTACCAGTAGCCATAGCTTTCCTCTGGGTAGGTGCACAACCTCCGTCCACCCGGAATCCGCGTGAACGGCCGACGACGCCAAACTACGAAAGGGATGAGACCGGGTCGGAGCTCCACTGGAGCGAATGTCAGTGGAACGAGAGACTGGGCCAACCCATAGCGAGCCGACGAGCGGTCAATATGGCGGCGGGTGAACCACTTTACAATCTCCAATTAACAATAGGTTCGCCTTCAGGCCCATAACGAAGCAAACTTGACGTGGAGCGTTCCAATCTCACGTGGCTTCCACAAGAAATCCTGAGGCCTCAATACAATATCGTGCGGTCTCCTAGGACAGAGACGCGACATCAGTCCTAGAATGGGCTTGATGGACTACAAGGGAAACGCGCACTCCAACTTAAGTTGGAAAATCTAAGGTGGAGGCGCCGCGATGTCGCCGGTCAGGGCCAGCATCGCATCGGCTTCCGGCATCGGTACGATGGCATTCAAGGTCTGCGGGATGACCAGGCCCGATGCGGCATGCGATCCGGATTCCGCCGAGCCGAGGGGTCCGCGGAAGCCGTGCTCGGTCCAGGCGATGGTCTGGAACGCCGGCGCCTGCAGGGCGTCGATCAGCGGCAGCGCTTCCGGCGCGATCGCGATCAATGGATGGGCGGAGAACACCGTCGGCTGCGGATAGAGCATCACCGGATGCGGCCCCGCGCCGTCGCGGATCCGTTGCCAGCGCTCGGGATCGGTGATCGACCATTCCAGGAGCTGGCTTTCATAGCCGACCGCCAGCGGATAGGCGCCCATGCCGCCGACCAGGTAGTCCTCGAACATCTTGCCAGAGGAATAAGCCATGAAGCCCATGCGCTGGAAGATGGTCTTCAGCGGCTCGCGATCGCGCCGGACGGTCTCGACGGTCGCCACGTCCTCGGAAAGAATGTCGGCGGCGAGCCCGGCGAACATGAAGCCGCTGTTGGAGCGGTTGGGATCGGTCGAGACGATGCGCACCTTGCCGTAGAGGTCCGGCACGTCGAGCGAGGCCCAGCTCGCCGCCGCGATATGCGCCTGCAGCAGCCGCTTCGTATCGACGACGTAGTAGTTGTCCTGCTGCTTGGCGACGATGCCCGCCTTGATCAGCCCCTCCGCCACCGGCTGCCAGCTGTAGATCACGATCGGCGAATTGACGATCACTTGGCTCTTCAGGATCTTCACGTTCGACTGCTTGGCGATCTCCACCATCACGTCGGAGGAAGGCCAGAGGAATTGCGGGTTCTGGCCGAGGAGGGAGGGCTCGCGGCACATCTCGACGCTGCCCGCCTGCCGCGCGTCGAGTGCCAGGCCGAACGTGTCGGCCAGCAGCGCCTTCACCTTCTCGTTGCCGACCAGCTGCTTCTTCTCGCCGCCGATGAAGCCGAACAGGGTCTTCGGCTCCGGCTTCAGGAAGGGATTGTGGTCCCTGAGGTAGACCCCGCCGCCGGTCAGCGCCACCGCGCCGCCCAGGAGGCCAAGGCCGATCTGTCGCCGCGTCAGGCTCATGCTTTCCCGCCCAGCTCCTGCTTGATGCTGTCCTCCAGCAGGTTGAGCTCGACGTCGAGCGTGCGGGCTTCGCCCTCGACCATGCGATCGCCGAAATGCTGGAAGGTGTCGTCGATCTTCTTCAGGAGGCCGCGCAGCCGATCGACTCTGGGCTGCTCCAGGCGGCCGCGGCTCTCGATGTCGGCGAAGCTGCTGGCGATCTCGCGGGTGCGCGGCAGATAGACCGCGACCAGCCGGCGCACTTCGCCGAGCCGGGCCGGGTCCTGCTCCACCTGGTGCAGCAGGCGCCGCGCGGTGGTCGCGAGGTGATCGAGCGCGGCCGCGATGTCGGGAGTGCGGATGCGCTTCGCCGCGGCGACGATGGTGTCGATGTCGACGTCGGCCTCTTCGAGCGCGTTCTGCGCCGCCTCGATCTGGCCGCGCCCGACGGCGGCGACGTCCAGTCCCTCCAGCGGCCGCCGCGGCGCCAGCAGATAGACGAGGGCGCCGAACAACACGACAGCGATCGGCACCGCGGCATAGAACGGAATGGCGGCGCCGAACACCGCCGCCGGCAGCGCCGCCGCCGCGACCACGCCCGCGACCAGATAGCGGCCGTCACCCCGGATATCCATGGCCCCCGCTCTCCATGGCCCCGTCATCGACTGCGGCGTCAGTTATAGCCACGGGCCGCCCGGAATGCACCTTCGAGGTCCTTGCGTCCATCGAACACGCGGGCGCGGGTCAACTTGGCGACGCGGTCGAGCTGGCTCTCGTCGGCGTCGCCGAAGGTGATGCCGAAGATCGGGATCGCACCGCCTTCGCGCCAGGCCTTCTCGAAGCCCGCCTCGTCGCCGTCGCTCCGGCCGTCGGTCATGACGAGGATCGCCGGCAGGTAGTCGCCGCGGTCCGGCTGCTGCTCGATCCATTGCGCCGCCTGCCGCAGGCAGGCGTACATGTTGGTGCCGCCGTCGGCATGCTGCCGGTCGACGAAGTCGAGCAGGGCGGCCTGGCTCTCGGCCGTGCCGTCGCCCGTCTCGTCCGCTTCCACGTGATCGGTGAAGATGAAGACCCGCATCTTGTCCCGCGGGGTCCACTGCACCAGCGCCCGGCTCGCCGCGGCCGGGGTCAGCAGGAAATGCATCGCCTGGCTGACCTGCGTCTCGCCGTCGCCCTGCATGCTGCCGGAATAGTCGAGGCAGAAGGCGGTCAGCGACGGTCGCCGCAGGGATTCCTGATAGAGCTGCAGCGCCTGCCGGATCACGTCGGGCGCCGGCGTGCGCACGCTCACCACCATCTGGCCGGGATTGAAGTTCCAATCCGGTTCGGGCTTGGCGCTGGTGCCGCTTAGCGCCACGCGGCGGCCGAGGGCGGCGATCTTCGCCTGGGTCTCGGGCGATTCCAGATAGGCCTGGAGGTCGTCGAACGCCCTCTCGACCTCCGGGCCGCGCCCGCGGCCGATGAAGCCCAGCGGCGAATCGGCGACGAACACGCCGTCCGCGGGATAGACCGCCCAGAGCTTCTCCCAATCCGCCTCAAGACCCTTGCCGGCCATGGCGTCATTGGTCTCCTTGATCACCGCCTCGTAGTTCCACATGGCGTCGTATTCGCTGCCGTCCGGCCGGCCCGCGAGGAACAGGTCCTTCAGCCAGCCGCTCGATCCCGAGGAGCGCTCGACACCGGAAAGCAGGACCTTGATGTCCTCGCGCAGATGCGGGTCGTCGAGATCGCCTGGGGCGATCACGTCGGGCTGGCCGACCAGCACCGAGAGCATGGCGAAATAGGCGGAGGCGCCGGAATTCGACTGGGTCGCCGAGGTCATCAGGAACTTCAGCTTGCCGCTCTTCACCGCATCGACGATGTCGCGGGTCGCGACCGCGTGACCGGTCCAGCCGAGCTCCTTCGCCTTCGAGAGCTTGACCCCCAGGATCACCGGCGACTGGCTGATCGATTTCAGGTTCTTCACCTTGCGTCCGGTGTCGAAGAGATCGATCCAGAGCGAGGCCGCGGGCCAGACTGCGTCGGCGTCCCCGCCGCCCGAAGCGAGGTCGGCGCCGATGTCGAGCGAGCCCTTGTATTTGAAGGTGCAGGTGAGGTCGTGGCTCTTGCAATAATCCTGCACCAGCGGTTCCAGCACCGTGTTTTCCGAGCCGGAGACGATCTTCAGATCGACGGGCTTCTTCTCCGAGCAGGCAGCGAGGCCGGCCAGCAGCAGGGCGACCAGGGTGACGATGCGGATGCGCATGGGACTGCCGGTCGCGCTAGCCCCGGGTCCCGGCATCCGCCAGGGCCTTGCGGAGCTGATCCGTCATGTCGGTCATCTGCCGTTCGGCCTCGGCGCGCTTGACGCGGCCGGTTTCCTGCACCTTCACCACGGTGCCGATGGTGTCGATCAGGTCGCGGTTCACCTTGGCCAGCGTCTCCATGCTGACCAGGCCCTCCTGGGACTGCTTCTCGATCTCGACCGCCTGTTCCTTCATCATCTCGGAGGCTTGCCGCAGCATCTGGTCGGTCGCCTCGTTGACCGCCGTCTGCAGGGCAAGCGCCTCCTTCTGGCGATTGAGGCCCAGCAGCAGGATCATCTTCTGCTTCCAGGCGGGGATGGTGAGCGAGGTCGAGGCCTGCAGGCTCTCGATCAGCGTCTCGTCGCCGGCCTGGCAGATCCGGATCTGCGGCAGCTGCTGGATACCGATCTGGCGGGCCTGCTGCAGGTAGAAGATGCGCTTGCGCAGCCGCTCGAGCGCCTGCACCGCGTCCTGATAGGCCTGGGCCTGCAGCATCGCCTGGGCGTCGCCGGGTGTCGCGGCATCGGCGGCGGCCTTCAGCTTCGGCAGCGTCTCCTGCTCGTACTGGTCGGCATATTGCTTGCCGGCCTCGATATAGGCGGTGAGCGAGGTCAGCGATTTCGCGGTCTCGCCATGGAGCTGGTCGAGGAGGGCAATGTCGCGCCGCAGGCCCTCCTTGCGCTTCTCGAGCTCGATGCAGATTCCCTCGATCTGGCCCGAGACCTCCTCGAACCGGGCGCGGAACTTGAGGATGCGCCGCTCCAGCGATCCCATCAGCCGTTCGAAGAACCCGGCCTCCTCCAGCTTTGCGGGATCGAGGCCCCTCGCCTTGGCGATGATGTCGGTCAGGAGCGCGCCGGTGTCGCCGAGCTCCCGGTTCTTGGTCTGGCTCAGCACCTTCTCGGCGTAATCGACCACGTCGCGCTGGGCGGCGGCGCCGTATTCCACCAGTTCCGCGCGGTCCTCGAGGTTGATCTCGGCCTTGATCCGCGCGATTTCGCCGGCGGCGGGGTTGAGAGCCGGCAAGCCCCCGCCGCCGGTCGCCGTCGCGGCCGTCGTTGTCACCGTATTGTCTGCCATGGAACCCCCCGAACCCCGATCTGATCGCGCTCTTTCCGATTGTGACAAGCCTAAGCGGCCATTCCCGGGCTGCAAAAAGAAGGAATTGTTACAACTGCATGGAAAGACTGCCTGGACGGCTGCCTCCGCTCCTTTTCGGATCCCTGCACCTTGACAACGGGACGGCTGCAATGATAAATGAACGTTCATTCATATGGCTGACATTCCCTCTTGTAATTCAATCGGGTAGGACGCTATCTTGTTTGCCGTGACCGACCTTGCGCAACGCCGGAACGAGGCTCTCGCCTCCCGCACCCGGGCGGCGATCCTGGAGGCGACCATCGCGGTGATCGCCCGGCACAGCCTGTCCGGCACCA
>Ga0335070_10012003_pt1 | contig 10119 bp, 8 predicted proteins | sample Lox_Sample_13_FD_206722 | JGI IMG/M metagenome (GOLD analysis project Ga0335070, IMG submission 206722) | Soil microbial communities from Loxahatchee National Wildlife Refuge, Florida, United States - Lox_Sample_1.3 | ecosystem: Environmental > Terrestrial > Soil > Wetlands | place: USA: Florida... | reverse complement strand
GTTGCCGAGCGCCCGGAAGCGCTTTTCCCGCCCGCGCAGGCCAATCCGAGACCTCGGCTTGGGCCGTCCCGCGACGCGTATACGGTTCAATTTCCTATAGATGACTCATCGAACAGATTCCGGATACGGCGATTCTGGGCAACCAGTCAACCAACCTTGTCGCGAAGCAGGCGCTCGGTATCGGAGGCAGGCCCAACATCGTTCTCGCGGGCAACGCGATCTCCGGCCAGCCCAACTTCAACGGCAACGACGGAACCGCCGCCCGCTTCGGCTGGAAGGCGCAGAACAAATCGCTGCTGCTGTTCTCCGGCGAGGCCTACAACGTCGAGATGGGGGTCACCAACGAGCTGTTTCAGACCGAACGCGACGAAACCCCGGAATGCCAGTTCGCCGCGACGCCGAACAGCGTGACCAACCCGGACGCAGACACTGCCGCGCAGATGTTCAGCGACGTGGAGAAGTTTGCGATGTTCATGCGCCTCCTGGCACCGCCGACGCCTTCGTCCGACTTCCCGGGCGGTGCGGCATCGATCACGAGGGGCAGCAATCTGTTCGGTGCCGTCGGGTGCGCCCTTTGCCACACGCCAACGCTTACGACGGGGAGGTCGACCGTCGAGGCGCTGAGCAATCAGCCCGCGAATCTGTACTCCGACCTGCTGCTCCACGACATGGGCAAAGGGCTGGCGGACGGGGTCAGCCAGGGACAGGCCGGGCCGCGCGAATTCCGCACGCCACCGCTCTGGGGGCTCGGCCAGCGCATCTTCTTGCTGCACGACGGGCGCACTACCGACTTGCTGGTTGCGATTCGGGAGCACAAGAGCGCCGGTTCCGAAGCCAATGGCGTCGTGTCGATCTTCAATCAACTGCCCGAGCCGGACAAGCAGGACCTGCTCAACTTCCTGCGCTCGCTCTAGTCTTGCGTTGAACCTTTACACCTTTGAGCCCGTTCGTGTTGAGCGTAGCGAAGCGGAGTCGAAACACCGGCCGCAGGCCGATTAATGGCTTGCACGTTTCGACTCCGTGGCTCGCGCCACCGTCCCGTTCGTCCAGAGCGTAGGCGCGCAGTGCCTGGAGTCGAAGGATCAGCGCGAAGGGCGTTTTTCAACAGCCTGTTGAGACGCGCTCCGGCGCTCAGGCGTGCGGGCGATCATGCCATTGGAGGCAACGCGCCTCAACCGCAAACAAACTCGACGAGCACGAAGTCCTCGCCGGGCGCGATGTAGCATCGTTGCCGCGCTGCTCAGGCATGGGACCTTAGGTCCTCTTCGTTCGAGAAGCCGTAGCGCTGGTGAATCAGCGTCGCGATTGCTTCACGGACGTCGTCTAAGTGATGCAGTCGATATCGCTGTTCGACCTTGCGAACGTCCGATGCCAAACGATGATCGTGGAATACGCCGGCAATCCATTGGGAAAAATCCCCTCGCCGCGCGTGCTCGTCGAGACGTGACATGGGTTTGGTACTCAGCAATAGCACAAACTCCTGCAACGATCGGGCTGGGGGCCCAACCGCTTTCCCGCAATCCGTAAATACGAACCCCTCTCCTGCGGGCAGTTGGACATCGAAGTATTTGGTCTTGTGACGCACATGCGGCGTCAATCGCGGCAACAGCTTGAAGCGTCGTAGCTCCCCTCCAGCCTCTTCGGTCCCAGGCAGAAAGACGGCCTCGTCGGGGGCGAGTGCTCCTAAAGTAGCAGACCATTCCTGCTGCGTTTGCGGGGTTCCGGCAATACCGAGCAGCGCCTGCACTTCCTGCGACGAGGTAAGCCGTTTCGCCACAATACCTTCAATTCCTTTCCGAAGATCAGGGTGCAGGTCAGACGGCCGGTAGGTGATGACAGTGTAGGCACCCAGTTCGAAGTCCAACAACTCTTTGACATTGGGTTGGTGTAGGAAGTAGTGAGCTTCATCGACCACGATGCGATGCGGTAGACCGGTCGTTCGCCTAAGCGCAGCCAGCATTGGGAGCAGCGCATCCAGATACGTGACCTTTTGGGCATAGGCTTCGTGTGATAGATCGATGACGACGCTGAGATCGAAGTGCCGCAGCGCACGCGCCACGTGAGGCAAGTCCGGCGGAGGATCGTCTCCGCCAAGGACCACAACGCCCGGCAGAGACTCCAGTACTGTGTAATCGCCTTCGGGATCGATGACACACAAGCAGTAGCCCTGAAGAATCATCTGTTCGCACGCAAGGCCGCTGGCCCACGATTTGCCAGAACGCGAATCGCCGACGACCAGAATGTTCCGCCCGTTGATGGCGACAGAGATGGGACGACCATCCTCAGCTGTCCCCACGGCGATTCGATGCCGGCCAACGCGGTCATACGGAAGCCTCGGGGACTGCACGACTTGCCGGATATACGCTGCCACGCTGCGGGGACCGTCGCCTCGCAGGACTGCATCGGCTTCCTTCTGCAATCCGGCGGTGCCCCAGCCGACGGCGACGGCAAACTCACATGCTGCGAGAAGCTCGTGGTCGTTTTCAGCATCACCTATGGCAATCGCATTGTGGGGCGAAAGACGAAGGATCGTGAGCACCTCTCTGAATCCCGTTCCTTTGCTGATGGCCTGAGGAAGCACCATCAGACGGCCGCGGTTGAAAAGTACGACGAGCGGAAGTTCCAACTCCCGAATGACGGCTAGGATCTGTGGAGCAGAATTGGCATCCGCTTCGACGACGCACTCGCCCGCTCCAAATTCAATCCCACGCCGCTGCAGTTCGCCTAGAAAGAGTTGCGGCGGCGGACTTCCGAATAGTCTGGTGTGACCATTTGGGAGCGCAAGAACGGCACCGTTCTCCGCCACGACTGCATCGACAAATTCGATCCCCCCTGCGACGCGCTTCAGGTCCGAGAGGATTCGGCCAGTGGCCAGTACCACTGCAATCCCAGCAGCACGCGCCTCGGCGATTGCGGTCTTGACGTCAGGATCCACAGCGCCGTCGCGCGCGATGGTACCGTCGTAATCAAGCGCTAAGATGCCGAACTTCATGGCAACATCTCCCGGGAACGGAAAGTAGGGTGGTCAAAGTGACAAACTCATCTTCTACAGGAAAGAGGCGATAACGCTCATTCGTAACTACTACTTTGACATAAGTCAAACGCCTAGCGTAAGTGCGAACCAATATGTGCTGGCTGAGCATAGGGAAAACAAGCCGCCTTTTCGCCCGATTGGTAGGCTAGTGTGTGGCCAGTCAGCGGTCAATCACGCCACTCCTCGGTCAAGACTCGAGGACTGGCGTGGATTTTCCGGGCCATTCATCGGCGGCATGCGCCCCAACTCGGCGCCGTCTTGCCACTTGCGCGAATGCCGGCCGAGCAGGATCCTCGGCTTTGGGGCTAAGCCCGATGGAAGGGGAGCTTGAGTGTGCGATCAGGCCGCTTGGAACAGATCGACTCGCCGCGCCGGTGATCGGGGCGGCGCGCGCGCCGGCAAGTACAGGTGCGTGAGGATCTTGGTAAATCACCGCGGGGGCGACGATCGCGGCGATGATCTTCAGGCGGCCACCACAGTTTGGGCAGTGTTCGACATCGATATCGAATACCCGGCGGCCGCGCTGACAGCAGAGGATCTCGCCGCAGTGCAGCAGCAGGTGCGTCGACGGGTGCTGCGTTGGTTCGCGCGTGCCGGCCATCTCGATGCTGCCGATGCGCGCGACATGGCGCGCTGGGACCACGGCGGGGGCGCTGCCTTCATTGCCTCTCTCGCTGCTCCAAAGCCATTGCATAAACCGCGAGCCACGGCAGCAAATCTAAGGCTATCCAGGGGCCGTGCCTCTACTTTCTCGCCAAACGCGCGGAGCGTATCAGCAACCTTGGCCATAGTACGTCGAGTGCTGGACGCATGTTCCATCCGACGTTTTTTGCTTCATCAGTTGGCGCCTCAGGACAAGCCCGGCTTTCTTCGCACTGCTGCCTCCAGCGCCGACCGATAGGCTGTCGATGGTATTTACGAGCGCCGCCGAGTCTCTGATCGCTGCAAGCTCCCGCCCCAGGTCGCGCAGGCGTCGGTCGCGCTTCTTGAAAGCATGCCCCAAGTCGTGTCGGACAAGTCTGATCACGGAGCGGATCTTCTTGATGCTCACTCGCGCTGCGTGAATGGCCCGACCAGGATCTCTCTGGTTGAAGCTGTCCAGCTGCTTGGCGGCAGAGTCAATCTCACCCAGAACCAGGCGTTTGAGGCCCTCGGCGACCGACTCTTTAATGCTCAGGCGAAACGACATCCAGCCAAAGGAGTCTTCTAAGAGTCAACGCGACCCGGCGCTCGCGGGTAAGTCTTTCATCATTGCCGATGCTTACCCGAGCTGATAGCGCGTGAAGAACCAGCGCTTCACGCCGTAGACCGCCAAAAGATAGGCGATGACCACGAGCGCGAGCGCCCCCAGGACCTTGGCAGGGAGTGGAACGAAGCCGAGCCAGTCTGCAAGCGGCGAATAGGGAAGCACCACAGCCACGGCGAAGGCCAACAGGGTACTTGCCACAAGCGCCGGATGTGGCCGATCCTGCAAGGGATGCGCTGTGCGGATGATGAAGATCACCAGGACTTGCGTCGCCAGCGACTCGACGAACCAGCCGGTGTGAAACAGCTTCTCGTCCGCATCGAAGAGCCAGAGCAGCAGGCCAAACGTGACGAAGTCGAAGATCGAACTCAGCGGCCCGAAACCAACCATGAACTTGCGAACCAGGGCAAGATCCCAGCGGCGCGGCCGCGCCACCATCGCGTCGTCCACCCGGTCCATCGGAATCGTCGTCTCCGACAGATCATAGAGCAGGTTGTTCAGCAGAATCTGGGTCGGCAGCATCGGCAGAAAGGGCAGGAACAAAACCCCGCCCGCCATGGAGAACATGTTGCCGAAATTGGAACTCGTTCCCATCATCATGTACTTGAGGATGTTGACGAAGGTCCGGCGGCCTTCGCGCACGCCCTCGGCGAGCACGCCGAGATCCTTGCGCAGAAGGATCATGCAGGCCGCCTCCTTGGCGACGTCGACGGCGGTGTCCACCGAGAAGCCGACATCGGCGGTATGCAGCGACGGCGCGTCGTTGATCCCATCGCCAAGATAGCCGACGACATGCCCCTTGCGGCGCAGGGCCGCGATGATGCGAGACTTTTGGGGTGGCGTGACTCGGCAGAACAGGGTCGTGTCGTCGAGCCTGGCGGCGAGCGCCTCGTCGGTCAAACTCGCGAGCTCCGGACCGGTCAGCGTCCCGGTGATGTCGAGACCGAGCGCGCCGCACACATGCCGGGTGACCTGCTCATTGTCGCCAGTGACTACCTTCACGGCGACACCGAGCTTGGCGAGGGCCGTTAGCGCCTCTTGGGCCCCGGCCTTCGGCGGGTCGAGGAAGGCCAGAAAGCCCGCGAAAGTCAGCTCGGTCTCGTCGGCGACGCTCGCATGCTGGCGGTCCGCTTCCACCTCGCGCCACGCGACCCCCAGCACACGGTAGCCTTCGGCGCCGAGGCCGTTGAACGTCGCCTCGGCGGTTTTTAGCGCCGCAGGGTCGAGCGGGCGCAGCGGCGCTCCCTGCTGCTCGTAACGAGCCGCGTGGCCAAGGATGTCCTCTGGCGCGCCCTTCACAATGATGAGACGTCGGCCTGCGCCTTCGACCAGGACCGAAACCCGGCGCCGCTCGAAATCGAAGGGCACTTCGTCGATCTTGCGCCAAGCCGCGAGGTCGATCTTGCCGGCGGCGAGGATCGCCTCGTCCAGGGGACTCTTGATCCCGGTCTCGAACGCAGCGTTGAGCTGCGCCATCTGCAGAACCGCGTCGCTCTCGTGCCCGCTGAGGTCCACTTCCCGGACCAGCTTGATGTGGGCTTCGGTCAGCGTTCCGGTCTTGTCGCTGCACAGCACATCCATGCTGCCGAGATCATCGATGGCGGACAGACGCTTGACGATCACCTGCTGGCGCGACATGCGTAGCGCCCCGCGTGCCAGCGTGACCGATACGATCATCGGCAAGAGCTCAGGTGTGAGTCCGACGGCAAGCGCCAGCGCGAACAGGAAGGATTCGAGCGGCGGTCGATGGAACAGGACGTTCACGAGGAGCACGAAAAGGACGAGCAGCACCGTGAGCCGCACGATCATCATTCCAAAATCGTGGATACCGACCTCAAAGGCGGTGGGCGGCGGCGGCTTCTGGAGTGCGCCGGCAATCGAGCCGAGCTGGGCCTTGCGCCCGGTCGCAACGACCAGCGCCTTGGCCGTTCCGCTCACAACCGAGCTTCCCATGAACACGAGATTGCATGGGAACGCGCTCTCGTGCGCTGCTCCGGTGGCTGCTGGCGCGGCCTCCTTCTCGGCTGGATAGGCCTCGCCGCTCAGCAAAGCTTCATTGACGTAAAGGTCGCGGGCTTCGATCAACCGGCAATCGGCGGGTACGAGATCGCCGGCCGCGAGAAGAACGATATCGCCAGGCACGATCTCCCCCACAGGGATGTCGACTGGCTGTCCGTCGCGAAGTGTCTTGGCAGTCAGCGAGACCTGCTCGCGCAGACGCGCGGCTGCGTCTTCAGCGCGGTGCTCCTGCGCCACGTCAAGGATCACGGACATGAGCACAATGACGCTGATGATGACGAAGCTCGGAACATCCCCGGTGAACGCCGATACGACCGCCGCGAAGAGCAGAACCAGGACCAGCGGATTGCGAAACCGTCCGATAAAGGCGCTCAGCAGGCGCTTCGGCGAGGCGGAGTCAATCCGGTTCGGCCCGACTATCTTGAGCAGAGCTGCAGCGGCCGAAGTGCCCAGGCCGGTAACAGTGGAATGCAACTGTTGCAGCAGGTCGGCGAGCGGGACGACGGCCAGGTCCGCTGTTCCTAGCGCCGCTTGCTCGGCTGCGCCCTTGGGCAAGCGTGCCTCCGCGGGTAGCGAGGCGGCTGCATCGGGCGGGACGGAGAGCGGCTGGTTCATGTGCCCTCTAGCGTTGCAAATGAAAGTCGTAGGCACAGCCGCGCGCAAAGGTCACGCGCAGACCCCGCAATCTGAGGAAGACTCGCATCCCGGGTGCCGTGCGTGGGCTTGAGCACTGACGTTATGTGCATCTGCCCAGATTTGGCCGCTCCGTCAAATCGATTCTCAACGCAAGAAGATCTCCGGAGCTTTCTTCGGAACCACAAACGGCGTAGCGGAATTGGGGTCGGGGTTGAAGTGTCCTAACACCGACGGGTGAGTTCGAAAGTGATGCTCTAGCGCCTGGATCCGATTCTCGTCATTGGGGTGATCTGATAAGAGCTGTGGGATCTCGTTGGGGTTGGCGTCTTTGAATTCCCGAAATAGCCATACCAGTCCCCAGGGGTTGTATCCGGCCGCGGCACACAAGTCGGAGCCGCTGATATCGGCTCGGGATTCCACGTCTCGGGCGTAGCTGAGCGAATGCAGGTCGCCAAGGAAGGCGATAGCCAATGAGGGGCCCAGTAGAACGGCTGCTCCGAGTTCTCGCGCCAGGATTTTCTCCTGCTTCTGCAACAACGTCACGGTGTCGTGATGGATAGTGTGGGAGACCTCGTGGCACAGCGTTCCGGCCAGCTCCTCGGTATTCTTTACGAAATACAGGAACGAATCGACCACATACACATTCCCTCCCGGAGTGGCAAACGCATTCGGTTTGGGCTCGTGAACTAGATAGAACTTGAACGGGTGGTCGTATTGCGGCTGCGCGACTCGGGTGATGGCGTCGGCAATCGGTCGCAACTGGTCGTACAGAGGCGACGACTCGATGATTTCGCCCCTGGCCTTCAGTTCGTCAAACACCTGCTGCCCCAGCCGCAGTTCAATGTCTTCATCCCGCCCCTGATCCGGCGCGGATGCTGCGTTGCTTGAGACCGTTAACAGACACCATACTGCGCACAACGCCTGAAACACTTTGAATGCATTCATCATTCCTCTGCTTGGCTCCATGCTCAAGAGTCGGCCGCGCCGGCTTCACAACGACCGGCTTATCCGGAAGCCCATCAGGGCGGAACGCCGCTTCGGGAAATGTCGGTTTGCGCAGCAGCCGCGCGTGATGCGTCACCGGGAACCCGGACTCATGCATCCGTCCGCGCTAGTGGCTGCGATGCTCCGGACCTTCATGTACCGCCTCCGGAGCGCCGCCGCAGGTCCGACAGCGCAGCCTCGATGTGGCGCAGCTAGCGCAATCGATCCCGGTTCAGCAGTGCCTCCCGATCGATGTCGACATCTACCGATTGCGCGGGGTCTACGGAGGAGCCGCGCCAAGCGCCACCAAACAATCCGCCAGACTGCTCGCGCTTAGCTGCCTTGAGCTTCGCTTCGATCGCTTTGACCGACTTCTCGAAGTGCGCCACCTTTGCCTAGAGCTCCCGTTTCGCCTGCTCCCAGTGCTCGTCCGTCGACTGTTTCAGCTGATGCAGGCCTTGCGTGATGGTCGGCTTCGCGACCAGCAACTCGCCGATGGCTTTGATCTCCACGTTGGCCTTGACGGCCTCGGCACGCGCCTTGAGTGTGACGAGGCTCGCCTCAGCCATCTTGATTTGTGACGCAAGCTTGTCATGCAGCGCTTGTTTCGCTAATTTCATTTCGCTGCCCATGATCCTCCTGTTAGATTCCGGTGGCCCTGCTCTGGCTGTCCGTGATCGATGGGCGCCGCGCAGGCGCCCGAGCGATTAAGAATGTGGGACTTATGCCGCTGCGTGCCGCCCTCCTGGTGCGTGCGGCTTCAGCCGAATGCCAAGCCCGATCAGTAGAACACCGAAGAAGATCGCGTAGCCTCCGATCAGCCAGATGACCGCCAGCGCGCCGGCCCCGGGTTGTGCAAACATGAGGACGCCGAATGCCACCGAAAGCACCCCCGACAGCCCGAGCAGCCATTCGCCCTGAATCTCCTTGCGCAGGCGAATGGCGGCCACGACCTGAAAGATGCCCATCACCACCGCCCAGGCCGCAATGATCATCAGCAGCGTGAGCGCTGTCATCGCCGGCCATATGAAGGTCACGACGCCGGCGGCGATGCCGAGCAGTCCGACGATGAGCAGCGACCAGAATGGCCGGCCTTGGTCGCGCACCCGCCACGCGGCAACCAGCGCCAGCACGCCATCGGCCAGTGCATAGGCACCCCACACAATGACCAGTGCCGCGAGCGTGACGCCGGGCCAAGCGAAGGCCACCACGCCGAACAGCACCGCAACCACTCCGCGCAACACGATCCAACCCCAGTTGCGGCCAAGATAGTCGAGCATTTCGGTCTGCATACTTTTTCTCCTTTGAGATCTGCGCACCGGGCGTCAACGAACTTCGGGGCCGGGACATGCCCGCTCAAAAATGAACTCGCGGGCATCACCGGCTGGCCGGGATTCGAGCTCGGCGGGCCTGGTTAGCTCTTACTGTACTTGAATTCGGGCATCTGCTTGAGCGTATCCTTGGTGGCGCCGGGCAGAATGATTTTGGGCGTGACCTGAGTGAACTGCTGGACCGGAATCGCCACATGGTGCTTGCCTATGCCCAGGAAGCCACCCACGTCGACAATCGCCACCGACAACGTCCCATCCGGGGCGACGATCAAATCACCCACCTTGCCGATCTTCTGGTTGCTGTCGTTGTAGACGTTCGCGTGAATCAGCTTCGACGCGCGCCAACCGTTGGCGACCACCTCGAGTTGCGCGACCGCGACGCCGAGCGTGACCTTCCCGGCGACCGGGGCATTAGTCTGTTGCGCGATTGCGCTGCCCATCAGCGCAACACTGCAGAAGGTAAACAGGACAGCTTTTCTAGCGATATTGGGGCTCATGGCCTCTCTCCTGGTAGTTGATGAAGTTAGGTATGTTGATGAATCGACGGCATGGGTCCGCGCGTCACGCCAGCTTCACACTGCCAGCGCCTGCTTGGTGAGCTCCCAGGCCTGGTGCAGCTTGTCGATGCGCTGCTTCGACTCGGACCGTACCTGTGCGATACGTGCTTCGAGCTTGGCCTTCGCCTCGCCCTGCGCCTTGGACACGCGGTCCTGCAAGGACTTGATCTTGGCGGCGGTCTCTTTTTCCGCCGCATCTGACGCTGCCTTGGCGTGCTCCTGGATGGCTAGCAGCTTGGCCTTAGCCGCGTCGATCTTCGTCTGCAGTTTGGCTTTGGCCGCTCCACTCGCCTTCTGATATTCGGCCTTAAG
>Ga0335070_10012001_pt1 | contig 10120 bp, 8 predicted proteins | sample Lox_Sample_13_FD_206722 | JGI IMG/M metagenome (GOLD analysis project Ga0335070, IMG submission 206722) | Soil microbial communities from Loxahatchee National Wildlife Refuge, Florida, United States - Lox_Sample_1.3 | ecosystem: Environmental > Terrestrial > Soil > Wetlands | place: USA: Florida... | reverse complement strand
TCAGGTAGCGGTCGACAAAGTACTGCAAAAGGCGCTGCGGGACGGGCACGCCGTCGAGCGAAACCGAGTTTACGTGCACAATGCCGCGACCGTTTTTCCCGGAAGCCTGGGCCGAGGCCGCAACGTCGTGCCGCCCTGTAAAGAGCATCATCAGCGGATTGCTTTGTGTCTTGCCCGCTGTCAATTCGTCGAAGTCGACTTCCGCGGTTGCGTTCACCGTGCCCGGTTGACTGGAGAAGTTCACATTGTGTACGCCTTGCGGCAGGGTCACTCCGCCTTCGTTCACGTAGGCGTTAATTTCCTGCGGGGTGAGTACCGTTGGCGCAGGGTCGACCGGTTCGCTGCGGGCATTCTGTTCAAGATGGGCGATCTTTGTCCCAGCACTGTTGTAGGCGGAACTGTGCTTCCGCGCCGCCATAAGCGTCAATGCCGTGAACAGGAAAACTAGAACGAGCGCCCGCCGGGAAAACTTCATTGCGCGAGTTTGGCCTCTGTTTTTGTCGCTGCGGGCAGTGCGACAACCTGCGGTTTCTGCAGGTTTCCATTCACGCGATAGCTGGTGCCTTCCGGTGCCAGGAATTGCAGGTCCAGATCGTGTCCCGGAGTCGCCGTTCCGCTCACCTTATAAACCCCTGCGCCAGACTGAAGTTTCCCGCCCTCGATAGAGAGTTTGCCCTTTGCAAGCGTGAAAGTCGCGCTGAAGTTGTTGACCTTCATCGGCGCGTGTCCGTCGAAGGCGAAGCTGCGCAGCGTGCCGTTGCTCCAGTTCAACTGCGCCTTGCCCTCGGCAGACTTCACGAAGTCCTCCGCGTTCCAGCCTGTCATCTGCGCTTCCCAGCGACCATTCAGCAGGCCAGTACCGAGGTTTGTCTTGGTTGCGGCAGATAGCTGTGCGATGTTCACCCGCGTGAGTTGGCCTTTGCCTGCATATTCGGGGCCGGTGTCCTTGAAATGCATGGCCCATTCGCTCTCGACTTGGCCGCCGAGCAAGGCCATGGAAGTGTTCTTCAACTCGGCACGGCCATCACGTAAGGTGAAGTCGCACTCAAAGTTCGTTGCCGGAGAGAAGCCAAGCTGCACACGCCGCGCGCTGATATGTCCACTGGCTTTCAGCGTGGCGACAATGTTGTGATCGTCACTTGCGCCGAACAGTTTGTACCAGCGATTCCTGACCCGCGGATTCAGCGCGGCATTCCACAACTCGGGGTCAATTTCTTCGAATTGCAGATTCAGTACCGAATCGCATTGCGCTTCCGGCGTGCACGAGCGCGGGACCATCGCGGTCCCGGTAAAGTGCGTCTTTCCGACTGCGCCCACCAGCCCGAGCAGGTTCATGCGATTCGCATCCAGCACCACATGTGCCTGCGATAACTGCACGGGCGAAGCAACTCCTGGGATTTCCGCGCTGGCGTCCCTCCACAGCATGGTTCCCACCAGCGCGCTATCGGAGTTCATCCACGCGCCCCGCAATTGCATATCAAGCGTTGTTTTGCCTATCAGCGCGAATTTTGGAGCGCCAACGCCCACAGCGCGGGCGATCTGCTGGAGCCTTGGTAGCGAAGCATCGCCTCGCAAGTTCAACTGATAACCATCGGAGTCCAGGCGCGCGGTGGCCATAGCGGGTTGCGCGCCGCCGAGCGGAATCTCGAAAGCATCGAACGCAACTGCATTCGCGCTGGCCAGGTCGGGCACCACATGCTGCACTCCTCGAGCATGCCTGGCAGGCTTGGGAGCAAGTGGAGCGTTTATTGAGAACATTGCCTTCGTAATCGGCAGGTCTTTTTCCAGCACGCTGGAGCGGAGCACCACGTTCGCTGCCACGCCGTTTCCGATCCACAGAGCTTTAGAATCCTGAGCGGTCCTGGCCACGTGGAACGATCCGGTCAGAGTTCCTGAGGCATCAAGATCCTGCGCAATTTCTTTTTTTGTGTGCTTTGCGATGTTGGCTACGGTTCGCGCCGCAAGGTTTTCAGACGTGATGTTCAGGTCAAACTGGTGCGCATCAGAGCCGACCACATCGCCCGTGACTAACACCAGCCCTTCCGGGAATGGAAAACGGCAACGCACGCCGTGCAAACTCTCATCGGTGCTGCTGAATGTACCCTCGCATTGCGATTGCAGATCAAGTCTTCCGCCGCCATAGATGTCCCAGCGACGGAACTCGGTGATCTTCGACGAAGTGTCGAATTTCAAATTGTCCGGTTCGCCGTTCAAATGCCCGGAAAGCTCGATATTGCCGCGCCAGCCCATATCTTCGCCGGAGAGCAGCTTTGTCACCTGTCCGAGCTGCGCGTTCTCCCACACAAAAGTAGTGTGCACCGGTGCGTTGCGCAGGTAATCCGCGCGCCCAAAAACGCCGTCAAGTTTCAGAACGCCTGTATCACTGATGCGCTTATCAGTGCGGACCGGTTTGGCTTCAAGGTGCATGCGCCACTGGTTTTCCGCCGGACTGTAGAGCGAAAAATCGGCTTCCGTCAGTGAGAAAACGTTCTTTTCCAGGCCGTGCACGAAGTTAATGCGTCCGTTTTCCGCCGCGATATAAGGGAATCGAAAGCGTGCTTCGGGTTGGCGCTGCACGGTCGGAGCGGTTGGCGTGCGCGCCGCCTTCCATAGCAGAGACTCGACATTCCAGTGTCCGTTACCGGCACGTACCAGGTTCAGGCTGGGGTACTTGAGCGAGAGCCGAGCGACTTCCAGGCGTCCGCGCCACAGCGAACTCACGCGAAGGTACGCGGTAACCTGGTCGGCGCGAAGGATCGGCTCCGCGCCGTAGGCCGGATCGTCGCCGACGACAAGGTTATCCATGTCGAAACCCGGCTGCGGCAACATGCGAAGCGTAATGTCGCCCACGGTGACAGGGCGGCCCAGTGCCGCGCTCATCGACTCCGTCATGCGGTGCTTGAAGCGTTTGACGTTGACGTAAGGCGGCACTACAAGCCCAAGCACCGCCAGAGCCGCCAGAATCACGGCTGCGAGCTTGGCTCTGCTTTTCAGCATCAGCGCACTACCTTTAACATGCGCGACCAGCGAGTCTCCGTAAAGAAATGCGTAACGATGTGGAACAGGAAACTCACGCGGCTGCCGATATCTGTCTTCTGCCACTGTGAGGCCGGAGTCATGAACGACCAGTAAATGAACATGGGCCGGCCCAGGATGTTCTCCTTCGGGATGAAGCCCCAATAGCGACTATCGAGGCTGACGTCGCGGTTGTCACCCATTCCGAAGTAGCTATTCGGAGGAACCACGATGTCCTGTCCCTCCATGTGGGCGCGCATCGTCAGCATCCACTCTGGCGTAACGTTTTCGTCTTCGGTCGGCGGGACATTCGGAAACTCGTCGCGGTAAGGGTTGTAGTCTGCGCGTGAGTGGATGACCTGTGGCTCGTTTTGTTCAACGCCGTTCAGCCACACTTTCCCGTGCTGAAGATGGATGTGGTCTCCGGGCTGGCCGATCACGCGCTTTACGACGAAAAGACCGGGCTGCGAGGGCGAAACGAAAACTACGATGTCGCCGCGATGCGGCTCACGATAGGGAACCAGCCAACGCATTGCTTTCGTCATCGGCGCCAGGCGGATGCGGTCCACGAAGACGTGGTCGCCAATCAGCAGCGTGTTCTCCATCGAGCTACTGGGAATCTCAAATGCCTGCAGGACGAACGTGATGATAAATAGACCGATCACCAGCACGCTGGAGATCGACGCGATAAATTCAGCGTTTGTCTCCTTTGGCGGCTTCGGCTTCTCAGTCGCGGGGGAAGCTTTTTCTTCTTTCACCAATTCTTTTGCCAAGCGTAAGTCCTGTGTGCGGCCCGAGGCTGCTTCCTGCGCCATTTCTGACCGCAGTCGGCAGAAGTGGGCAGCAGAGTGCTATCTCACCAGCCGCATTATGCGGTTCCAGCGCAGGTTTTCAATATTCGACGCCAGACGTTGCCACCCCGAAAGTTTATCATCCGACACGTGCAGTTCCTCGTCCGTGTCGTCCGACGACTTGCCAGGAACCGACCAGTAGATCAGCCACGGACGTCCAATGATGTTCTCGCGCGGCACAAAGCCCCAGTATCGGCTGTCGCTGCTCTGGTTGCGGTTGTCGCCCATCACGAAATACATGCCTTCCGGGACGATCAATTCGCCATTCTCCACCCAGTGCTTCATTTGCGAGTGCCAGCGCGCAGTCATCTCTGGAGAGACGGCGTTGCCGTTCGGGAAGTTGTCGCGGAACGGGTCAGGGTAGCTTGGCTTGAAGACAACGTAGGGCTCGTTGATCGGTTGACCGTTGACGTAAACCCTACGCCTCAGCAGCTTTATGCGCTCACCCGGAAGGCCGATCACACGCTTTACGAAGTGCATTTCCGGGTGTGCCGGTGGCCGGAAGACAACCATGTCACCGCGTCGAATCTTGCGATAGGGCATGATGGCGTCCCAAACGCTGCCACCGCCGTAGTGCGCTTTATCTACAAGAAGATAATCGCCAATCAGCAGCGTGTCTTCCATCGACTCCGACGGGATGGTAAACGCCTGCACCAGAAAGGTGATGACAAAGACTGCAATGGCCACCGTGATCATCAGCGACTGCACGCTTCCCAGCCACATCGTCAGATGGTTCTGTCGCGCGGGCTTGCGAATCCCTGCTGCCCCACTTCCGACTGTTGCTGGTGGAAGAGGGCCTGTGACGATCCTCGGCGCATTGCCTTCGGGCGTTCGTTCAGGCGAGATGGGCGCAGCCTGTGGGGCTGCGTTCTCCGGCGTGATGGGGCTTTGGTTGTCCTGCACCCTCAGGCATTCTCCTTCTGAGTTGCTAACCAAAGCAGACCCTGTTCGGCGGCGCGCTGCTCTGCAAGTTTCTTTGTCGAAGCGCAGCCATGTACCTCGTGTTCGAGGTCGCCGGCGGTGGCCATAATGCGGGCCGAAACCACGAAAGTTTTGCGATGATCAGGCCCGATTTCGTCCACAGTGTCGTACACCGGCGCTGGTCGACCTTGCGCCTGCAATTCCTCCTGCAAGCGCGACTTGAAATCCGCATTCCACTCACGAGTGGGATCCTCGCCGAGCCGGGCCAACTCTGGTTCCACAATATGCGAAATGATGAAACGCCGCGCAGGTTCTATGCCACCGTCGAGAAATATGGCTGCCAGAGTGGCCTCCAGTGCATCGACCAGCAACGTGGTTTTCGAGCGTCCGCCCGTCTTTTCTTCACCGCGCCCCAGCCGTAAGTATCGGCCCAGTTCAATTTCACGAGCGGTATGCAGCAGGTGTCGCGCGCTGACCAGGTGGGCGCGCATCTTGCTCAGCTTGCCTTCGGGAAACTCAGGGAAGCGCGTGAATAGGTGTTGACTGGTTACAAAGCCGAGCACGGCATCACCCAGAAACTCAAACTGCTCGTTGTCTTTAACTGCGCCGCCTGATTCGCTCACAAGAGAGCTGTGGGTCAGAGCGCGATAGAGCAACTCGCGATCGGCAAAGTTGTGCCCCAGCGCTGTCTCCAACTCTTCCACAGACGCGGTTTTTGCGACGTGCTTGGTCATTCGTTCTACTTGATTAGACGGGATTGTGCCCTCGATGGTTCCAGTGCGTCTACACTATGCTGCCCGCGGAAACCGGTGCCCCATTCAAGCTGCAGTTGCTTGAGTGGGATAGTTCGCTCATTTTTCTTCGCGCATTCGCGCGGGGGCAGTTTCACCTTACTTTGCGGGAGCAGCGGCATTCGGAGTGGCTGCGGCCAGCTTCGTCAGGCGCTCCTTCTCTTGCTTCGCAAGGTTCTCCACTGGAGACCCCTTGGGTGCCGAGGCGAGGCACTGGTCCACGCTCGCCAGGGCTGCCGTGTACTTCTCCAGTTTGTCCTGCGCCAGAGACAAGCGAAGATACGTCACCGGATTGGGACGTGCCTTCTGCAAATCTGCCGATTTTGTAAACGCCTCTTCCGCCGCCGGGTATGCCTTTTGCATGTAACTGGCCATCCCGATTGCGTCATACGACCACGAGCGCAGCATATCCTTGATCTGTGAAGCCTGCTGCGGTGTGTAATTCGCAGGCAGGCTCATGTTCGAGATCAGGCCCAACGCTTTGTTCGCGCTGCCGATTGCCTCATCCAAGCGCTCGTTGCGGTCAAGATCGTTTTCCTTGGTATGCTCGGCGAGGTTTCCCGCCAGCGTAACGAGTGCGACGGGGTTGTTGGGATTGATTTGCAGGGTCCTGCGCGCCAACTCCACGGCTTTGTCGCTTGCACCTGCCGCGTCATATACGGTGCATAGCTGCTGGAACATCACCTCGCGCAATTCGCTATCCGGATACTTCGTCGCGAACTCGGTCGCGGCGTTATCCATTGCAACCGGATCCTGCAGGCTCATGACGTTCTGATACGCCTTGAACTCTTCCTGCGACTTCGCTTGTGGAACCTTTGGGCCCGCGGGCGCGGCTTGCGTTGCGGGTGCTTGCGGCGCCGGAGCCGGTGTCTTCCCCGCGTCCGTGTTGGATGATTGTTGTGCCTCGCACATGCCCGCCGCGAGAAGCGCTGTGGCAGCAGCCACCATGAGCTTATTCATTGCAATCTCCTATAAAAAGGTGCCCCCAGAGTTTGCCTTAGCTTGTCGAAGGTCGCGATGCGCAACGAAGCTAACTTGGGCGACAGCCGATTCTGACCCTATCTACTCCGGTTTTCCAGACGCCGCGGGTTGCTCAGTCGCAGCAGGCTGTGCCGGAGGCGTGTAGGGCTGCTTCAGTCCGCGCTCTGCCGCGGCCCTTGTTCCCGCAGCCGGATCGGCGTTCAGCGCGGCCTGGTAGTGCTCAACGGCTGCGTTCCGATCCTGCTTCATGTCGTAAATGCGGCCGAGATAAATGTGTGCCCATGCTGCGATTTTCGGATTTTTCGACACAGCCAAAGTGCGCTGGAAGTAGTCCTGCGCCTCGTCCATTTTCCCCTGCATCGTCGAAGCGCGCGCCAGCACAAACAGCGCGTGGCCTGCATCTTCACCGCGGTTCAGAGCCTCAACCGCAAACTTCTCCGCACCCTCCAGGTTTCCGGCGGCGAGCGCGCGTTCCGCCAGGTCGAGCATGGGACGCCGCTCGCTCTTCTTCACCAATTCAGGTGTTGCCGTTTGCGCGAACTGTATGTTGCGCGCGCGCTTTTGAATTGCACCCGGTTCGATCTCACGCAGCCAAATACCGTACGTAGTCTCGAGACTCTGCGGCTCGGCTTCGAACTTCACCAGCGCATTGTAGAAGTACTCGGTCAGGATGAAGCCTTCCTTCATTGCCGTATCGACCATTTGCCGCCGCGGCTCTTCCGGAGACTTGCGCGTGCCTTGTAGACGCGCTTCCACGGCGCGTATCAGCGACTCGGTGACGAGCAGCGATACATCCTTTTTGTAAGGCGTTTCAAGCGGCGCATCCTCGACTGATTTGAGGATGGGTGCCAGCTTCTGCATGGTTAGGCCGCGCGTTTGCGCCAACGGGTCAAGCACGAAGTGCAAGTAAGCGTGCCGAACCTGGTCGAGGCGAATGCCCTTCGGCGTCGGCGAAATCACCATGAAGTAGTCGTCACCGTAGATGCGCGAGTTAACCAGCGCAGGCGCTGCCATTGGCTCCAGGTAGACGATGAAACTTCCTTTACTGTATGTGCTCAGAGGTCGCTTGAGATACAGATCGGTGCTCGTGAGCACGTCATGCACAGGCCCGGAGTTCGCGGCGACCAACTGCTCATAGACCGGATGATAGCGAGTCCAGATTTTTCCAAGACTCGCGCTGTTATAGAACTTCTGCACCAGATCAGCGAAGCCCTGCACGTAATGCGCATCGGGAGGCAGATCGGATTCCGGCAGCTTGAGCGCGAAGTCGGAGGCCGGGCCCATGTTCAGCGCGAGAGAAACATACTGCGCGAGCTGCTTCGCCGAGTCTGCCTGCAGGTGGTCGGCATAGAAAGTGCACATTGCCTTCAATTCCTGCTGCGCCTCAGGCGTGCGTGCAGCCTGCACCACTTCCTCGCGAATCTTTTCGCGCACCGGATGTGATCCCGCCAGGTCCTGATCGTAGCCGCAGGCGTTGATGGAAGCCATCACCGCAAACAGTGCTTCGTTGCTTTCCATCGCGATGCGCGGCTGGGCTGGCTTGGCGTTTGCGGCGGGAGACGCGGCTTGCGTCGGCGCGGGAGAGGTGCCCGATGGCTGACTCGGTGCCTGCGCATTCAACATCGGCGCGGCCAGCAGCAGAATGAAAATCAGGACAGCAGACAGGCGGGTCATAAGGACCAGAGGGGCCTCCGAAGGGTATTTAAGGCGTCTAATCTCATGCCAGTGTACGGGGTTCAAAGTGTGGAATCAATTCGTCGTGCTCCGGAGAATCGAACACCCGTTCCTCTTTCTTGCACAGAGAACAAGCGGCGGATTGCTCCGCCGCTTGGTTCCACAGTCAGTTCGAATGTCCCTACAAGGCGGTTATCCTTTGACGTTGATCTTGCTGAACGAGAGCACGACCGTTCCGCTCACTGGCTGTCCGAAACTTGTTGCCGGGCGGAACTGCGAGAAGATCAACATGTTTTTCAGCTCGGAAATCGCGCCTTCCGCATCCGGCGGGGCTGAGATGACGCGGTAATCCTGAACGCGTCCGTGAGCATCGATCGATGCCTCGACCACCAGTGCGTCGCCATTCAACGAGCCCGCTTCCAGCCCGAATGGGGCGAAGCTCAGTTGCGGAGGCGTGTAGAACTTCACGTCATTGCCCGTGTACTGCCGCGGAATCAGCGTGCCGATCAGGAGTCCAAACATCACCACCGCAGTCAGCGCTCCGGCCGTGGCGGGAACCATGAACGCGTTGACGGCATTCTGCAGCCGCATTCCGATGGCTTCGAATGGATTGCGTTTGCTCGCGGCCAACTCACGCGAAACGGCAATCTGAACCCGCAGCGCCAAATCCGGCGGTGCAATCTTCGGCCGCACCGAGGCCAGAACCTGCCGGTTTGCTTCCAGCGATTTGTATTTCACGCGACACTCGACGCATTCCGTCAAGTGTTCATTCAGCGCGCTTGCCTGCTTGCCGGTCGTCACCCTGTCCAAGCAGGGAGAGAATAGAGCACGTGCTTCTGCGCACTTCATGGTATGACCTCGATCTCTTGCCCGCTCGCGCGCAGTGCCTTGCGACTGCGGCGCGCCGTGGCTGAATCTTCCGTCTGGCCGTAGTATCCGGTTCCCAACTCGCGTGCGTGCTTTTCGAGACGCTTGCGCAACCCATCGCGTCCCCGCACCAGGCGAGACTTCACCGTTCCCAGCGAGACATCCATCACTTCCGCAATTTGCTCGTAGCTCAGGTCCTCGATGTCGCGCAGTATCACCGTGGTACGGTATGGTTCAGGCATCTCAGAGAGCACCTGCTCCACGCGCGAGCAAAGTTCACCGCGCAGCACCTCGTCGAGCGGAGACGCGGCGTCGTCGATAAGCGACTCGCGCACCTCGCTCAGGCGGGCAGAGCTCTCCGGCTCCGCTTCCTGCGCTGGCTCAATTGAGGTCTCGCGAACCTTGTGGCGGAAAAACCAACGCCTCCGGTTGCTCGCCTCGTGGACTGCAATACGGTAAATCCACGTCTTCAGGCTGCTCTCACCGTTGAACCTCTGAATGCCTCGGAACACTTTCAGAAAAACATCCTGTACCGTGTCCGGCGCGTCCGCGGGATCATCCAGCAAGCGATAAACAAGGCTGTAGATGGGTTGATGGAATTGGGTAATTAGCCACGCGTAGGCATCTTCGGATCCGGCCTTCAGTTCGGCGACGATCGAAGTCTCTTCCGGGCGCACTTGGATTGCGCTGGCGAGATCACCCACGGTTAATGCTCCAACGGTTCTCACCGTTCATCCCCCATACTACTCGCTTAATCCTCCATCAACAACATTGTGTTAAAGCTCGCAAACTACTGGAGAGCAGCTACTTGGTACCGTTTACCTGTCCGAAAGGAACGCTGTACAGTCCAAGTGGCGGCACACACATTCCTCTCCCGACACAGATATAGACCCCGGTGGGCATAGGAATGTTCCGGTGTGACGCACGATTTCATCGTCCTCTAAGGTGACCAAAGTTTCAGGCGGGCCATCGGCCCGGTCCCCAAATCCCCATACTTCGATCAATGCTCCGTTTTGGTTG
>Ga0335070_10011999_pt1 | contig 10121 bp, 8 predicted proteins | sample Lox_Sample_13_FD_206722 | JGI IMG/M metagenome (GOLD analysis project Ga0335070, IMG submission 206722) | Soil microbial communities from Loxahatchee National Wildlife Refuge, Florida, United States - Lox_Sample_1.3 | ecosystem: Environmental > Terrestrial > Soil > Wetlands | place: USA: Florida... | reverse complement strand
GACATATGGCGGTTTCGCCGCGCGGTGCGCCGGAGTGGGAGGACCCGCCGTACAACCCCGGCGGCGCGGTGACCTCGCAGGCCGCCGACAGCACCATGGCCAAGAACATGACACTGCGCGCTCGCGCCGGATATCCGTGTGGCGAGAGTTTCGAGGCTGAGCCTTTCCTGAAAGAGCATCCCGAATTCGACTGGCAAAAGCCGGTGCTGCAGGACATGAAGGGCAATCCGTGGGCAGAGTTCAAGGCGGGGGAGAAGCCCGCCGGGTCGGTTGTCGAAAAGGCAAAATGAAGACAACCGCGGATGAAGCCAGTTGACACGGAAAAAGCCTTAGACGTGCATCGCACTGTTCCAACGAACCTTAGCTGCAGCTGACTCAATTCAATTGTTGCCGAGGTTTGACGGGGATACTCTGTATCCATGCGAACCGCGTGTCTTTGTTTGACGTTTTGCTTGGCTGCCGTGTGTACGGTTGGACAAAACAACACCGGAGCAACCGATTTCAAGAACTTCAGATATCCTTGGTCACACTACTCGGGTTGGCCTCACGAGCTTGAATGGCTGGATGCTTCAGAGACGGAGCATATTCAGCTGAAGGACGGGCGATGGGCTGATGCTGTTGACCCGGGTCTGACATTTACCGGACTCACTCTTGAGAATGTTCAGTTTGCAGACGTTACGGGGGATGGCCGTCCGGAAGCCTTGGCTACGCTGCGTTATGACACTGGTGGCACTCAGTACTCGCATTACGTGTACATTTACTCTCTTGCCGACAAAAGTCCTAAGCTGCTCGCCTACTTCCATTCTGGGGACCGTTCTTATTGGGGCCTCTATCGCGTATACGGACGCGGCGGAAAATTGGTTGTCGAGCTTTTCGATCCAGAGAAGAGAACCGGCGATTGCTGCTCTCATGGTTTCGTCCGCACCATATATCAATGGAGGGGCGGGCGGTTTCAGCAGGTTGGCGCGAAGCAATCGGGAACGCCGCCAGCACCTTCGCGCATCCCTGTGACGGTGTTTGGGACTCATAACTGACTTCCTGTGTGACGCGCGTCATAGCCCGTGGGGCCTCCAACTTGTTAGCCTGAATCTGGGGAAGGATCTTCTTATTCCCGCCGGATTCCTCATGAAACGAACTGCCATCCTCCTCGCACTCATCATTTGCACGTTACCCGTCATCGCGCACGCCCAGAACGCAGACGCTCCGCCTCCCGGCCACCAGATGCTCTCCTCGCCCGACGCTTTTGCCGACGGGCACCTGGCCGCGCTCGACAAGCAGGTCTCGCTCACCGCCGAGCAGAAACCGAAGGTGCGCGCGGTGTTTCTGGACGAGGCGAACCAGTTGTTCGCGGTCTTTGGCGATAAGGCCATGACGCAGGAGCAGAAGCAGGCGCGCATTCAGCAACTCCACGTCGCTACGCAGAGTAAGGTCTGGAGCCTGCTTACGCACGACCAGCGCAAGGCCATAAGCGAAAGCCCCGCGCCGCCTCGGCCGGTGACGTAAGGTCGGTCAAGAACGCAGAGCGGAGAATGGCTACGCCGCATACTGCGCTGCGATAGGATAAAAATACGGCCGGTTTGTCTTCGCCGTCTCGCTTATGTCTTCGGTCATCGCGGAAGCCGCAGTGCGTCACACCACGGACCGTCCCGCTTTGCCTCGGCTGTACTCGCTGGACGTCTTTCGCGGCGCGACCATCGCGGCGATGATCCTGGTGAACAACCCAGGCAATGACTTCGCCTACGCCCCGCTGCAACATGCGCGATGGAACGGCTGGACACCGACCGACCTGATCTTCCCGTTTTTTCTGTTTATTGTGGGCGTCTCGTTGACACTGTCATTCCGCTCGCGCGTAGAGCGCGGCGAGTCGAGGCGGAAGTTGCTGGTACATACAATTCGCCGCAGCGCGATCATTTTTCTGATTGGCGTGTTCCTCAACGGGTTTCCCTATTTTCATCTCGCGAGCTGGCGGGTGGCGGGCGTTCTGCAGCGCATTGCATTGGCCTACTTGGCGGCAGCCATCATCACGCTATATTCGGGCTGGCGCGGCATCGTGCTATGGATTGCCGGCCTGCTCATCGGCTACTGGGTGGCGATGCGGTTCATCCCGGTGCCGGGCCTGGGCATCCCTGGCCGGGACATGCCGGTGCTTGATCCCAACGCCAACCTCTCGTGGTATCTCGACAAGCTCTACCTGCCGGGGAGGATGTACGAAGGCACGCGTGATCCGGAGGGCATCCTCAGCACATTCCCGGCGATTGCGACGGCGCTCATCGGGGTGCTGACCGGCGAGTGGATGAACACCCTTTCCCAGGTTAGCGCCCAAAAGCTGGGCGCGAACCTGGGGCACCCGATGAAAAAGCTCTACGGCATGCTGGCCTTCGGCGTGGCAGGAATCGTTGCCGGACAGGTCTGGCATCTGTGGTTTCCCATCAACAAGAAGCTGTGGACCAGCTCGTTCGTCCTGTTTACCGCCGGATGCGCCCTGGTGGCCCTTGCCGCCTGCTACTGGGTGTGCGACGTGAAGCGGCGCCGCGGGGGCTGGACTAAGCCCTTTGTCGTCTTCGGCACCAACGCCATTGCCGCCTATGCCCTGGCCGATGTGGTATCGAGCCTGCTTTACAACCTGCACGTGCACACGGGGCGCGCCACGGTCAGCCTGCAGGAATACGTTTATCGCGCCCTCTTCGGATCGATACCCTCCAAAGAAGTCGGTTCGCTGCTGTATTCGGTTGCTTTTGTCTGCCTATGCTGGCTGCCGATCTACGGGATGTATCGCAGGCGAATCTTCCTGAAGGTGTAAGCTAAGCTCTCAAGGCATAGGCGTCTTTCTACCCTTATCAGGTTGCAGTAAGCTATGTGGCCTGACTGGAAACTATGGCCACCAACTTGCAGTAATGATGGGGCCAGACGTCGCGCGTTCTGGCAACGAGCTCATATGTCGCTGCAATCATTCAGTCCCGGGGACCAGCTCGGCCGCTACCGGCTAGTCGAAAAGATAGGCAAAGGCGGCCAGGGGGAAGTCTGGCGCGCCAAAGACGAGCGATTCGACCGCTACGTTGCCTTGAAGATCCTTCCGGAAAAAGCCCTGTCTGACCCGGGTGCACGCGACCGCTTCCGCCGCGAAGCCCGCGCGGTGGGCAAACTGAACCATCCCAATATCGCCACCGCCCACGATTTTGACACTAAGCCGGTGGATTACCTGGTGACCGAGTACGTGCCAGGCAGCGGGCTCGACCAGAAGCTGGCGGGCGGCGCGCTGGCGGCAGAGACCGTGATCGCACTGGGCATCCAGTTGGCCAGCGGCCTGGAGGCGGCCCACCGCGAGGGAATCGTTCATCGTGATCTGAAGCCGGGGAACCTGCGCATCACCCAGGAAGGCACGCTCAAGATCCTCGACTTTGGCCTGGCGGAGATGTTCGATCCCACCAAGGACCTGGCCTCGCTGGAGACCCTCACCATCAACCTGACCCTGACCGGCACCCTGCCCTACATGGCGCCGGAGCAGTTCGAGGGCGTGGCCGACCAGCGGACCGATCTTTGGTCCGTGGGTGCGGTCCTCTACGAGATGGCGACAGGCAAGCTGCCGTTTCCGGAGACGCAGATCCAGGAGCTCCGCCACGCCATCCAGCATCAGGAGCCGGCGCGTCCGACCGCCTTGAACCCTGCCGTCTCGGCCGGCTTGGAGCAGGTGATTCTGCGCTGCCTGCAGAAGAACCCCAACCGCCGCTACCAGGCGGCGACCGAGTTACGCGATGATTTGCAGCGATTGTCCGAAGGCCGCAAGACCAAGGATGCGGAGAAACAGCAAGGCAGGCGGTTCGCGATGGCGGCGCTGGCGATCGTGCTGGCCGTCTCGGGTATGGCGGCCGTTTACTACTGGCCGCAAATCCGAGAGAAGCTGTGGCCCACATCGCAGAAGGCGGCCAGCCAGTTTCGGCTGCTGGCGATCTTGCCCGTCCAAACCACGGGGCAGGGCACGCCCGACGATGCTCTGGTCCGCGGCATGGCCGAGACCGTGAGCGCCCGCATCGCGCAGGGCACCAACAGCCAGAAGCTGCAACTGATTCCGCCGAGTGAACTCATTGCGCGGGACGCGAGAACGACCGACGCGGCGCGGCGGGAGTTCGGCGTGGACCGCGTGCTCGAAGTGGCAGTGCAGCGCTCCGGCGACAAGGTGCGCGTCACTTGCAGCCTGATTGATTCCAAGACGCACCAGGTCCTGAACGCCTGCACCGTCACCGGAGACGGCGGCGACCTGTTCGCGCTGCAGGACACGCTGGCGGGTGAAGTCATCGCCATGCTGCCGCAGCCCGCCCGCATTGAGCAGGCGGAGCCCTCGGAAGTCCAGGCTGCCGCACCCGCTGGGTACGAGTTCTACCTGAAGGGCCGTGGTTACCTGTTGGACTACCACAAGCCGGAAAACATCGATGCCTCCATCCAACAGTTCGAGCAGGCACTGAAGGTGAGCCCGAACTATGCGCCTGCTTATGCCGGTCTCGGCGAAGCCTACTGGCAGGGGTACAAAGCCGATCGCGGCAAGGATTGGCTCGACAAGGCCGAGGCATATTGTCATCGGGCGGTCAACATCCAACCCAACCTGGCCGAGGGCCATACTTGTCTTGGCGATGTTTATCTCACGCGCGGGAAATATGACGAGGCGCTGAATGAAATCCTGAAGGCCAACAAACTGGATCCCCATGACGCATTCGCCCTGCTTGCCCTCGGTGACACCTATGACAAGCTGGGCAGAACGGCGGAGTCAGAGGCTACCTTCCGGCAAGCGACCTTGCTGAGTCCGAATTATTGGGCGGCTTACAACTGGTCGGGGGTGTTCTATTCCCGGCACGGTCGCTACGCCGACGCCGCGACCCAGTTCCAGAAGGCGATCCAGATCGCACCCGACAACTACCGTGCCTATGACAACCTCAGCGCCATGCAGATGCTGCAGGGGCACTATGAAGATGCCATCAAATCACTGAATCGCTCGATTGAACTGAGACCTTCCATGTCTGCTTACAGCAATTTGGGAGCAGCGTACTTCTGGATGCGCCGGTATTCCGATGCGATCACCGCCTTCGAGAAGGCGCGGGCACTGGATGACAAGGATTACCAGAATTGGGGCAATCTGGGCGATGCTCTGTACTGGTCGCCGCAGCGGCGGTCGGAATCAGTCGCGGCGTATAAACGGGCGATCGAACTGGCGCAGGCGCAACTCCAGATCAACGCCAAAGACTCCAATGCACGGGCCTTCGCTGCCCAATACTATGCCATGCTGGGTGACAGCCATGCGGCAAAAACGGAGATACAGAAGGCGGCAGAGCAGGCTCCCCACGACCCGGACGTGCTGTTCCGCGCGGCCCTGGTTTACAACCAAGCCGGCGACCAGCGCCAGACTCTGGAGTGGTTGAAGAAAGCGGTGGCGGCGAACTTCTCGCGCACCACCGTCCGGGACACACCCGACTTCGATCACCTGAGGTCGGACCCGCAGTTCAAAGCACTGGTAGCAGGCTCATGACCGTCGCTTCGCTGCCTCACGAACGAGAGTGTTTGTAGCTTTACGGGGTGACGTGGACGCCGGGGTCCCAGGTCGTGCATTTGACCCCGTCCACCGTAACACTCACATAGTCATAGTCATTGGCGCTTCCTACGGGTGGACCGGAAGGCGGTGTCGGGTTCGTCCCGCTGGATGTGAACTGACTGGCCGCGAACGGCGAGTTATTACTGTCAAATAGCACGACAATCGAGAGTGGGTCGCCGGGGTGATGGCCGGCGCCAGCCCTTCCTTCGATCCCTTGCCAGTCAATACTCTCGCCAGCGGAAGTGTCGCTATGCGGCCTTAACACAGGGTAGGAGAAGCGAATGCCACCCACCAACTGGCTGCACTTATTATTGTCGTGCAAGACAATTCTTGCGTGAAATTGCGCGGCAGCTTCGGTCTTCAGAGCTGACTTCGGTGCTGGCTGCATGGCGTGTTGGGTCAACAAGAACACGGCTACGCCACCCAGTAAGGTTCCCACAATACCAATGCCGCCCACAGTTATCAGTGACATCTTGCTGTTCGTTTGATCGCTCATTGTTCTTTCCTTTCATTCCCGGTACCGAGAGCACGGGGTTCCGAGCAGGCGAGTGCTCCCGACGCTCAGAGCCCGTCGGTTGCAAACAGTAGCACGGCTGCTGAAGCAGTCAAGCAAATAAGCAGCCAATTGCATGCCGAGCCGGCTCCACCAGCACTGTCGGCTCAACTTCGGGCGTCTTCGTACTCGACAATACATCCGATTGTCTTTGCGTACGGAGACCGACCAGTACTGTCAGTTGGATCTGCATTCGAAGAGCGGTGGTGACGTGACGCGCACAATCCGTTGACCCAGCCCGACTAACCGATTCGATTGCCCGACCTATCCTTTCGGATAGGGTTTGGGACGCAGACTTACGGCTGATGCGGCCACGGTCCAGGCATTCCGCAAGACTCTTAACCACTTACGCTCCTTCGACCAAGCTGCCCGCCCTTTGGCCTTCCGTTTGCTCTATCTCAGGGCGTAAGACGCAAGCCAAAAGGCCATCGAAAGAAAAACCTGAAGGCATGACGGATTACAAATTCAGCTTGGGTTCCGCTGACAGGAGCCCCCAAGGAGAAGTTATGAAGCGCACAATGTTTGGGGCCCTGATGACGCTCATCGTGGCCTTCACCGTCGCAGTTCCCGTGGTCCATGCACAGACCATCATGACCGCCAACGTACCGTTCGCTTTCAGCATCGGCTCCAACCAGATGCCGGCAGGCGCCATTGACGTGCGGCAGGTGGGCGACCGCGCTACCCTGATCGAAACCGCCGACAGAAGCACCCAAGTGTTGGCCCTCTACCCCTACGCCGGACCTTCCAAGGCCGGTGAGACCAAGCTGGTCTTCCACAAGGTGGGTGACCACTACTTCCTGGCCCAAATCTGGAGCAGCGCCAGTGGTCAAGGGCTGCAAGTTCCTGAGTCGAAGCTGGAGAAGGAATTGCAGGCTTCCAGCCGCAAACCCGCCTACGGCGGAGTCGAGACTGTGATCGTCGCTTTGCGCTAAACTACCTCAACGATCACAAAGAACCCGGAGCCTCCCATCGGCTCCGGGTTTTATTTTTGGGTTCGTAAGTGGTGCGCGCCTCAGGTTCAAGTGGAAATTTGCCGTTGCGCGCGTAGAATGCTGAGTTCGCCACTTTGAACTGGCTGGTGGAGGGTCCCTCATGGTTGTCGGTGTTCCCCGCGAGATCTTCCCGGGGGAGCGGCGGGTTGCGCTCGTGCCCGCGGTCATTCCCAATCTCAAAAAAACCGGTCTGGAAGTTGTTATCGAGGCCGGTGCCGGCGCCGAAGCCGGTTATCCCGACGCCGAGTACGCCACCAAGGGAGCAACGCTGGCGGCCAGCCGTGCCGAGGTGTTCGCCAAGGCCGACATCATCCTGCAAGTGCTTTGTCACGGTTCCAATGACTTGACCGGCAAGGCGGACCTGCCGCTGCTTCGCAAGGGCCAGGCGCTGATCGGCTTCCTGCGTCCGCTGGGCGACGTGCAGACGGTCAACGACATCGCCGCCACCGGCGCAACGTCGTTCTCCGTCGAACTGATGCCGCGCACCACCCGCGCCCAAAGCATGGACGCGCTTTCGTCGATGGGCACCATTTGCGGTTACAAAGCTGTGCTGCTGGCGGCCGACACGCTGCCGCGCATCTTCCCCATGCTCACCACCGCGGCGGGCACCATCACTCCGGCGCGCGTGCTGGTGATGGGCGCCGGCGTCGCGGGCCTGCAGGCGATCGCCACGGCACGGCGTCTTGGCGCGGTGGTTTCAGCCTACGACCTGCGTCCCGCCGTGAAAGAACAGGTGCAAAGCCTCGGCGGCCGCTTCGTCGAGCTCGCCATCGAAGCCAAGGATGCGCAAGATGCCGGCGGCTACGCCAAGGCGCAGGACGAGTCGTTCTACCAGCGCCAGCGGGAGCTGCTGGGACAGGTCGTCGCCCAGCACGACGTGGTCATTACCGCGGCCGTGATCCCGGGCAAGAAATCTCCGGTGCTGGTGACGAAAGAGATGGTCGCCGCCATGGCGCCGGGATCGGTGATCGTCGATTTGGCGGCCGAACGCGGCGGCAACTGCGAACTGACCCGCTCCGGCGAGAAGATTGTGGAGAACGGCGTCTCCATCATCGGCTGGATCAACCTGGCCAGCACTGTGCCCTATCACGCCAGCCAGATGTACGCCAAAAACCTGACCAACTTCCTGCTGAACATGGTGAAAGACGGACAGCTCAACGTCAACATGGACGACGAGATTGTGCGCACTACGCTCGTCACTCAGGGCGGAGAGATCGTGAACCCGCGGATACGCGAGTTCTTCTCGCTGCCTGCATTGGTAACGCAGTCGTAAGAAATCATGAACCACAGAGACGCTGAGACACAGAGAATAGGAGTTCTACGAATTGATTTCCTCTGTCCCTCTGTGTCTCTGTGGTGGACTTTGGAGGTTTTGAATTGAAGACAGACCTGCTGACCAGTCTGTATGTCTTCATGCTCGCCGCGTTCATCGGGTTTGAGGTGATCCGGCGGGTCTCACCGCTGCTGCATACGCCGCTGATGTCGCTCACCAACGCGCTCGACGCCATTGCGGTGGTGGGCGCGATCATTCTCGCGGGCGAAGGCAAGAGCCGGCTGGCAACGATACTCGGCACCATCGCCATTGTCGCGGCCACCAGCAACATCGTCGGCGGCTTCATCATCACCGACCGCATGCTCAAGATGTTCAAAGTGAGTAAAGCGCCCAAGCCATGAACAACTTCCCGGGCAGTGACGTGATCATCGAAGTCCTCTACATGGTGGCGGCAGCGCTGTTCATCCTGTCGCTCAAGTGGCTCAGCTCGCCGGCCACCGCGCGCCGCGGCATCTTCGCGGGCGAAGCCGGCATGCTGCTGGCCATCGTCGGCACGCTCTTCCACAAGGGCATCGTCGATTACAAGTGGATCGCCATCGCCCTGGTGCTGGGCACCATCATCGGTGTGCCGCTGGGACGCGTGGCCATGACCGCGGTACCGCAGCGGACCGCGCTCAGCCACGCTTTCGGGGCGCTCTGCGTCACCCTCGTCGGCACCGCCGAGTTCTACTTGCGCGCGCCCAACATTTCGAAGTTCATGATGAGCGTCCTCTCGCTCGAGGTCATCCTCGGCGGACTCACCATCACCGGCAGCCTCATGGCCGCGGGCAAACTGATGGAAATCCTTCCCCAGCGCCCCATCACCTATAAAGGCCAGAACTTCGTCAACTTCGCCATCCTCGGCGGCGCCGTCATGATGTCCGTTCTGCTGGTGCAAAACCCCAGCCGCGCCGAACTCTATCCTCCGATGGTCCTCATCGCGCTCATTTTCGGCGTGATGCTCATCGTGCCCATCGGCGGCGCTGACATGCCCACTGTCATCTCGCTGTTGAACTCCTACGCCGGAATCTCCGCCGCCGCCATGGGCTTCGTGCTCGACAGCAAGCTGCTCATCGTGGCCGGCGCGCTCGACGGCGCTTCGGGCTTCATTCTGTCCGTCAACATGTCGAAGGCCATGAACCGCTCCTTCACCAACGTGCTCTTCGGCGGCTTCGGCCAGCTCCAGACCTCCGCCGCCGCTGGAGAGGAAGCGCGTCCGGTGCGCAGCGCCACGCCGGAAGAAGCGGCCGCCATTCTCGCGGCTGCCAACAAGGTCGTCATCGTTCCCGGATATGGCATGGCCGTCGCCCAGGCGCAGCACAAGGTCCGCGAACTCTACGACGCTCTCAGCAAGCGCGGCGTCGACGTCACCTTCGGCATTCATCCCGTCGCCGGCCGCATGCCCGGACACATGAACGTGTTGCTGGCCGAGGCCGACATTCCCTACGACAAGCTGCTCGACATGGATCAGGTCAATGGCGACATGCCGCAGACCGACGTGGCGCTGGTCATCGGCGCCAACGACGTCACCAACCCCGCCGCGCGCACCGACCAGTCCAGCCCCATCTACGGCATGCCCATCCTCGACGTGGACAAGGCCCACACCGTGATGGTCATTAAGCGCAGCATGAACCCGGGCTTCGCCGGCATCGACAACCCGCTCTACTACCTCGACAACAACCTCAT
>Ga0335070_10011998_pt1 | contig 10122 bp, 5 predicted proteins | sample Lox_Sample_13_FD_206722 | JGI IMG/M metagenome (GOLD analysis project Ga0335070, IMG submission 206722) | Soil microbial communities from Loxahatchee National Wildlife Refuge, Florida, United States - Lox_Sample_1.3 | ecosystem: Environmental > Terrestrial > Soil > Wetlands | place: USA: Florida... | reverse complement strand
AGCAGCGGCCGCCCCGCCACGAGCGAGAACAGCTTGTCGAGCCCTTCCATGCGGGTGCCGCTGCCCGCGGCCACGATGATCGCGCCGACCGATTCCTCGCTCACTTCAGGAATAGTAGCAAGGAGCAAGGTGCAAGTAGCAAGGAATCCCGGGAGCGCCACCTTTCACGGGCCACTTGCGGCCGGCTACCTGCTCCTCACATGTGGGTGAAGATCGTGACGCCGGCGCTGGCCAGGGCGGCCATCCAGGTGTCCTTGATGATCTTGCCGGCCAGCACCGTCAGGAAGAAGCGCCGTATGGGCATGCGCACGGCCCCGGCGGCCAGGCCGGCTACATCGAAGAGCGGGTTGGGGGTGACGGAGAGCGCGAACATGGTGGCGGTACCGTGGCTCTCCATCCAGCGGGCGATCCGCTTGTAGGAAGGCTTGTCCTCCACCACGATCCGCCCGCCGTAGCCCGCCGCGTAGCCGGTGATCTCTCCGATGGCCTCGGCGGTGCCGGCGACGACGCCGACCCAGAGGAAGGCCGGGACGCCGAGGAAGGGGCTGAGCAGCGCGCCGCCGCCCAGCACGCTGGCGCCGGCCGGGGAGGGCAGCAGGATCGAAGCCGCGCCGATGAGGTTAATCAAAAAGAGGCCCGCGTAGCCCCAGCTGCGCAGGTTGCTGATGTCCGTGCTGAAGTAGAAGAAGGCGATGGCGAAGAGTGTGAGCAGGACGCCGCTGGCGATGAGGAACGTGTACTCCAGCCGCCAGGCGAAGCGGCCCGCCGCCTCCAGGACCTCGTCCAGGGCGGTCTCGTCGTCGTGCAGCCGTATCGTATCTACCCCGATGTCCACGGTGTCTCCAGGGGACGACAAAGGGGCGAGAGGCCTCTCTCTCGCCCCAAACCGAGTAATTGCCAAGGTATCTTCTCCTTCTTCGCCTACGAGGTTAGCTGACGGGTTCGGCGTGAAGGAGGTTCGCCTACTCGCCGCGGCCGGCGAGATTCACCCCAGGTCTGGGTCCCCCGTTCTCTCCGTTAGGAAAGATTCGGCGCTATCTTGTTTTGTTGCCGTCGCAACGCTTCGGCTGAGGAAACCGTACTCATCGGTATCCCTATATGTCAACGCTATAGCCGTAGCAGAGGTTACGCAGTCCTGTAAATAGTTCCAACCCCTGCATGGCAGGGGGTTGACAGCGGGCGGCGCCTGGTGAATGATGCTTCAGGTAAATGAACGGCCATTCATCCAATAGAATGACCGTTCATTCAGCGTAAACGCAGACGTAGCAGCGGGCCTTCAGGTCCGCCCCAAGGCGAGGCCGGCAGGGCTCAAGCCCTGCAGCCTACAGATCGGAACGGCAACATGGCACGAGTCACAGAAGCGCATGTAGAAGCACGAAGGAACCAGATCCTGGACGCCGCGTGGTCCTGCTTCGCCCGCCAGGGCTACCACCAGACGACGATGCAGGACATCGCCACCGACGCCGGCATCAGCGCCGGCGCCATCTACCGCTACTACGCCAGCAAGGAGGCCGTACTGGCCGCCATCACGGAGCGCAACACCATCCGCTATATGGAACTGCTGGCCGATATCCAGTCCGAGGCCGAGGGGCCGATGGACGTACTCGACTCGGTCGGCCAGACGATGCTCGCCACCTTCGAAGACCCGATGTACGAGACCAACGCCCGCCTCGACATCGAGATTCGCCCGGAGACTATCCGCAACGACGCCCTCCGCGAGCGGAGCCGCCAGCAACTCGACTTCTGGCGGCAATCGCTCGTCACACTCCTCCAGGAAGCGCGCGAGAAGGGTGAGATGCGCGCCGACATCGATATCGACACGTTCGTCGTGCTCGCCATCTGCGCCTACGAGGGGCTGCGCTCCTGGGGGCTGATCGACCCGGCCATCTTCCGCCCGCGTGAGGTGTTCGACCTGCTGCTGAAGCTGGTCTCCGCCCGTGCGATGCTCCAAACCAGCGAGAACCTCAACTAGGAGCGCTATGCAGTTCAACCCGTTTTCCCCTGAGGTCAGGCAGAACCCGTACCCCTCCTACGCGGAGCTGCGGCGGGAGGCGCCCCTTTACAAGCTGGAGCCGATGGGCTTCTGGATGGTCACCCGCTACGAGGACGTGCAGTTCGTGCTGAAGAGCCCGCACCTCTTCTCGTCGGAGGGCATGGCCGGCCCGCAGGGGTTGCAGGGCCAGATCCGCAGCATCATCACGATGGACCCGCCGGACCACCAGCGGATGCGCTCTCTGGTTGGGCGCGCCTTCACGCCGCGCATGATAGCCGAGCTGGAGCCGCGCATCCGCGAGATCACCCGCGGTCTGGTCTCGAAGGTCGCTCACTCGTCTGAGTTCGACGCTATCGGCGGGCTGGCGCTGCCGCTGCCGGTGCGGGTGATCGCGGAGATGCTGGGCGTCGACGCCCGGCGCATGCACGACTTCAAGCGCTGGTCAGACATCATGGTCGCCCAGCTGATGCGGCCCGGCGCCACGCCGGAAGAGGTCGCCTACGAGCAGGCCGAGAGGGCCGCTTTCGAGCAGTACTTCCTGTGGGCGATCGAGGAGCGGCGCAAGAAGCCCGGCAGCGACCTGATCAGCGCGCTGGTCCGCGCCGAGGAGGAGCACCAACACCTCACTGCGGATGAGGTGTTCGGTTTCGCGCTGCTGCTGCTCATCGCCGGCAATGAGACGACGACGAACCTCATCGGCAACATGGTGCTGACGCTGCTCCGCAACCCGTGGGAGCTGGAGAAGCTGCGCCGCGACCCCTCTCTGATCCCCGCCGCCGTTGAAGAGACGCTGCGCTACGACTCGCCGGTGCAGATGCTGTTCCGCATCGCCCGGGAGGACGTTGAGATGCACGGCGAGCGCATCCCGAAGGGCGCGATGGTCTGGCCGGTGCTGGCCTCCGCCAACCGCGACGAGGCCCGTTACCCGGAGCCGGACCGCTTCCAGATCGGGCGGGACGCTTCGGGGCACGTGGCGTTCGGGCACGGCATCCACTTCTGCATCGGGGCGCCGCTGGCCCGGCTGGAGGCCCGCATCGCCATGGAGGAGCTGCTGCCGCACCTCTCGCAGGCGCGGCTCGGCGAGCAGCCGCTGGACTACATCGATGCGTTCTTCCTGCGCGGCCTCAAGCACCTGCCGCTGATGCTGCCGGAGCGCCAGCTGTCGCCGGACATGCCGCCGAGCCCGCGCGAGCTGATGCGGATGAGCGCGCGGCTGGCCCGCCACACGGCGAAGGACGCATACGGCGGCGTGAAGGCGCTGCTCAAACGCGCCCGCCGCGACTCACCACCACTCTAGAAGCCCCCACATCAGACAAGGGAACGAGCACCCCCTCGCCTGTTCCCTTGTTGCCTGGGTAACCAGCGCGCTTCCGCGCCCCACGTTGGGGGTCAAGCGACTGTGTAAACGCCGGGAGCTGATCAGGCGTTTCGCGTTTACGGATAGATGCCGCGGAGGCGCGCCGCTTCCACCACGCGGCCGACGGCCAGCACCATCGCCGCTTCGCGCAGGGTGATCTTGTGCTCCTGCGCTGTGCGCAGGACGTCTGCGTAGGCGCGCGTCATCACCTTGTGCAGCTTCGCGTTGACCTCTGACTCGTCCCAGAAGTAGAACTGCAGGTCCTGCACCCATTCGAAGTAGGAGACGATGACGCCGCCCGCGTTGGCCAGGATGTCCGGCACCACCGTGATGCCGTTCGCCTTCATGATTGCGTCGCCCTCCGGCGTTGTTGGGCCGTTCGCGCCCTCCACCACGTACTTCGCGCGCACCGCCGGCGCGGTCTCGGCCGTCAGCTGGTCTTCGATCGCCGCCGGGACAAGGATGTCCACGGGCAGCGCCAGCAGCTCGGTGTTCGTGATCGAGTCGCCGGCCTTGGACTCGGCGAGCGGCGCGCGATCCTCGCGGTGGCCGTCCAGGGCATCGATGTCCAGGCCGTTGGCGTTGTACAGCCCGCTGGTGTGGTCACTCACGGCCACCACCTTCAGGCCGGCCTGGTGCAGGAGCCGGGCCGCCGTGGCGCCGACCTTGCCGAACCCCTGCACGGCCACGGTGGCGCCTTTGAGGTCGATCTTGTTGGTGCGGGCGACCTCTTCGACGATGTATTGCAGGCCGCGCCCCGTCGCCTCGGAGCGGCCCAGCGTGCCGCCGACAGCGACCGGCTTTCCGGTGACCACGCCGGCCACGGTGTGGCCGCGGTGCATGGAGATCGTGTCCATGATCCAGGCCATCACCTGGTCGTTGGTGCCCATGTCCGGCGCCGGGATGTCCTCGTCCGGGCCGATGATGATCGAGATCTCGGTGGCGTAGCGCCGCGTCAGCCCCTCCAGCTCGCCCTGGGTCAGCGTCCTGGGATCGACGACGACGCCGCCCTTGGCCCCGCCGAACGGCAGGTTCACCACGGCAGATTTCCAGGTCATCCACATCGCCAGCGCCCGCACTTCGTCCAGCGAGACGTGCAGGCTGTAGCGCAGGCCACCCTTGGCCGGGCCGCGCGCCAGGTTGTGCTGCACCCGGTAGCCGTTGAAGACGCGCACGGAGCCGTCGCGCATGGTGACCGGGAAGTTGACGGAGAGCTCGCGCTTGCAGTTGCGGAGGACGGCGCGCATGCCTTCGTCCAGGCGCAGGCGGTCCGCCGCGGCATCGAACTGGGAGAGGGCCGTCGCCAGCACGCCGGCGACAGCGGGAGCTTCGGGCGGGGTCTTAACAACCATGCTCTATCACCAGTATAGACGCGCGCCGGGCCGGTTGGCGTAACAGGTACAGGCAAAGAAGGGGCGGGCATTTGCCCGCCCCTTCGCTTGCGCGTATCTGGAGGCTACTCTTCCGGCTCCTGGATATCCATCCCGGCGGATGCGGCCTCGTCCTCGACGAACTGGCCGGTCTCCAGCTCCTCATCGGCGATGCCGCGGAGCTCCTCGATAAGGCCGTCCTCGGCCTCGTCGAGGTCTTCTTCACCCAGTTCGTTGAACGCTTCCCACTCCTCGCCTTCGCCCTCCAGGCCGTCCTCCGTGAGAAGGCCGGCGGGCAGTGCGATCTCGGTGATGCGGGCCGGCGGCGGCTCCACGTAGACCTCGGCGCGGGCCGGGATCAGCTTGCCGATGATGACGTTCTCCTTGAGGCCCATCAGGCGGTCCACCTGGCCGCTGATCGCCGCCTCGGTGAGGACGCGCGTGGTCTCCTGGAAGGAGGCCGCCGCCAGGAAGCTTTCCGTGTTGAGCGAGGCCTTGGTCACGCCCAGCAGCACCGGCTGCGCGGTGGCGGGCTCGCCGCCGGCCGCCAGCACGCTGGCGTTCTCCGTCTCGAACTTGAAGCGGTCGACCAGCTCACCCGGCAGGAGCGCCGTGTCGCCAGGGGAGTCGACGCGGACGCGCCGCAGCATCTGGCGGACGATGGTCTCGATGTGCTTGTCGTTGATCGTCACACCCTGGGAGCGGTAGACCTTCTGCACTTCTTCGACGAGGTAGATCTGCACGGCCTCCGGGCCCTGGATGCGCAGGATGTCCTGCGGGTTCAGCGGGCCCTCAGTCAGCGGCTGCCCGGCGTGGACGTAGTCGCCGTCGTGGACGCGCAGGCGGGCGGAGGCCGGAATGGCGTAGTCGCGGGACTCGCGCTCCTCGAACATGATCGAGATGCGGCCCTTTTCGATCGACACCTGGCCGGACGTGCGGGCGATGACGTCGCCTTCGGCCGGGACCAGCGCCTGTTCTTCCTCATCCTTGATTTTCTTGCCTTTGGCCGCGGTGGCGGCAGCCTTCGGCGCCGGCATCTTCGCCAGCACCGTGCCGGCCTCCACCTCCTGGCCGTCCTTGACCTGTGTCTTGACGCCCTTCGGCAGCTGGTAGTCGTCGCGGTATATCTCGACGCTGGTGATGCGCAGCGTGCGGCGGTCGCCGTCGCGGATCAGCTCGGCGGTGCCGTCGATCTCGGCGATGATGGCGGAGCCCTTGGGCACGCGCGCCTCGAACAGCTCTTCGACGCGGGGGAGACCGGACGTGATGTCCAGTCCCGCCACGCCGCCAGTGTGGAACGTGCGCATAGTGAGCTGCGTGCCCGGCTCGCCGATGGACTGGGCGGCGATGATGCCGACAGCCTCGCCGTGCTTGACGAACTTGCCGCGTGAGAGGTCGCGCCCGTAGCAGAGGGCGCAGATGCCGCGACGGGTGGCGCAGGTGAGCGCCGAGCGGACGTACACCTTGTCGTAGCCGGCGGCGATGATGCGGTTGGCGACCTCTTCCGTGACCTCCTGGCCGCGCTCGACGATGACCTCGCCGGTCTTCTGGTCGGCGACGTCGGCGGCGGTGTAGCGGCCGATGATGCGTTCCTGCAGCGACTCGAAGAGGCCCTTCTCGGTCGGCTCACCTATCCAGATGCCGGCCGTGGTGCCGCAGTCGTCCTCGGCGACGATGACGTCCTGCGCCACGTCGATGAGACGGCGGGTCAGGTAGCCGGAGTCCGCGGTGCGGAGGGCCGTGTCCGCGAGGCCCTTGCGGGCGCCGTGGGTGGAGATGAAGTACTCCAGCACGGTGAGCCCCTCCCGGAAGGAGGAGCGCACGGGCAGGGGGATGATGCGGCCGGCCGGGTCGCTCATGAGGCCGCGCATGCCGGCCATCTGGGAGATCTGGGAGATGTTACCCTTTGCCCCGGAGACGGCCATGATGTAGACGCCGCCGTACTCCTCCAGGCGGTTCTGGATCAGCTTCTGCACCTTGTCCGTGGTGTTGCGCCAGATGGCGATCGTCTGGTTGTCGCGTTCCTCGTCCGTGATGAGGCCCAGGTTGAATTGCTCGTCGATGTCCGCCACCTGGGCGTCGGCCTCGTTGAGCAGCGCCTCCTTCTCATCGGGCAGGCGCAGGTCGTTCATGGCGATCGAGATGCCGGAGCGGGTGGCGAAGTCGAAGCCGATGTTCTTCATCTTGTCCACCATCTCGGCGGTGGCCTCGTTGGAGAGCTTGTGGCTGCACTCTGAGACCAGCTCCTTGATCGCCTTTTTGTCCATCAGCGTGTTGCGGTAGCCCAGCTCGTCCGGGATCACCTCGTTGAAGATGATGCGGCCGACGGTCGTCTCGATCAGCTCGCCGTTGGTGCGGGCGTCGCGGACGCGGACGGGGGCGTGCAGCGAGAGGTTGCCGGTGGCGTGGGCCATCTTCGCTTCGTCAAAGCTGCTGTAGATGCCGCGCGGCGGCGGGCCGGCCTGGAAGGCGCCCTGGGCGTTCGGCTTCATCTCGGTCATGTAGTAGCAGCCGAGGACGATGTCCAGCGTCGGCGCCACCACGGGCTCCCCGTTGGAGGGGTAGAGCAGGTTCTGGCTGGAGAGCATGATCTGGCGCGCCTCCGCCACGGCGGCGCGGGACAGCGGCACGTGCACGGCCATCTGGTCGCCGTCGAAGTCCGCGTTGAAGGCGGTGCAGACCAGCGGGTGGATCTGGATGGCCGAACCGTCGATGAGGACGGGCTCGAAGGCCTGGATGCCCAGGCGGTGCAGCGTGGGCGCGCGGTTCAGGAGCACCGGCCGCTGCTTGATGATCTCGTCCAGGATGTCCCAGACCTCCGGCCGCGCGCGCTCCACGATGCGCTTGGCCGACTTGATGTTGTGGGCCAGGCCGCGCGCCACCAGCCCGTGCATGACGAACGGCTTGAACAGCTCCAGCGCCATCCGCTTGGGCAGGCCGCACTGGTGCAGCTTCAGCTCCGGGCCGACGACGATTACGGAGCGGCCGGAGTAGTCCACGCGCTTGCCCAAGAGGTTCTGGCGGAAGCGGCCCTGCTTGCCCTTGAGCATGTCAGACAGGCTCTTCAGCTTGTGGTTGCCGGCGGTGGAGACGGCGCGTCCGCGGCGGCCGTTGTCAATCAGGCTGTCCACGGCCTCCTGGAGCATGCGCTTTTCGTTGCGGATGATGATCTCCGGCGCTCCCAGCTCCAGCAGCCTCTTGAGGCGGTTGTTGCGGTTGATGACGCGGCGGTAGAGGTCATTGAGGTCAGACGTGGCGAAGCGGCCGCCGTCCAACTGCACCATGGGGCGCAGGTCAGGCGGCAGCACCGGGAGCACGCCCAGCACCATCCAGGCCGGGTGGTTGCCGCTCTTGCGCAGCGCTTCCACCACGCGCAGGCGCTTGGTGGCCTTCTTGCGGCGCTGGCCGCTGAAGTTCTGGATCTCGCCGCGCAGCTTCATGGCCAGGCTGTCCAGCTCCACGCGGTCCAGGATCTCCAGCACCGCCTCCGCGCCCATGCCGCCGCGGATCAAGCCCGGGTAGCGGTCCTGAAGCTCACGCAGGTTCTGCTCGGCCAGGATCGTGCACTGGTCGTCGCGGATCGGGTCCTTGAGGTCCTCGATCTCCTCGATGCGGCGGAGGAAGTCCGCACGGGCGGCCTCGCGCTCCTCGTTGATCTTGCGGCGGATCGGCTCCATCTCGGCCAGGGCGGCCTGGCGCGCCTTCTCGATGTCGGTGGCCAGGGCGGCCTCGGCGGCCTCGCGTCGCTTGGCGCGGCTTGCCTCCAGCTCCTTGGTGCGGCGGGCCACTTCCTTGTCCAGCTGCTTCACGGAGTCCTTGGGCAGCTGCTCGCCGCGGCGGGCCAGCAGGAAGTTGTCATCCAGGCCGGTCTTGCGCGGCGCCCGCCTCTCGCCGATCTCGGCGATGGCGGCCTTCACCTCTTCGGCGCGCTTCTTCAGCGCTTCGATGTCGGCGTCAACGGCCTCGTGGGCGGCCTTCAGGCGAGCCTCACGGTCCGCCTCGACCCTGGCGATCGCCTCGGACGTCGCCTTCTCGATTTCAGCGATGCGCTCCGAGTTCTCGGCCTCGCTCTGATCGACGGCGGCGTCCATCTCCTTGCGGAGCTGCTCAAGCGCCTGGGTGCGGACGTCCTCGTCCAATGCGGTGACGATGAACTGCGCGAAGTACAGCACGCGCTCCAGGCTGCGGGGCGAGATGTCCAGCAACAGGCCGATGCGGCTGGGCGTGCCCTTCACGAACCAGATGTGCGCGACAGGCGAGGCCAGCTCGATGTGGCCCATGCGCTCGCGGCGCACCTTGGAGCGGGTCACTTCCACGCCGCACTTGTCGCAGACGATGCCCTTGTAGCGGACGCGCTTGTACTTGCCGCAGTAACACTCGAAGTCCTTGGTGGGCCCGAAGATCTTCTCGCAGAAGAGGCCGTCCTTCTCGGGCTTCAGGGTGCGGTAGTTGATGGTTTCCGGCTTGGTGACCTCGCCGTAGGACCAGGACCTGATCTGCTCCGGAGAGGCCAGGGAAATTCGTATTGCGTTGAAGTCGTTAACTTCCAGGGCCAATGAGGTCCTCTCCCTTCTCGAAACCGCTCAGGTCGATTCCGCCGAGGTCCGGCAGATCGGCCGTTGAGGTGTCTGCGAGCAAGACTCGCTCTTCTTCTTCGTTGAGGACTTCCACGGCCAGTCCCAGGCTCTGGAGCTCCTTGACGAGCACCTTGAACGATTCCGGGACTCCCGGCTCCTGGATGTCCTCTCCCTTGACGATTGCTTCGTATGTCTTGACGCGGCCGACGATGTCGTCCGACTTCACGGTCAGCAGCTCCTGCAGGATGTGAGCCGCGCCGTACGCTTCCAGCGCCCACACTTCCATCTCACCGAAGCGCTGGCCGCCGAACTGGGCCTTGCCGCCCAGCGGCTGCTGCGTGATGAGCGAGTACGGGCCGGTGGAACGGGCGTGGATCTTGTCCTCCACCAGGTGCACCAGCTTCAGCATGTAGACGTAGCCCACGGCCACCGCCTGGTCGAAGCGCTCGCCGGTTCGGCCGTCCCAGAGGACCTGCTTGCCGTAGGTGGGTGAGGCGGCGCCCGTCTCCAGGAGCAGCTTCTCGCAGGCCTTGTCCAGGTCGTGGTAGGACTTGCCGCGCACCCGCTTGACGCCCTGCGATTCGAGCCAGAGCTCCAGGCCGGCGCGGCGGGCCTCGCCGATCTGAGTGCTGTCGAAGACGGCCTCGGCGTCGTAGCCCTTATCCTTCAGCCACTTGCTGACCTTGTCCATGTCCACGCGCTCGCCGACGCGGTTGCTGTTGGCGCCGTTGCCGTTCGTCTTCTCGTGCGTGATGGCGTCGGCCTGCTCGCACATCCAGAGGCGGCAGAGCTCGTCCTCGATCGTGGCGGGGTTGCCACCGTCGA
>Ga0335070_10011997_pt1 | contig 10122 bp, 7 predicted proteins | sample Lox_Sample_13_FD_206722 | JGI IMG/M metagenome (GOLD analysis project Ga0335070, IMG submission 206722) | Soil microbial communities from Loxahatchee National Wildlife Refuge, Florida, United States - Lox_Sample_1.3 | ecosystem: Environmental > Terrestrial > Soil > Wetlands | place: USA: Florida... | reverse complement strand
CCGGCGCTGCCGCCTCTGATCGCCAGCCGTTTTCCGTCCACCCTGCCCTTCTCCACCAGATAGCGCGCCCCGTTCACGCAGTCGTCCACGTCCACTACGCCCCAGGCTCCGTTGAGGCGCCGGCGGTACTCGCGGCCGTAGTCGCTGCTCCCGCCGTAGTTGACATCGAGGACCGCAAAGCCGCGGCTGGTCCAGTACTGGATGTCCCAGAGGAGACTCGTGGAGCTGGCAGAGGTCGGCCCGCCGTGGCTCCGCACGAGAAGCGGCGGGAGCTCTCCGCCGCGGGCGGTATAGTCCGGGTTCTTGGGGGCATAGAAAAAGGCGTGGGCGGTCTTCCCGCCCTCGGTTGGGAACTCGACGGGTTCGGGAACCGAGAAGAACATGGGATCGATTGGGATATCGCTCGAGCGGTGCAGGACCTCGAGCCCCCTGCCTTTCAGGTCCAGCCGCACGATGGAACTCGCCGTGGTGGGTGAGCCGGCGCAGAGGAGTGCATGCCCGGCCGCCACGCGCACCTCGCGGATGTCGGTGTAGAGGGTCTCGATCTCTTCGACCCGCCCGGCTCTCGTATCCAGAAGGGCGAGGTGCCACCGTCCGCCGTGGACAAAGGTGCACACGATACGTTCGGGAGCATCGAAGCCGTAGGTGGACATGGTAAAGATCCACGGGGGCCTGCCGAACTCGGCCGCCATGGGGCACAGGCGCTCGGTTCGACCCTCTCGCCAGCGGTAAAGGTTCCACCAGCCGCTCCGATCGGAGATGAAATGGAGGATCCCGTCAGGAGACCACTCCGGCTGGATCACCGATTCGTCGAGACCGCCGGCAAGCCTCTCCGTCTTTCCCAGCGAGCCTTCGGGCCGCACGTCGCCTACCCAAAGCTCCGTCCCGTCCCAGGGCATATTGGGGTGATTCCACGCCAGCCACGCGAGACGTGATCCGTCCGGGCTCAGGCGGGGCGAGGAGTAGAAGTCATTTCCCGAAACAAGGACTTCCTCGGCGCCGGTGCCGTCGAGCCGGATCGTGACTATGGAGTTGACAGGTTCGTGGCCGCCCGCCCCATGGTCCTCGCGGACACAGAGGAGTCGATTCCGGTGAACGTCGTGGATGGCGTCCGCGTAGCGCCGCTTCTCGCCGGATGTTATTGCGTGTGGAGCGTCTTCGCCTTGCTGGCGGTAGATGCGCTGGTCGGCGAAATTGACGAAGTACACGGCGCCCCGGCTCACCAGGAAGGATCCGCCGCCATACTCGTGGACTCGGGTGCGGGCGCTGAAACCCATGGGTGTCACGTCTTCGCGACCGCCGCCAGGTCGCCGGCGGACGATGACATTCCGGCCGCCCTCGGCGGGGCGGGTCTCGACCCAGTACACCTCGTCGCCGTCGAGAGCGATCTGGCCGAGGGTTATGGTGCCAGAGGCGATCAGGTCCGGGGTGATGGGGGACTTCCATGAGCCGTAAGGCGCTATCCGCGTTTCCTTCATTCCGCAGTCCTCCTTGAAAGGCACAGGGTTCGACCCCCTCACGCGCTCACCCTTGCCCTCGCCGAGTATGATCCTTATGTTCCTGCTCACGTCACAAAAATTTCTATATGACCGAGGCCGGAAAGACAACTTCTTTCTTTTGAAGGGAAAGGAGCTCATCGTGATCAAAGGATACGGAACACCTGAGGGCACGGCGTCATACGCCGAGAGACACGCACCTCTCACCTACGGCGACCTCGGTGGAACCGGGCTCCTGGTGAGCCAGGCCGGGTTCGGCTGCTATCGCGTCGATGTCTCGGTCGAGGCCCACGACCGGGCGTTGACAAAGGCGCTTCTCGAAGGGATCAACCTCATCGATACGAGCGCCAACTACGCCGACGGCGGCTCGGAGGCTCTCGTGGGCAAGGTGCTGACTGAGCTCATCGCCTCCGGCAAACTGAGCCGGGAAGAGATCGTGGTCGTGACCAAGGGGGGATACCTCCAGGGTGTGAACTACGAGATCAGCCAGCAGCGGAACCGAGAGGGCAAGCCCTTCCCCGACCTCGTCCCCTACGGCGAGGGAATCGAGCACTGCATCCATCCCGAGTTCCTGGAAGACCAGATCGGCCGGAGCCTGGGGAGATTGAACCTCGAGACCATCGATCTCTATCTGCTCCACAATCCTGAATACTACCTCGGCTGGGCGGCAAAGGGGGGGCTTTCGCTTGAGGCGGCTCGTCGAGAGTACTACCGGCGGATCGAGCTCGCTCTCCGGCACCTGGAAAACGAGGCGGCCCGAGGGCGGGTCCGGTTCTACGGCATCAGCTCCAACACCTTCCCGTCCCCGGACTCGGACCACCAGTTCACGTCCCTCGATAGGGTGTGGGAGACGGCCGAATCCGTAAGCCGGGCCCATCACTTTCGCGTGATCCAGCTTCCCTTGAATTTCCTCGAGACCGGAGGGGTGACAGAGGGGAATCAGAGCGGCGGCCGAAGCGTCATCGAGCTCGCCCGGGAGAAAGGACTCGGCGTGCTCATCAATCGGCCTCTCAATGCCATTGCCGGGAGGGGCATGCTCCGGCTTGCCGACGTGGAAGCGGGGGAACCCCTAGATCCCGAAGAGGTGGAGCACAGGATCCGGAAGGTGGTCCGCTCTGAGGAGGAGCTTAGAGAGCGGGTGTTCGCCGAGCTTTCCCTGACCGCCTCCTCCCGCGATCAGATCATGAGCCAGGCGGCAGTGGGAGAAACCTTGCTGCAGCACTGGCGAGACTTCGGTTCCCACGACCGATGGCAAGAGCTGCAGGCGCACTACTTCGTGCCGCGGGTTCGGGCCCTCGTTCCTTTCCTCCAGGAACACGCGGATCGGAGCCGGAGCGTCTTTCCCTGGCTGGAGACGTATCAGGAAAGACTCCTGGCGGCGTTCCAGGCCGTTACCTCCGTCTACCAGGGGGAGGCTGCCAGGAGGTCCCGGCTGATGAGAAGCTGGATCGCCTCGGTGGATTCCCTCTGGGCGGAAGCGAAAACCCTGAGCCAGATGGCGGCCCGGGCCCTGCGGTCCACAGCCGGAGTCACCTGCGTTCTCGTGGGGATGCGGCGGGAGAAATACGTGGAGGACGTCCTCGCCGAGTTGAGAGAGCACATTGGGGCAGAAAACCGGGAGGAGTCGTGGACGACCCTCCGGGAGACCCAGGAGGGGATTCTCGCTTCCTTGTAATGGATGTCCCCTAACTTCCTGCCGGACGATCCAGGCGGGTGGGTACTGCCTGCACCGGGGCTTCTTCTTTTGACCTCTGGCCCCCCTCACCCCTTCACCTTCATCCTCTCCCCCTGTTGAGGGGGGGAGGAGAATGCATATCGCGCTCTCAGACAGCCTCTACCCTCTCTCTCGCGGGGGGCGGGGGATTTTTCCGGGGCTTACCAAACCCTATCTTCACGCGACCTCGATCTTGGTGACCTTCCTTTCCTTCTTCTTCAGATCGGCGATCCTCTGGTCGAGGAGCGACCTGAACGCAAGGAGCACTTCGATCCGTGCCTGGTTCAAATGGGAGAAGAAGTCGCCGTATCGCTCCATCTGATCGTGAAGAACCCTCTGGCCCCAGCAGAAGGGACACATACAGGCCGCCTGCCGGGCTCTCTCCTCAGCCACCGCCTCCTTCATGCTTTCGTTCATGACTTTCTCCAAAATCGAGGAGCAGGTGTTCTTTCTCGAGCCAGGCCTTTTTCGGTTCGAGGGTTGCAAAGGCTCGGGGAAGAACGATGCTCTTTTTGATATTCCCTACTCGGATAATGAGCTCGTCGCCGATCTTGCTGAGATCAACCTCTTCCTTTCCTACGAAGGGAAGGTGCAGCTTGATGAGGTTGCGTCCATCCTCCTTGAGGAACTGATAGGGCGGCGTGGCGGAAAAGAACTGCGCCGGTTGCCGGTCCCCGTAAATGTTCCTGCCGAACTCAAGGAGTCTGTCGTAACCAAGCATCTCGCGGTCGGATAGCGACACTTCGAAGATCTCCACCGGGTGAAAATAGGTTCGGGCAAGCTCCAGGTACTCCTGTTGGCACTGTTGCCAGACCCGGAGGTAGGGATCGTCGCTTCCGGGAGGGAAGACCCGGTTGATGATGATCGCATCGACGCTCAGCTGGTGCAGACAGAAGAACATGAAGGCGCGCTGGGTCTCCCTGAGCACCATCTTCTCGGGGTTGGTCACGAGTCGAACGGAGGTGACAGCGGGGTCGGTGAGGATTCCGTCGATACCCTGAAGGCGCTGGTAGAGCCTCTCGATGTCCGCGAAGTACCCATCTTCCGGCAGGGGGACATCCATGAACCGCCGGGCGACCGGCCGCACGTACGCCACAACACGGCGCTCCAGGCGGAAGATCTTCCTCATGTACCACTCAAGGGCCTTCGGGAGGCTTACAAAACGGAGGGACTCGGCGGTGGGCGCACAGTCGAGGATGACGAGATCGTACGTCCTCTCCCTCACGTAGCGATTGATGTGGAGAAGGGCTGCCACCTCGTCCATTCCCGGCAACACGGCGAGCTCTTCCGCGAGGATATCGTCAATGCCGGAGGTGTTGAGGAGGAGGGCGATGTAACGCTGAACCTCGCCCCAGCCCTTCCCCATCTCCTCGTGGATGTCCAGCTCCTGAATCCAGAGTCCCTCGCCGACGGGGATAGGCTCCCCGCGGTTCTTGTCCATGAGGAAGCGGTCGAGATCGAAGGCGTCGCTCAGGCTGTGGGCGGGATCGAGGGACATGACCAGCGTGCGCATCCCCATCCGCGCGGTGAGGACACCGGTCGCGGCGGCCACACAGGTCTTTCCCACCCCACCCTTGCCGGCGTAAAGGAGGATCCGCATCGGGCTCATACCCCCGCCCTTCGAGATGACCGCCGGCGGCGGCCACCCCTTGCCACGAATTGCCTGACGAAGATCGTCTCTTCTGAATCAGGTTAGCAAGAACGGCAAGGAAACGCCAGCAATCGGGGCGCCCTGGCGGAAGTACCTGCTCGAAACTTCCACGTGGGAGCGGCTTCCATGGGGCAGCACCATCTTCCTGTGGGAGGGGCTTCCATGCCGCGATAGTCTCGCACCTCACACCGACAATACCAATACGGGTACTCACGGAAGTCCTTGACCAAACTGGCACGCACCGGGTTGTTCAGACAGTAAAGTACAACCTATGCCAACACCTCATCCGGATGTTTTGAGCAGTGCCCGGTTGATCAAATATCCTTTGTTTGTTGTGGGTCGCGGTGGTGATTAGATAGTAATGTCCCTCGAGAGAGGCTCTACCCTGTCGGAGATAGCGAGAGCCTTTGAGAGGTTTCATATCGGACTTTTCCGTTTTATTGCGGCTGCAAGCCGCTCCCACAGGAAAGTTGCTGCGACTGAGGCCTTAGCTATGGTGGAAGTCCACGGCGAGGACGGCGCCACAGATTCGCTTCACCAGATCCAGCACGGGAAGATGGTCCGGGTGCTTCTGGTACCGCTCCATGGCCTTGAGGTCCGCGAACCCCGAGACCAGGGCGAAATCGTAGGATCGCTCCGAGCGGATCACATCCCGCCCGAACACGTACTCCTGAATCTCGGGAATGGCGCTCGGAAGCGCTGCGAGTCTCTTTTCCAGCTCCACGATATCGGCTTCCTTGACCTCCGGCTTGAACTTGAACAATACTACATGCTTCAGCATCATCTCCTCCTTCCTCGCTCGACGGTCACCTCAATGTGGTTCGGGCATAATGCGGGTTAGGCAAGAAACTCCTCGAACTTCTCCAGCAGGTCAAGGAGCTTTGCCTGGTAGTAGCCCACGTTCTCGTCCGGGTGCGTCGGGTCGTACTGGCTGGCAAGGCGGCAGTTCTCGTAGACCTTCACATTCTTTCCGATCCCGGTGACATAGAAGGAGATCTGATCCCCCGCCCTATATTCCCGCCCGGAGGCCAGAGCGAGCTGGTAGGCTGCGGCGGGATTCCGCTTCCGGGCCCCCACCTTCTGGCGGTACGTCTCCAGTGATTCCGTGAGGGTCTCGGTCTTGGCAAGCCAGGAGATTTCCACCTCGTGCCGCTCGAGACGGGCCAGCCATTCCTTTACCCGGGACTGGACCTCCCTCGCCTTCCCGTCCAGTAGCAGTCGGATCATCTCGGAGAGGAGCTCCCGCAGGTAGCGCTCCATCCCCCGTGACCGAAGCGCGCTTCCCCTGATGATGACGTTGCCGCTCTCATCGAGGAGGGCGTAGTTCTTCTTTTTGTAGGAAAACATGGCCAGGTATCTTCCGGCGAGCTCGACTTCGATACCGGCGGGAAGGCTCGCGGAGAGCCGCTCCACAAGCGTCCGTGCCTCGTTCTCCCCGGCCGCCTCGGCAGGGGGCACAAAGTAGATGCCGTCGGTATCGATCTCCACCGGGTCGGCGCCTTCGTTTTTCAGCCACTCGAGCATGTGCCGGATGATCTCCCGTCCCCGGCGCGTCACCTCGCCGGCAAGGTGCGGATCGGCGAAGTGGTGCAACCGCGTACCCAGGTAGCCGTAGAAGGAATTGATCAGCACCTTGAAGGTCTGTTGCAGCGCCTGGTGGTAGTCCCGTTCGTGGGAGTCGCCGGCCAGGCGGACCCGGTTCTTGGCCTCCAGGCGAAACGCGCGGAGATCCCGCAGCAGGGGCAGGAACACGTTCCGGGAGTCTGTGGCGGGCCTCAGCTCGTAGGTGAGGAGAATCGAGGGATAGAGTGAGGCGACGTCGCAGGAGATCACCGGGCTCACGACCCCTTGCCGGAAGATGTCGGTATAGCCTCCGGCAAACTCCTCGCCCTCTCCGGCCCTAGGTACTGAGGCCCGTTGTCTCAGATACTCCCGGAGAAAGAGAGCGTTTATCTTGGTCGCGTTCCCGCGGACGAAGATGTTCTGATAGGAGAAGGGAAAGATGCGGGTCTGGAGAAAGAAGGGGTAACCGAGGAGCTCGGAGAGAGCCAGGGTCTCACGGACGTCATCCAGGTTGTAGCGCTTGAGGGACTCGGGATCGTGGTCGTAGTACCACTCGATTTTTTCCGGCTCGATATAGGTGCGCTCCGGGCCGGCCAGGCCGAAGTGCCGGGCGGCGCTTTTCAGGCTGTAGCTCTCCAGCTCCCGCGCCGCCACGTCATAGTACTGGAGGAGAAAGAGGGTATCCACGACGTGCCTGCCGAAAATCTCCATCCGGGTGTAGTCGATGATCCGCTCCGCCACGGTAAACCGGGACCGCCGGATCTTGGGCTCGCTCCGGTCCCGCCCCCACCGGAGCCTCACCTTGTGCAGGCGAGCCCTGGTGGTGATGTATTCGAGGTCGAAGTTGAACAGGTTGTGCCCTTCGATTACATCCGGATCCAGGCTGGCGATCCTCTCCCCCAGGGCCACCAGCATCTCCTTTTCGCCCAGATCCCGACCGAAGAGGACCTCCTCGTAACCCCGGTTGTCCATAAGGGCGACGGAGAGAATCCGGTCCTCCTGCCGCGATGGGTTGGAGAAGGCGTATCCGGGCGCGGTCGCAGTTTCGATGTCGAGGGCGAGCCGGTGAAGATCCTGGAACGGGAGCCCCTTGAAGAGTGTCTTTCCTGTGAGCAGGAGGTGCTGCTGCACCGGATCCGACAGAAAGAGATAGGGAGCCTGGGGTGAAGAGGCCGACACCCCGGTCCGCTTCTGGAGGTAGGTGACGGCCTTCCTGCAATCCGCCCATTTTGCGAAGAGGACGAGGAAGCGGTAGTCGTTCCCCGGCGCGAGAGGTTCTGTATGGAAATGCCCCTTGAAGCCTTTTAGAAGATCTTCCTCGGTGAGGAGGACGAAGGGCGTGAAACGATCATCCCGAGCTTCGAGCTTGTCAGGGCGCCCGAGGAAAAGCCTCATGCAGTCCTCTCCCACCGGCTCCACCGCCACGATCCCTTCCGTCCCGTCGACTCCGAAAAGGACCTCGTTTCCTTCGATGCTCACCTCTCCCATATCTGTCCTGTCGCGGCTGCAAGCCGCTCCCACAAGGCAAAAACTTTTCTGGTGGGCCGTGCCCACCCTACATGTTGCCTGTCGCGGCTGGATGATCCCCTGGAACCATCACAGTAGCCCTAGGACCTCCATGGGCCTCGAAATCAGCACCCGGGCGCCGTTCGCCTCGAGCTCCGCGGCGTCACGAAAACCCCACAGGGCGCCGACCGAAAACATGCCCGCCGAGACCGCGGTCCGCATATCCGTGCCGGAGTCTCCCAGATAAAGAATTTGGCCAGGAGAGACGTCCAGGTCACGGGCAATGGTGAGGGCCATGGTAGGGTCCGGCTTCTTCGGCACCTCGGGCCGCGCTCCGACCACGGCGTCGAAGCGCCAGGGAGCGAGAAGCGCGCCGACCATCTCTCTCGTGAAATCGTCAGGTTTGTTGGAGAGGATGGCCATCCTCAGCCGACGCCTTCCGAGCGCATCCAGAAGCTCAGGGATGCCCGCATAGGGGCGTGTCGTCTCCCGCCACCTGACGCTGTACTCCTTCCGCATGGCAAGCAAGCAGTCCTGGAGAAGCTGCTCTTTCCGGCGGCTCTCGGGAAGCGCGCGACGCACGAGCACCTCCATCCCGTCACCGACAAAGTGCTTGTAAAGCTCCTTTTCGTGCTGCGGGAAACCTCGGCACTGGAGCACTCCGTTCATCGAGTTCGCAAGGTCTCCGAGCGTGTCGAGAAGCGTTCCGTCGAGATCGAACAGTACGGCATTGAACTGCATGAGCAACACCAGCCTGTCATCCGCCTTCCCCATCGGAAGGATTTGAAGAGAACTGTAGCAGCATGGTGGGTGTCAAGCAAGGGGCTAGGGCGTGGTGCCCCGTATCGTCCACGGGGAAGGCTGCCGGTCGTCCTCGTATGCCCTTCATTTCGCAAGGCTAACCTGGTATCCTGCATGGGCGGGCCTTGGCGCGGCTCTCCATCTCTCATCAACCTACTTCGATGAGAAACCCGGGCGAGGCCAAGAGAATCCGGAGGATCGATGACCCAGATCCGAGACGAATCAAGGGCGCGCCTCTTTGAGAAGCTTCTCAGCGAAGCCGGAGAGGTGGACGCCGCGATCCGATTGCTGGTGACCCGCACCGACCTCGGTCAGCGCCGCGCCGAAGCTCTTGCCTGCAGCCTCGGCCACATGCCCGTCCGATACCGCTACAACGAGGGGACCCTCGGCTGTCTTGGTCAGCAGCGTCTCCTGGAAGCCACGGTCATGATTGTCGGGCTCGGTGGGCTCGGCGGATATGTCCTGGAGCAACTCGCCCGCTGCGGTCTTGGCAAACTGGTTGCGGTGGACCCGGACCGATTCGAGGTCACCAACCTCAATCGCCAGCTCCTGGCTGATCACACCTCTATCGGGCTTCTCAAGGTAGAAACGGCCAGAAAACGGGTTGCCTCCGTCAACCCTGGAGTGGAATTCATCGGTTACGAGATGAAGGTCGAAGACCTGCCCGAGGCTGCGTATGAGGGCGTGGAACTCATCTTCGACTGCCTTGACCAGGTGCCGTCCCGACTCCATCTTGAGGAGGCAGGGACACGCCTCAACTTATCGATCGTGCACGGTGCCATTGGCGGCTGGTACGGGCAGGTCGCGGTGGTCGCGCCGGCGAGCGGTATTCTCACCGCCCTTTATGGGACGAAAGAGGCGGGAATCGAGAAAAACCTGGGGAACCCAACCTTCACGCCCGCCGTGGTCGCGAGTCTCATGGTGAGCGAGGGGATCAAGGTTCTCCTCGGCAAACCGGTACGAGAAGGGGGAGTCTATTTTGCTGACCTTCTCACCGACACCTGGGAATTCGTACCCCTCCTTCGCACCGGCTGACCGGTCGGCGGAGTTAAGGCGTGCCGAGCAGACTCTGCACCTCCTCCACCAGCCTTATCATCATGGAGCTCGCTTTCCCCTGAAGAAAGATGTCGGTAAAGGAAGAGGTGAGCGCGGTCGGCTTGACGTTTATCTCAATGACTCGAGCGCCTGCCAGCTTGGCCGTGCGGGGGATGGTATTTGCGGGCGCCACCTCAGCCGAGGTGCCGATGACGAGGAGGGCATTGCACGAGGAAGCCAAGCCCTGCGACTCCCGGAGCGCCTCGAGGGGAATGGTCTCGCCGAAGAAGACCACGTCCGGTTTCAGGATCTCGGCGCAGGCGCATCTGGGTGGGAACTCTTCTTTCTTTGCCTCG
>Ga0335070_10011996_pt1 | contig 10122 bp, 10 predicted proteins | sample Lox_Sample_13_FD_206722 | JGI IMG/M metagenome (GOLD analysis project Ga0335070, IMG submission 206722) | Soil microbial communities from Loxahatchee National Wildlife Refuge, Florida, United States - Lox_Sample_1.3 | ecosystem: Environmental > Terrestrial > Soil > Wetlands | place: USA... | reverse complement strand
TGCTCCTCGATCTTCTTCTTCTCATGCTCCAATGCCTTTATGTTCTTGGTGTTCGCCTCGGCCGCAAGATGTTTCGGTATCAGATAGTTCCGGGCATATCCGTCGGCGACATTCACCACGCTCCCGACGGTCCCGAGACTCTTCACATCTTCCTTGAGAATTACTTTCATGGCATGACCCCCTTCAGTCCTCAATAGATGATCAAACTTTTGCGGTCTGATTTTGTGTAAAAAATTATACCATAAACAGATCGTTTTGGGCTGTTCGAGCGCGAGGTGCTGAGACAATGATCACCACAGGACAGAGGCCTTCTTGAGATATCTATGCTGCCTCTCCGGCTGTCGAATCCTGCTTCCTGATAATCCAGACGTTCCCAAAATCCCGTTCCTGATAGGCCCTCGCCAGCCCGAGCCTCAGGATTTCGAGGAGGGCGATAAACGTGACAATGAGAAAGGACCTCGTGATATTGCCATCGAGGAGGTCTTGAAAGCGGACGGCATTCTGAAAATCGAGCTTCTCGACGATGAAGGATATCCTGTCCTTGACGGTTAAGGCCTCCCTCGTGATCGCGACAACGTCCGGCGGCGCCTTCTCAAGTACCTTCCTGAATGCCGAGATGAGGTCGAAGATATTGAGTTCGAAGAGCTCGAGGCTTTCGGAGCTCCATGAACTGTCCTCTCCGAGATCCTCTTCAGAATCCCCTCCGAACGCCTCGTCACCGACAACGATGTGCTCGGCCTTTCCCTCGAGGGGGACATCGCGTGAGAAGACGTTTATCCACTCTTCCTCCCTTTCCCTGAAGGCGAGGGTCGCATCCTTGAACGCCTGGTACTCGATGAGTCTCTGGACGAGCTCGAATCTCGGGTCTTCCATATCTTCGTCTCTCACCGCTTCATCCACCGGGAGGAGCATTTTCGACTTGATCTGGATGAGCGTTGCTGCCATGAGGAGAAACTCCCCGGCGATGTCGAGGTCAAGTTCCTTCATGATCTCGATATACTCGAGATACTGGTGGGTAATGAGGGCTATGGGGATGTCGTAGATATCGATCTTGTTCTCCCTGATAAGGTGGAGGAGGAGATCAAGGGGACCTTCAAAGACAGGAAGTTTTATGCTGTAGACTTCTTCCATGGCAAATTGCTTTTGCTATGATAAACCATGGACTTCGCAAAAGTCATCAACAGAAAGTGGCTTTCTGGAAAAAAGAAACATCAGAAGCTTTTTTGCCAAATTTGCTATTTTGGGGTATCCCGTTTCTTGTGGTTCTCAGACCAAAGTTTCGACAACTTTTTTGAAGAGGAAACACAGCGCACGATCGTTTCAAAATCCTACAAAAAATGTGCCCTCATTGAAAATTCACACTTTTATTAAACTTTTTTGAATTCTTATGGTAGTATTTTATCATGTTGGGCAATGTTCCATCATTCTTTGGTAATGGATAATAACTGATGGATAAGGAACTTCTTTTCATCACCGTAATCGGCCAGGACAAGAAGGGGATTGTTGCCAAAATCTCGGGCTTCCTGTACGAGTGCAACATCAATATCGAAGACATCAGCCAGGGGATCATGGAGGGCCACTTCGTCATGACGATGCTGGTCGACATACACGAGACGAACCGTGACTTGGAAACCATCAACGCCTCCCTCCAGAAGATAGCGGATGATATCGGGATGAAGATTCAGATTCAGCACCAGAACGTGTTCAAAATGATGCACAGGATCTAGGTCATGAGATTCGACCTTGAAGAAGTTTTTGAAACTGCAAACATGACCCTCCATCAAAATCTCGATATCCGTACAACGACACTGGGGATTAATCTTAAAGACTGCATCGATTCGGATTTCCCTGCGTTTGAAGAGAAGGTCTACCGCAAGATCAACGGTTATGCACGGTCTCTGATGGGGCAGGCGCACCAGTTAGAGATCAAATACGGCATTCCCATCGTCAATAAGAGGATCGCGGTCACACCGGTCAGCCTGCTCATGGAGACCCACTGTACTCCCGAAAAGTACGTACGCATGGCGCAGACGCTCGACCGTGCCTCCGGTGATGCCGGCATTGATTTTATCGGTGGTTTCGGCGCGTTAGTGCAAAAGGGGCTCACACGGGCCGATTCGATGCTCGTTGCAGAATTGCCGGAGGTGCTGGCGCTCACACAGCGGGTGTGCGCTTTCCTTAACGTTGGTTCCACACACGCCGGCCTGAACCTTGATGCCATAAACCTCCTTGGGTCTATGCTCAAGGAAACCGCGCTCCGCACTCGGGACGGTATCGGGTGCGCCAAGTTCGTGGCCTTCGTGAACGCACCGGAGGACAACCCATTCATGGCCGGCGCTTACCATGGGGTTGGAGAGCCGGATGTTACGCTGAATATCGGGATCAGCGGCCCAGGAGTGGTACGGAGTGTGGTCGAGAAAAACCCCGATTGCGATCTAACCCAGTTGTCCGAGGTCATCAAGCGTACGGTGTTCAAAATCACCCGGGCAGGAGAACTGATCGGTCGCGAACTGGCGCAGAAGCTTGACATCCCCTTCGGCATCGTTGATATCTCCCTGGCATCCACGACAACGCACGGAGACTCCGTAGCCAACGTGGTAGAAGCGTTTGGCATTGAACACATAGGTGCGCACGGCTCTACGTTAGCTATAGCCCTCTTGATGGATGCGGTGAAGAAAGGGGCCGCTATGGCTAGCGGCAACATCGGAGGTCTGAGCGGCACATTCATCCCTGTGAGTGAGGACGCCGGCATGATTGAAGCAGTCAAGCGAGGTGCATTGAGCCTGGAGAAACTGGAGGCCCTGACAGCGGTTTGTTCTGTCGGGATGGACATGTTTGCGATTCCTGGTGACATCCCTGAAGAGACAATTGCCGCCATCATCGCCGATGAACTGGCGATTGGTATCGTCAACAACAAGACTACCGCCGTGCGCCTGATACCCGTGCCCGGCAAGAAGGCTGGTGATTTGTTGGAGTTCGGCGGGTTATTGGGCACTGCACCCGTTATGAGCGTGAACCCCTATTCGGCAAGGAATTTCATGCGGCGCGGCGGTCGGCTGCCATCGACAGTTACAAGCTTGAGAAACTGAGGAACTGCGCTTGCCGCAGAACGCCTTTCCAAACTGACAGTGAGAATCCAATAGGAAAGAGATTGCTTCTCCAACGCTTTCTTTGTCTCCCTGGGACTGTCGGCCTTCGAGAGTCATGACACAAACACGTTCAAATCTGGTCTTAATCGGAATGCCGGGCGCAGGCAAGAGCACCGTCGGCGTCATTCTGGCGAAGCAGACATCACGTGACTTCGTGGATACGGATCTGCTCATTCAGACATCACAAAAACGCACATTGCAGGATATTGTCGACAGAGATGGATACGCTATTCTCCAGAAAATAGAGGAAGACGTTTTGCTTGGGATTTCCGTTCAAAAACACGTCATTGCCACGGGCGGCAGTGCCGTTTACAGCGATCGTGCCATGGCACACCTCAAGTCAGGCGGGCTTGTCATCTTTCTCGATGTGGACTTGCCCACACTGGAATCACGGGTTCATGACTACCGCACGAGAGGTCTCGCAAAAAGGCCGGACCAGGATTTTGCCGACCTGTTCTACGAACGCTACGCTCTGTACAAGAAGTATGCGGACATAACGATCGAATGCGATGGCCTCACTCAAGAGGAAGTCTGTGCAAAAATCATTGATAAGGCGAGAGAGAAAAGCTAACCGGAGCCGCAACTACTTCAGGACCGACGATTCCATGAAATCGTTGCTCCTTTCGAATGCCTGATCTCTTCCCAAGGCCTCACCGAGAAGTTCAAACCGTTCTCTCAATTGACACCGTGCAGCCACCGTGCTATTGTACGTGTATACCGGTTTGTCACGGCGGACCAGGATCCCATGAATTACAGCATCGCAGAAGAAATAGCCCACAGCATCATACATGGGATCGGGGCGGTCTTGGCCTTCGTGGGGCTGGGAATCCTTGTTGAGCATGCAACCGTTTTCGGAGGCGTTCGTCATGTCGTGAGTTGTGGCATCTATGGCGCTACGCTCATACTCCTCTTTACCTCATCCACCCTCTACCACAGCATTCAAAACCGGCAGGCAAAGAGCGTTCTCAGGGTACTGGATCATTCATCAATCTATCTTCTCATCGCGGGTTCCTATACGCCCTTCACCCTGATCAATCTGCAGGGGGTCTGGGGCTGGTCTCTCTTCGGTTTTGTCTGGGTCCTTGCAATGGTCGGTATCGTGCTTCAACTCACCCCTCTGAGACATCTCTCCTACGTGAGACTCATCCTTTACCTGACGATGGGATGGGCGGCGGTTGTTGCAATCAAACAATTGGCAGCCTCTATTCCCGCCAAGGCCCTATCACTCCTTGTGGCAGGTGGAGTTGTCTACACCGCAGGTGTCGTCTTCTATCTGTGGAAAAGGCTGCCATATCACCATGCAATCTGGCATGTGTTTGTGCTCTCTGCGAGCATCTTGCAGTTCTTTGCAGTGCTCTTGTCAATGAAGTCTTCCGGTGCGTAATCGCGGAGAGGCGCATCGAGTAAGGCAAGTAATTCAAGGTCTGCACCGAGTCCTCACTGTGAAGAAATCCGAAACGCCATCAGGAATATTATCGGAACAAAACATGTTATCCGAAGTTTTTTTCAGGGCCTGCTTAATAGAACCATACTGTCGTTGTTTCTGGATGTACCATGACGTGCATCTTCCCCATGCCTCGGCGAGGTGCTCGGGCCTGTTGACTCCACCGACGAACAAACGTGGTTCAAGAATCTGCAACAGTGAAGATTTTCAAAAGAAAGTAACAACAAGCTAAGCCGCTTGGCGGCTTGTGCGCCTGGTTGGAACTCTCTTGCTGCTTCGGCATAGCTTAATAAGTTGTTTGAATCGGCAACGTACTTGCCCTCCCGTACTTGCCCTATCATATCCTATTAACTTATTTGTCTTCGAGAGACTTCATATCGATAAACGGCACGGCACCCGAGGTAATTTTGGGCATGTGTCCATCCCATTTTTCAATCGCCTTGATAGAGGCCTCGATTTTTCTCAGTTGTATCAATTGGGGAGTAACATTCTCTTTCTGTAACCGCAGTGACTCGGCTTCTGCCTTTGCGCTAGCAATCTTCTGGTCAGCCTCGATCTTGATCCTCTCAAGGTCGCGCTGGGCCTTGAAGGCAAGCTGTTCCGCAGTCTGTTTCGCCTCGATGGCGGCCTCGAACTGCTGTGAAAATCTGAAGTTCACGATAGAAAAATCGTCCACTATGATGTCATAGGTAATCAGACGCTGCCTGAGCAGGTCTTTTATCTCATTACGCACCTTCTCGCGCTGCGTGATCAGTTCTACCGCTGTGTAGCGCGCGGTTATAGCCTTCACGACTTCCTGAACTGCGGGGTCCACTATGCGGTCCTTAAATTCAGTGCCAATGTTCTGATATATCTTGTTAACCTTATCAGGAGATGCGTGATAATTGACAGCAACAACCGATTTTGTATCCTGAAGATCCTTTGAAACAGATTCTGCGTCGGTCTGGGACTTCTGAATACGCACATCTACCAAGGCTATTTTCTGCATCACCGGGACACGTAAATGCAAACCTTCGCCGAGCACATCCTGTTGCACGGCCCCGAAATTCAGCACGACGCCACGCTCTCCCGCTCCGACTAAAACAAATGGGTTCAGTCCCCTGACCGCAATCCAGAGAATGATAAGCGCCGCAATGGATATGACAATCTTTTTTCCGTTGCCGCCAAACTTCTTTGCTTTTTCCGTCAATGCATCGACATTGATCTCTTTCATTGTTCCCCCCTCGGTTATGTTCTTAATTTATCTTTTCGTCCAACGTCCATGCTCAGGGGCGCGGGGCAACCACGCTAAAACTGAAAACGAAAAGCGGCTAATCCCGCGTCGCCTGGAGCAGATTGTTAAAAGCTGAGTTGTTCTTGTCTTCATTCTTGCTTGCCTTTATCTCTGTTCAGTTGCCTTTCTCTGAATTATCGTCTTCCCATTCTGGTCTGATTTCTTTGTCTTTGTTTTGCCACTTTTCGCTAATGATAATGATTGCGGTAAATATCAATGACCCAAGGAATAGATAAAGACCGTCGTCGGATGGCATGAAGAAGGACAGGATTGGGAAGACCATTAGAGACACAACAAGTCTTTCCTGCCAAAGTATTAATTTTGTCTTTCTTTCGATCAAGTAAAGGGTGGGGATCACGATGATATAGACCATTGCCAGACCAAGTAGCTGTTTCACGGGACCGAACAAGGCAATGATTGAGATTGTAATTAGGATTGCGATTGAAGATTTATGCCATGCTTTCAGTTTCTTCATGTCGTCACCCGACGATAAAGCTGATTAGTTTTTAATTTCATTATTACTTTTAACGCCCAAGCTCAGCGGCAGGCCGGCTAGGGAGGACGAGGCACCTCCTATGAGCGTAATCGCCGGCCTGTCTGCTGCAGCGCCTTGTTCGGCCTGGAATCTTGCATGTCCCCCTTGCGCCTTCTCGAAATCCACCGCTTCTCGACGGGCGACTTTGCAGCTTAAATCTGTGAAACAACGGGGAACCTCTGCAGCAGCCAGTCGAACACGGCCGCATGGACCAGCGAGGTGGTGCCGCACTGGCAGTGCTCGCCGCCACCCGAAGGCCGATCAAAGATGCGAGTGGTGACGCTGCGCGCGTTGACCAGCGACTTTTCGAAGTCCTCTACTTGGTGGAAGGGAATGAAGTGGTCTTCCGTGCCAGCCAGAATCAAAACGTCCTGCCGGATGCGATCGGCAATGGGAGCGAGCTTGAAATGCGAGAACGCCTCTAGGGTATCGTCGGGGGTCGTGGTTCCCATGGTCCAAAGCGCGTTGTGGTAGGCCCAGGACACGCCTGCATTTTTCAGCGCGAGGGGATTCTGCTGCACGGCCCCGAAGGTCCGCGCTGCAGCCTCATGAAGATCGAAGCACACGTCGTACGCCACCACGCCGTCGATGCGTGCTTCGAAGGCAGCGGCGCGCGGTGCAAGATAGCCGCCCATGCTCATCCCAAAAAGTACAATCTTCGACGGCTTGTTATGGGTGCGCAGGAATTCATCCAGCACCGCGGCAGTCGGTTTCTCCCACTCCGGGGTAAATTTCAAGCCGTACTTGCGCAGCGGCTCACCCTGGCCGGGCCCTTCGTAGAGCAACACGGAATAGCCACGCTCAAGCGCTGCCTTGCCGATCACGGGATACTTCTCCTCGAGGATCGAGTCGTACCCTCCGATGGCTACGATCAGTGGCTTTTGCTCGGATCCTGCCGGGCCTGGCAGATACAGCGCGCGCAACCGTCCGTTGTCGTATCGCGCTGAGAAGGACTCGTAGCGAACGCCTAATGCCTCCAGACCTTGCAAGAACCAGCGGACTGCCTTGTCGAGCGATGCCGGGCGCCTGGGATCATCGGGCGGCAACAGGAACTCGGCCAAGCGCTGGTAGGTAGACGCGCGCATGTAGGCGCCACCCTTGCTGAGCGTATCCTGGGTACGTGCGGCCAATGCCTCCACGCGATCGGCAGTCGCTGCCCATGCGGTGTACCAGCTCTCCAGATCGCCTTCAGGAATCTGCTTCGTCGTCTCCAGCATCTCGCCAAGATCGGCACATTGGGAGAAGGCGTAGCCCGCGTTCCGAAGAGTTTCGAAGTGGAATGTCTGGTCGGTGAAGAAACGGCCTCTTGGGCTGAACGCTTGCACGGGACTCCCTTCTAGACGTGAGCTTGCTTCTGCCATACATCACCTCCTCCAGCGGAATGCTGTGTCGCCGAACGCCGCCGTGAGGGGCGCATCTTTCAGCGACCCTCTCGACGGCATGGTTGGAGTCATTGTGTTTGACTTGGCCCCGCCTAATGTTGTTCCCATTTACTATTGTATGGGCGCAGATCGCATCGGCATCCTGGCTTAAATATAAGAGTCCGCGCCAGCTCAGGCGCATATATCTTTCCTTCGCGCGTCCGACATTCGCTGAATTTGCAATCCAATGCGTGATACCGGAGTCCCTCGATAGACTTCATGCGATAGGCGTCCTCTGCTCGATTAATTGCCTGTGCTCTGTAAAAGTAGGAAGCATACACTATAAAAAAGAGTTCGGCCAGCGCAGACGCATACTCGTAGAATATGACCGCGAGCTCTGTCTCTGGTGTTTGTCTTACCATAAAACAGCGCTCCATATTGATAGTTGACTCTATGATTTTCTTCGCTTCTGGATTAGCACAAAGGAGTGCGGCTGTCTCTAATGTTTTTCTTTTCCCCTTCATGTTGAATTGCTTACAGATGGCGTATAGTCGGTCCCTTCCAAGGGAAGCCGCTGCCAAGTGGAATGGGATGTCGCTTCCTGTGACAGCCAATCCGAGTTGAAGGAGCCTTTCGTAATGTGGCAATAATCTATGACCCGCATCTAGGCTTCTCACATAATCGGAGTATCGTATCTCCTGAAAGTAAACATCCATCAGTTCGGGTGTGAACTTCTTGCTCAGTTTAAAAAGTAGGGTCTTGTCCTTTGCGTGATGATCTAAAATGAGCGTTGTATCTATCTCATATTCGGCGAGACAGGAGCCTTCTCCTCGTACCATAGCGTCCACTTCTCGAATTTTTACACTCTCAGACATAAATAGTAAACGGAGGCTTTCTTTCGGATCCCGAGAACTTCTAAAATCAAAAAAACCTTGAATCCTGCGTGCGAGATCGATAGGAGCATTATATAACGTAATTGGACAATATGCTGCCGGGTTCAGTCGTATGTCGCCGTTAGAAAGGGGTTCTATGCTTTCATAAGTTTGCATATAGTCGTATCAACGCGCAGGTGAGACATCATGAGTCTTGCAGTCTCTTTAATCTCGCTTTAGTGCGATGGCATTCTTTACATCTGCAATGACGACCGCCCTGTGTAGAGCCGTGAGTGCGGTCTGTCGGGAAGTCGTCTAGCTGTTTCCACTTGCGACATGTAGAGCAGACTTTCCCTTTGACTCCGTTTTTGATTACTATTGCCATATTATGCCTTTCATTTCGCGACCAACGTATGTCTCACTGCCGCGATGTAGCCGCGTCCTGGTGCAGGCAATGGTTAGAGCCTACCAGTAATTATAGACCACTTGTCTTTGTGATCTAGCAAATTGGATTGGACGATGGAGCAATGTAAAGAATCAGGATTTCTGGGTCTCACTCCGCCATGAGAGTCGAGCCAGCTCGTGTAATTTGCGATTATTATGTCTTGAACTTGGAAGGCTAATTGGGGACACATCCTCTATTTCCCTTTTCCTTTCTTCGGTCTTCCCGGCGACCTTAGAATAAACCTCTTCTGAAGTTTCTTCTCCATAGTTTCTATGAACGTTCTTAGACCATACGGCCTGCCAGTTTTCGTTGAATATCTGATTCCCTGCACCACTTCTTCTGAAAGTCTCGTACACAGCATTTCTCGATAATCTCTTCTCTGCCCCTCCTCAAAGAGTTCTTCTCCCAATATCTCGTCCCTTTTGCCTGTTATATGCGCCCTTGCACTTGACAACGGATAATCCTCCGCCCTCTTTACCATCTTTGCCCGTACCGGATTCTGCTCGATGTACCGGGCCACTGCCCATAAGTACTTCTCCTTATCTACTATGCAGGAGTGATAACGGCTTACCCATAACCTGCCCGTTCTATTGTATTTCCTGTTTATGTGCTGCGTGTAACAAAGAGTTAGACCCTGCATCATCTTGGACATGGATATATCACTCATAGGGCGAGTCAGTAAATGCACATGATTACTCATGAGACAATAGGCAAGCACAGGAGTATCCCATCTTTGAGAGTACTTCCTGAGCAACTTCAAGTACTTCTCCCTATCCTCTTCCGCAAAGAAAACATTCTCCCGATTGTTTCCCCTCTGCACTATGTGGTGTGGGAATCCTACTGCAACTGCCCTACCAATTCTCGCCATGAAAATAGCTTACAGAAATCCCTCGTCTATGTCAATAAATAAGGGATGTGTCCCTAATTACCACACCGCTCATTCCGGTACTACTTGTATGGTTACCTGGGAAGTGACATCATGGTGGAGTTTCACGCCGACAGAGAAGGTGCCGAGCCTCTTTATCGGCTCATCAAGGACGATC
>Ga0335070_10011995_pt1 | contig 10123 bp, 6 predicted proteins | sample Lox_Sample_13_FD_206722 | JGI IMG/M metagenome (GOLD analysis project Ga0335070, IMG submission 206722) | Soil microbial communities from Loxahatchee National Wildlife Refuge, Florida, United States - Lox_Sample_1.3 | ecosystem: Environmental > Terrestrial > Soil > Wetlands | place: USA: Florida... | reverse complement strand
ACTGCGCCGCCTTGCCGTCGGGGCGCTATGCCGCCTGGCGCGACTGCGCGACGAGGCCGGCCTGTCGCAGGCGGCATTGGAGACCGCGCGGCGAGTCCTTACGCTCGACGGCTACTCCCAGGAGGCGCACCGCAAGGTCATCGAAATAAACTTGCGCAGCGGCGGAACCGCGGCGGCCAGGAACGATGCCCTGATCTGCCGGGAGCTATTCCGTCGCGCGAATATCGAGCTGGAGCCGGCGACTCGCGACCTTCTGGCCAGTGTCATCGAAGGGAAGGCCCTGCCCCCTCCCATCCCGCAAGCAGGACCAACCAACAACGACAGCCGACCACCGCGCAAGCTCGCCGCCATTCTCGCTGCCGACGTTGACGGGTACAGCCGGCACGTGCAGAGGGATGAGGTCGGGACGTTCAACCGCCTCCGGAAGTATCGGAAGGAACTGTTCGAGCCGACGATCACCGAGCACAACGGGCGCATCTTCAAGCTGACGGGCGACGGGCTCATGGTCGAGTTCGACAGTGCCGTCAACGCCGTGGCATGCGCGCTGGTTCTGCAGCGGGGCATGGCCGAGCGCAACGCGGACGCCGCCGAAGATCGACGCATCTGGGTTCGCATCGGTATCCACCTCGGCGACGTCATCATCGAAGATGATGACCGCCATGGCGAGGACGTGAACATCGCGGCCCGACTGCAGCAAATGGCACCGTCGGGAGGCATCTGGGTATCGCGTGCGGTCTATGAGCAAGCCGGACGCAAGTTGCCCGTCATCTTCGATCCCGAAGGCGAGCAATGGCTCAAGAATATGAGCGAGCCGATATTCGTTTATAGTGTGCGGGTCGCGGACGGAATTGCTCCACCGAAACCATCGCCGCCAAAACCACCGCCCCGGCGGCGTTGGGCGAAGGCTGCCGGATTGGCGGTCAGCGCTGTGGTCGTTGCGGCCATCATTTGGTATATTGTCACTTATATCATCCCGCCGACGCCACCGCCTCCTCCTCTCCTTCCTATTGTCCTGGTCGACAGAACGCCCGTCGCGGTCCTTCCGTTCGAGAACCGGGGTGACGATCCGACACTGGTGCAGTCGGCCGATCGTCTGTCGGAAGCGATCACGAACAACCTTTCGCGCTCCAGGGACCTTTTCGTGATCGCCTCCTATTTGATGGAACAGTACAAAGGCAAGGATCCGCGCCTGATCGCGCCAGATCTCGGGGTAAAATTCCTGCTCCAGGGCAGCGTCGAAAAGCTCGGCGGGGGTGAACGCATTACAGTGGCCCTGATCGACGCGACGAGCGGGGCCGTAGTGTGGACCAATCAATATGACCGACCGGACCCTGGGGATATTCTCCTCGTGGAAGACGACGTGACGGCCAGCATCGTTAGCAATCTTCTGGGCGATCAGGGAGCATTGATCGCCGCCGCGCGGAGGAAGTTGGATCAGGAACCGCCGGCAACCAAGACGGCGCAGTATTACTATTTGAAAGCTCAGAATCTGAGCGACGACCCGACACCTGGGGAGATTGAACTAGATAAGACATCTCTCAAGATGGCCATCGACAAGGATCCCCATTTTGCTCCTGCTTATGTCCTAATGGCGTGGATGTCGCAGCTCGACATCAGCCTCGGTTATACCCAGTCCGTCGTTCAGTCGCGCCAGGAGAAGCACGACTATGCCGCGAAAGCAGTAGAGCTGGATGACTTGAACGCCGAGGCTCACGCCGCGCTTGGAACCTACTACGCCGACAGCGGCGAAATCGAGAAAGCCGAGCGAGAATTCCAGCGGGCCGAGGCCTTGTGGCCCAACAATGCCGGAATGTTTCTGTTTCACGGCGCTTTTCTTCCGAAGATGGGGAATCCGGAGCGCGGCGCCGAACTGGCGGACAAAGCCGTAAGCCTCATAGGACCAAATATTCCACCCTATTACAATCTGGCCCTGCGCGTTCCATACTTCTTTACGCGCCAATTCAAGAAGGCGCTCGATGCCGCGGACGGCTTTGGGCGATCGAGCGCGAATGGCCACGCCTGGCGGGCGGTCATTCTCGCGGAAATTTCCGGGCGTATGTCCGAGGCGCAGGAAGAGGCGAGATTCGTGCAAGAGCATTGGCCCGATTGGTCCGTGGAGGCCCGCCTGGGCGACCTCGGAAAATTCGCGCGGCCGGACGAGCCATCGCTGTTTATCGACGGCGCGAGAAAAGCCGGGCTCCCGCTTTGCGCGTCGAAGGAACAATGGAAGCAATGGCGAGACATGTACCCCGTTCCGGACTGCTTCACCGCTGGGCGTGACTGGAGGTAGTCGACAGGGCGCGCCGGCTCGGGGAGACCCCGCTCGGATGCGTCACGGCGGCCCCGACCCGACAGCCAGGGTCAGGGCCGGCACGTAGGTCACGAGCAGGACGACCAGCAGTAGGATGGTGAGAAACGGGAGCGCGCTGCGATAGATCGTCGCCAGCGGTCTGCCGAAGCGATAGGAGGCGAGGAACAGGTTCATGCCGACCGGCGGCATCAGGAAGCCGAGCTCGAGGTTGACCAGGAAGATCACCGCAAGACGCAGCGGATCGATGCCAAAGGCCTGGCTGATCGGCTGGACCAGCGGAACGGCAATGATGATCGCCGAGATTCCGTCGAGGCAGCCGACCACGAGCAGAAAGAGATTGAGGGCCAGCAGGAACAGCGTACGCGATCCGATATTGGCCTGGACCCACGCCGCGGCCTGGGTCGGAATTTCCGCGTCGACGAGATAGCTGGTGAGGCCCATCGCCGCCGCCAGAATCACGAACACGCCGCCGATCAACGTGGCCGACTTCAGCAGCACGGCCGGCACGTCGCGCATCAGGGCAAGGTCGCGGTGGATGATGCATTGGACGACGCAGACATAGACCGCCGTGACCGCCGCCGCCTCGGTCAGCGTGCTGAAGCCGCCGAAGATGCCGAACAGGGCAACGATCGGCACCAACACTTCCCATTTGGCGTCCCACAGCGCGGCACCGGCCAAGCTCAGCCGGAAGCGCGGCCGCTCGGTTTCGGCGGCGAGCCCCTTGAATACGCCGTAGGCGCACACGCTCGCGACCATGAGGGCGCCGGGAACGACAGCGGCCCTGAAGAGTTCGGGAATCGAGATATGCGCCACGACGCCATAGAGGATGACGGCGAGGCTGGGCGGGAAAAGCAGGCCGATCGAACCGGTCGAGGTGACGACGCCGAGGGCGAAGCGCTCGTCGTAGCCGCTCTTGACCAGCACCGGCAGCAGGACACCGCCGAGGGCGAGGATCGTGACACCCGACGCCCCCGTGAAGCTGCTGAAGAAGCCGCAGACGAGCGTGGCGACGATGGCCGTCCCGCCCGGCAGCCAGCCGAACCAAGCGCGGAACAGCCGCACCAGCCGCCCGCCGGCGCCACCTTCGGCCAGCAGATAGCCCGCCAGCGTGAAGAGCGGGATGGTCGGAATCGACGGCGACGCAACGATACGGTATGCCTCGACAGGGATCGCCGCCACCGGCACGCCCTCGGCGAAGAACAGCAGCAATGCGGCGCCGCCGAGCACGACGAAGATCGGCACACCGAGCGGCACTGCCAGCAGCAGCGCGATAATGCCGGGCCACAGAATCTGTTGGGGGCAGCCTGCCAGCAGGAAGCCGATCGCCGCCGCCAGCGGCAACCCCAGGAGCGCGCCGGCGCGCGCCGTAGGACAGCCGGCATGCAGCACAAAGCGCAGTGCCATGGTGGCGAAGGAGATCGGCAGGATCGATTCGGCCACCCAGATTGGCAGCCAGCCGCCGAGGAAGCCCGGCGAGTCGACCTCGGCGAGGACGAACTGTAGCGAAGCCCAGGACAGGCCAGCAGCGACCGCCGTCGAAACGGCACCGGCCAAGACGGGCGCTGCCGCCGCCAGCCGTGGCCACCGCCTGAGGCTTCTCGTTGACAGATTGAGATGCTCCCGCCGCCGAGCGGCGACCATCGCGCCCAGGAATCCGACCCACAGCGTCAGATGCCCCACGTAGCCGGCCGTCCCCGGGATGCCCCTGCCGAAGAGGTTGCGGAGCAGGATCTCGAGCACCGGCAGCAGTGCCATGGTCGCGAGCGCGGCCGCGGCAAGCGCATTCTCGGCTGCGACGGCCGCGCGGACGCAAGCCGAGAAGAGAGGCGCGCTACTGGGAGGCGTGGGCGAAGCGATACTCATCGCGGATGCTCTCGACCTCGGCGACCATCGCGGCCGGTACGACCGGTCCGATGAGTTGCGGATAGCCGGCTCGGGCGTCCTTCTCCCAGACTGCCGCGATCTCCGGTGGAACCGCGTGGACGATGAGCCCATGGCTGACCATCGTGGCGATCGCCTTGTCCTCAAGCGGCCGGACTTGCTGACGCAAGCGCGCGCCGATGTCGCGGGCCGACTCCAGCAACTGCGGTTTGAGCGCATCGGGGAGCGCATTCCAGGTCCGCGTCGAGATCACTGTCGCCCCGACGAGCGGTGCCCACTTGATGTCGGTCATGTGAGTGGCAAGGCCGAACCACTGGAACGACAGGGCCGCCAGCGGCGTCGTCGGAATGGCGTTGATGAGGCCGGATTCGAGGCCGGTATGAATGTCGGTGGCCGCCAACGGCACCGGGTGAAATCCGCTGTGCTTCCAGGCCTCTCCCACCGCGGGGTCGCCTTCCCAGATGAACAGTTTCAGCGGTTTGAGGTCGTCCGGCCGCACCACCGGCTGCTGGGCAAAGAAGCGTACCCAGCCGGCATCGCCCCAGTTGAGGACCTTGAAACCCTTGGCTTCGAGCAGCCGCTCCAGCTGCGGCGCGACCCGATCGCGCACGTAGTCGAGTTCTTCGTCCGAGTGCAGCATCATCGGCATCATCAGCGCCTGCACCTCCGGCACGATCTTTTGCAGCCCCGCCCCGGTTAGCGCTGCGGCCTGGAGTTGCCCGATGCGCATCTTGCGCACCATGTCCGGCTCATCGCCAAGAACACCGCCGGGGTAAATGTTCAGCTCGATGCGTCCGCCCGACGCGGACTTCCAGGCCGCGTCGAGATCGCGGAGGGCGTCGTACCAGGGCGAACCCGCCGGCGCCAACGTACCGAGCTTGATCACCTGAGCGGAACACGGGGCGGCGGCGATCATGGCCGCGACGGCGAGGCAGATGCGGACGAATGCTTGCATGGCGGCTACTCCGTCAAATCGGCGCCGGCGAACAGCAGAGGGATGCGCTGCTGCAGCCAGCGGGCCCGTTCCTGCGCAATGACATTGACCAGGCGGATCTGCGGCGCCTTGTCGGGATCGACCGCCAAGGCCTTCGTCAGCAGTGCCCGGAACTCCGCAACATTCTGCTGGCGCACGCTGACGGATTCGGCGAGTGCCACGAAGACCGAGGCCCGTTCGCCGTTGGACAAGGCGAGAGCACGCTCATAGTGGCTGCGGGCCGCCTTGAGATCGCCGTTCGGACGACCGCCCTCATAGGCGATGAAAAACTCGTGGGCGGCGCCGGATTCGAAGCCCTCGTCGAGTTCCAGGACGCGACCGACAAGGGCACCGGCCGTCGGCAGCTCGGCAACCAGATCGAGATTGTCCTTGTCGGCGCCGAGCGCCGCGGCCCATCCGGCACCGGCCCAATAGAGATAGGGCGCGTCGTCCTTGGTGGCCTTGGCCAAGGCCGCAGCAGAATCGCGTCGCAGATCGGCGCGGAAGCCGGGGTGGCTTACCTCCAATCCGCGCAGCGCATAGTCGCGCCCGCGCAGGAAGAGCTTGCTGGCCCGGACTCGCTGCTCGCGGGCCCGCGGCAGGTCGGTGTCGTCCAGGCGATCGGCCTCGAGCTCCAACAGGTAGGCGTAGGAGACGAAACCTTTTGCCGTCGCCAGCAGCAGGCCCATATGCGCCGGCGAGACTGCAAGAAGGCTCTCGTAGGTCTTGAGCCCGAATGGCAGCGCATCCTGGACGAGCCGGGGATCGTCATCGGACTCGTAGACGCCGCCACCGCCGGCAACCGCATCGCCGATGAAATCGACGGCCGTCTGCCTGATCGAACAGCCGGCAACAACCAGCACACTTATCGCGACCGACACAAAGCGACGCATGATCAGTCCCTCACGGCCGTCAGCGGTGGCGATGGTTATCTCGGCTTCCCGATGCAGTTCAAAACGATCCGTGTGCCAATGGCTGCGCCTGGGGCACATGACGACAGTTGTCGATGGCCAGTCGGGGATATCCCTTCGCAGGCGGTGGGCAGCGCGACTGATAGGATGATATTCTTAAATGGCAGCTCGACAGCCGCTGGCGCCCCTGCAACCTCGTCGAGCTGATGCCGCGCCTCCAGGAGCATCTGAAGAGCACCTGATCCACCCGGGCACGTCAGGGCCGGGACGGCTCCCGTTCCTGCGAGAGGGAGCGGTAAGCGCGCGGCGCCGTGCCGGTCCAGCGCCTGAAGGCGCGGGTGAAGTTGGCGGCGTCGGAATAGCCCAGCTCGAGGCAGACATCGATGAGGCGGGTGCCGGCCCGCTGCATCATCTCGGTCGCCATCTCGAAGCGAACCTGATCGACGATTTCGGAGAAGCTGTACCCGGCCAGCGCAAGCGCCCGCTGGAAGCTGCGGAGTGACAGGCCGCTGTCTCGAGCGAGACGCGCCGCACGCGGGTAACCCGCCGGAAGATACGACCGTATCAGCAGGCGCAACGATTTGATGAATTCCGCCGACGGCGTGCCGGAGGCCAGCGCGACAGCGGCGGCATCGCAGGACGGCGCGGCCGGATTCGTCCGCGAACCGGCGAGCGGCATTCCGAGCAGCGCCTTGTCGAGGACGAGAGCGTTTTCTCCCGCCTCGCAGCGGATACGCGGTCCGAATTCCTCGACCAGGGCGCGGCGATAGCTGGCCGACGGCGGCTGCTCCAGACGAAGCTCGCGCGGAAGCCAGTGCCGTCCGGCCGCGAGGCGCACGATCTCGCGCATCTGGACCAGCGCAAACGGATAGCCGTGCTGCCGGTTCTCCCGGATGGAAAGCGGAAGATCATAGCGCCATACGCACAGCGGCCCTTCCGACCGCAGCGAAAGCTGCGCGCCCAGCGTATGCCAGCTGATGTAGCGACCCGCCCTCTGCATCGCGCCGAGCAGAGTCGGCGCCGACTTTATGTAGGTACCATAGTCGCCAAGCGCATCCAGCCCTCCCGCAGCCGCCAGCATAAGGGAGAAATGCTCGATCCCCGTAGCGCGGGCTGCGCCGTCGGCAATCGCCAGGACGTCGCGCAAGGGAAGGAAGCTCGTGTTCTCGTCGAGGCGGATCTCCGGAAGCCCCGCCTGCCTGAGCAAACGGTCGAACCGAACGTTCATGCGGTCCAGCAGCTCGGGCATGCGCTCGATCGTCATGCTGCGGACGAGAGGGATGTAAGGTGGTGTGACAGGGCGCCCGGCAGTCTCGGCGCCCCCCATAAGCGAGTGCCGACGACCACCACCGGACCGCACCAGATCGTCCCCATCCGCTTCCACGGACTGGTCGAAACGCTCAGACACTGCAGAACCCCGACGCCAAGTTCCCCGTTGGCGCGATCTGACAAGATCGCGCTCCTTATTTTGGTGGACTGTAGCAGCGGGGACCGGTCCGGTCTATTGGCCTAAAGGTCAACATTGCGGTGGTTGCGCCATGTTGCATGCAAAGGAAATTCACATCTTTTCATGCTCTTGACGGCTGATTTCGAGGACCTCGACGGTAGGGATAGAATCCTGGGGATGCAATAATGAGTCGACGGCGCGTATGGGGGTTGGTGGTCGGAGCACTCTGCCTGTTTGCAAGCCTGCAGGATGCCTCCGCGCAAAGCGCGCCGGCGCCGTCGTCGCCCTCGCAGGGCACACAGCCACAGAACGGCACGGTTCCGGCCGTTCCATCGCCCTGGTCGTTCAGCGCCAGTCCTTACCTCTGGTTCGCCGGGCTGGACGGCAAGATCGGCATCAACCAGAACCTCCCGTCCGTCGACGTCGACATCAGCTTCTCCGAGATCTTCAAGAGCATCGACTGGATGCCGCCGCCGGTCATGTTCGTCGGGGAGGTCCGCTATGACCGCTTTGCGGCCTTCACCGACTTCATATTTCTCGGCTTGGAGGACGAAAACTCTCATACGAGAGGCCCGCTGTCGGCGACAGTCGATTCGAAACTCGACACGATCATCTGGACCCTCGGCGGTTCCTATCGATTCATCGACAACAAGTATGGCTTTGCGGCGCTGCTCGCGGGAGCACGGCTCTGGAATGTGGATGCGACGGGAACCCTCGTCGGACCGTTCGCCGTCCGGCAACGCAGCGGCGGCAAGACCTGGGTCGATCCCATCGTCGGTCTGAACGGCCGGATCAATCTCGGCGGCGGCTTCGCCCTCCAGGCCGAGGGAGACGTCGGTTCCGGCGCCGCGCGGGTCGACTGGCAGCTGATGGGCACGCTGCAGTACCAGCTGGCCGATTGGGTGACGCTGGCGGCCGGCTATCGCTATCTCGCCGTCGACTACGAAAGCGGCAACTTCCGTTTCGATGCGGCCCTGCACGGCCCCATCATTGGCGCCACGTTCCGTTTCTGACGAACCGGTCGGAGCAAACCGATCCGCAAAAATCTCCAGTGGGGGCTACCACATGGGCCATCGGCCATTCCTGAGTTGGATTGCGGTGCTTGCCGTTGCGACGATGAGCTGGCCGCTTCTGGGTTGCTCGACTCCGGCGCGGCTGGCGGCGGTCCCCAAGGACCAGCAAGCGGCGGCAGTCGTCGATGGCATGACCGGCATCCGCTACTGGCAGAAAGAAGATCTGTCGTTGATGGAGCAGGATGGCATCGATGCCTACAAGCGGGAGGCAGAGTTGTTTGCCGCAGCGGGCAACAAGGGTCCGTTGCCGCCCGCCAACTATCTGGCCGTCTCCGGCGGCGGCGAGGATGGCGCCTTCGGCGCCGGGCTTCTGGTCGGCTGGACCGAGACCGGCACCAGGCCGGAGTTCAAGCTCGTCACGGGCATCAGCACGGGCGCCCTGATCGCTCCGTTCGCTTTTCTCGGCCCCGCTTACGATCAGCAGCTGAAGGAGGTCTACACCACCATCAGCGGCAAGGACGTGCTGGAAGATCGCGGCATGCTGGCGGGCTTCCTCGAAGATGCGCTCGCGGACAACGCTCCCCTCCGACGCCTGGTGGCGAAATACGTCACCTCCGACATGCTGAAGGCGATCGCCGCCGAGTATGCCAAGGGTCGTATTCTCCTCATCGGAACGACGAACATCGATGCCAGACGACCCGTCATCTGGAATATCGGCAAGATCGCCTCGAGCGGCAGTCCGCAGGCGCTGCAGCTGGTTCACAGCATCCTCGTCGCGTCCGCAGCCATCCCGGGGGCGTTCCCTCCCACGATGATCGACGTGGAGGTGGACGGCAAACACTACCAGGAGATGCACGTGGACGGCGGCGCCAGCGCGCAGGTGTTCGTCTATCCGCCATCGCTCCACGTGGCGCAGATCTCGAGTCAAGCGGGCGTCGAGCGCGAACGGCGCGTCTTCATCATCCGCAATGGTCGCCTCGATCCGGACTGGGCCGACACCAAGCGCCAGACATTCAGCATCGCCTCCCGGGCGATATCGTCACTGATTCAAAATCAGGGCGTGGGCGATCTCTATCGGATCTATGCGACGGCCCAGCGCGACGGGGTGGATTTCAACCTTGCCTATATTCCCCCGACGTTCGATGTGCCGCTCACGGAGCCGTTCGAGCAGCACTACATGCAGGCCTTGTTCGACCTCGGCTACAAGCTCGGCAAAGCCGGCTACCACTGGGAAAAGACTCCGCCAAACTACTAGCGCGGCAAGGTTACTGTCCGAGCAGCGCGAGGGCGCCGCGCAGCGGGGCGCTCGAAACGCGGAGCAGCCCCTGGTAGGGGTTCGCCAGCTCCAGAACGAGGAAGATGGCCCCCGCCACCGAAACGGCACATAGGAATAAGGTCGAGAGAACGGTGGTGTTGGCAGGCGCGAAGAGCCCGAAGCTGACAAAAAGAATGGCGAGCCAGAACACCAGGATGACCAGGAACGGCGTCGGCACCGAGCTGCTCTGGGACTGCGCCACCAGCAGCCACCGTGCCTGCCCCAACTCCATGGCGCCCTGCAGCGCCGCCGATTGCAGCCGTCGCTGCATA
>Ga0335070_10011994_pt1 | contig 10123 bp, 4 predicted proteins | sample Lox_Sample_13_FD_206722 | JGI IMG/M metagenome (GOLD analysis project Ga0335070, IMG submission 206722) | Soil microbial communities from Loxahatchee National Wildlife Refuge, Florida, United States - Lox_Sample_1.3 | ecosystem: Environmental > Terrestrial > Soil > Wetlands | place: USA: Florida... | reverse complement strand
GGTGCTCCGCTCGGTCAGGGCGGAGGTGCCTAGCTTCAATTCCCTGAGGAGCTTGTCGAGGATCCCGCGCTCCACCACCTGAACGCGGCTCTTACCAATGACCTGGTCAACTGTCCCCGAGACGAGGAGTCGCTCCTCTCCTTCCCGCAAGGAAAATCCCTGCGTTTCGAAATCCATCACCCACAGGGTCAGAGGAGACGAAGTCCAGCCATCGGAGGGCAAGGCCCGGGGCGGTGCTTTCATCCTCTCCAGCATATCCTTTACCGTCTGATCGATTCGCGCCTGCCTTTCCTGATCCTGGACGAAAGCTGCCCGCTCGCGCATGCTCCTGGTGAGGGCTGCAACGGTCCTGTCCTCCGGCGCGAGCTTCTGCGCCCTGAGAAGAAGAGCCAGGGCCCCACCGTAGTCTCCCTGGCCCTCGAGCAACGCCGCTTGGGAGAGGTATCCCTGTGCCCCCTCCGGGGCGGCTTCCGTGGCCTGCCGGTAGTAATTCAGGCTTTCATCAGGCTGCTTTCGGAGCGAAGCAATGCGGCCCAGACCAATGTAGGCCTCGGCTCTCTGCGCATCGGTCCCGTCACCAGCCTGAAGCGCCCCTTGAAAGGCAGCCGCAGCCTGTTCCAAGTTTCCCTTCCTCAGATAGATGTTACCCTCGATCAGGTGGGCCAGCCGGCCGTTGGGCCTCTTTTTCTCGAGAACCTTGCATGCACTCAGCGCCTTGTCGAATTTCCCCTCACTGTACGCGGCCAGGGCCTCCTTTTCGTAGTGGGCGGTCTGTCCGTTTGAAAAAAACCGGTATGCGCCGAGCAGTACAGCCAGGGCCAAGACAACCCCGGCAGCGGCAGCCCACCAGGTCGGTCGCCTGCGGGTGACGCCTTTCTCGGCGAGATCGATCACCTCCTCCCGGGCCCTGACCTCAGCACCTGCCACTGGCGTATAGGTGGGCCGGGGCTCCTCTTCCTCCTTGGTCACTTCCACCTGCGCAAGGTAGTTGAACGTGGGATCGCCATACAGGATGTAGCTCGCCCAGACGATGGTCTCCTCGCCATATTCTCTCATCAGCGCCTGCCGGGCCAGACGCATGGCCTCGCCGATGCCCAGGCCGGACAGAAGGTTCTTGTAGAACTCCAGAGCGAAACGACTGCTTGGTTGGTCCAAGATCTCCCAGAACGTCCCGACGTAGTGTCTCACCCCTGCGAGGAGAAAGGCGTTGGCGAGCCCGAAGATTTCCCCCTGGAAGTCCTCGCGGATCGACCATTCCTCCGTGCGCGCAGACTGGCAGGCGTTGGAGACGATAAGGGCGGGCATGGCGGCGGTGCCGGCCATCTTCACGATCTCCTGGGGCTTGAGCGTGCCGCTCGTCAGGCGCCAGCCGCTCTCTCCCGGGCAGTCCGGATTATAGTCGGCATGGCCGGCGTAGTGGACGAGATCGAAGTTTCTGATCTTCTCTCTGAGAAACTCGGGGGTGACGCTGCCCGAGCGCAGGGAGACGTTGATCAGATCCTTGTAACGGTCCATGTCGTCCCGGAGTTGCGTCCCCTCCCGGTAGGCTCCTTTCAGGTCGCCCTCGGGGTCGGCAACGATGAGCATTTTTAGCGGCCGGGCCAGCGCGCGCCTGCGGGTGCCGACCACGGCTTGTCGGGTCCTCACCAGCCGGCCCATGTTGAAGCGTTGGCAGAGGAACTGTTGACCGTCGTAAAAGAGTTCCCAGGGAATGTGAACCAGGTGGTCGTCAAGGTACAATCTCAGGTACTCGACCTTGGTATCCCTGAGCTTCTGCTTCACGCCCATGGTGAAGAACTCGTCGTAGAACACCTGGCCCACCTCTCTCAGCTTGACGAGGATCTCTCGAGTGAGGCGTCCGAACCGATTGGCCCGATTGAGAAGCTCCACGATCTCCCGGCACCGTCTCGCCACTAGGTCCATGGAGACTGGCATTTCCTCATAGTGCCGGATGGTCGTGGCCTCGCCGGCCAGATACTCGTGGGCGCTGATTTTCAGGTGATCCTTCTCGCAGGCGACCTCGAGCTGGAGCACCCGGGGCGGCGCGCGCAGCTTTCTCTGGGGGGTGACATCCGGCGCCCGCACCGTGGGTTCGGTGGCAATAACCATCTCATCCTCTCGGCAGACCACCCGGTACAGCTCCAACGGCTTGGCCTTGCCCTTGACCTGCACGGTGCGGCAGAACCGGCAGAGAACATCGTCGCTGGCCCGCACATCCTCGTAGACTGCTTTGGAGACGAGGATCTCGTCGGCTTCGGCTTGGGCCTGAATGCGAGAGGCCACGTTGACCACATCCCCGGCCACGTTCCGGTCATCCATGAGGATCTCGCCAGCGTTGATGCCCACCTTGACGTGAATGTGGTCGACCGGATCGGTCCTGGCGTTGTGGGCATCCAGCGCCCTCTGGATCGCCACTGCGGCGCTCACCGCGGCGCAACTCGAGGGAAACGAGGCCATGACCCCGTCGCCAGCGACGGCGAGGATCTTGCCCTCGTTGCACTCGATGCAGGGAAAGACGAGGTCGTGATGCTGCTGGATCCAGGCCCGGCCGCTGATGTCGCCCCGCGTATCCATGTACTGGGTGAAACCGGAGACATCACTGAAAAGGATGGCCATCCGCTTGGTGAACTTCTCCTGGAGAATCCGGTCGAGCCTCTGCCTCTCCCGCATGACCTCTTCAATGGTGTGGGCGTAGAACTCGGTGATTTTGATCTTATCTTCTTCCACGGTGGGACTCCTTGATCTCAAAGAGGTATGTCCCAAGAATCTTGCCATCCTCGGTCAAAGAGACACCATAGTGCCCAAAGGGAATATCTTCAAAGACCACGGAAGAGCCCTCCAGGAGATGCGACGTGACCTCTCGCTCACCCTGCTTCAGGGTGACCCTCAGTGCTCTCTCGAAAGTGCTCGCTTCAAGCAATCTGAGGCGGATGATGGCCGTGCCGACCCGTGCCTTCTCGACCTCTATCTCCGTCTCGATCTCCCTGAAAGGGACCCTCACACAAACGCGATCCTCAGTTGAGACAATCTTTGAGCTCCGGACTGGCGCGGGACAACTCTCTCCGAACAATCTCGATGACAGGACTTCTATCATCCTCACGCCCAGATCTTTTAGAGACGGCCTGATTCCTTGGGTCAAGGAGTCAGACGTCGCGGGGTAGCGGCTCGTTACCCTGCCTACGGCTCTTTCGGTGACCGCGGCCGGTACCGGCTCCAGCTCCACTTCACCCGTGCCCCGCGTGAGGGTGTTGGCAATCACGAGCGCCTCCAGGCAGACCTGGCATCCCGCGAGATGTTCCTCGGTCTGAGATCTCTCCTCTTCGGACAAACGGCCCTCGAGAAAGTCAGCCAGCCTCTCTTCGTCAGGACAGGACCCGTTCATGGCGAACTCCCTCGCTTCCACACGCCAAATTCTCCCCCCTTCACACCTTCCCTGCTACATATATAGGCGCAAGGGGAGGCATTTCCTTACACCACTAGCCCGCATTATGCACGAGACGCCGCAGCGAGATCGTGGAGATGGTCCCGCCCTCACGTAAACGCAGGGGCTCGGACCTGAGGCGTACTTGTCAGTACGGCGCAGAGTTCGAGACCCGAAGAGACACCCGAAAGGAGTGCCATATCCGCGGTCGCAGGGGGTGATTCGTGCATAATGCAGGCTTGCGACGCCAGGGGAGGGAAGGAAGGGAGTGTGTTTCGTGATGAGAAAGGTAAACTCCGAGCCAGCCAGTAGTGATGTTCACATATGGTCACCGGCTCCGGTTTCGGTGCTCTCAGGCTACCACAAAATCTTGAGAACGGTCAAAAGGCATACCCCGACCGCTGCTTCCTAGCTTTGTGGCACCAGATATGGCACAGATTCAGTGGAGGAGCCGCATCTAAATGTTTCACAGGGAGGTGAGCTCAGTGTTGTCCCCGCCCGCCGGCTTCTCCCTTTGGGCCACGAGCTCGTCAGTGGCTTGCACGAGAATCGAATAGTATGTCTTGACGCAGTCAACGAACCGCACCGGCTCGGCTCCGCGGGCATACCCGTGGGGCAGAGTCTCATAGAATTTGTGCTTCCGAAGAAGGGGCAAGGTAGAGCGGACGACGGGCCAGACGTTCGGGTTCTTTCCCAAGCGCTGGGCCAACGTCCTCGCGTCTTCCAGGTGACCCCATCCCACATTGTACGCCGCTAGGGCCATATAGGTCCGATCAGACTCGGGTACCGCCGCACCGATGCGCTTATGGAGATGGGCAAAGTAACGCGCCCCGGCGAAGATAGCCTCGACCGGCTCCAGTCTGCTGTTGACCCCCATGGCTTCGGCGGTGTTCTGAGTGAGCATCATGAGCCCTCTCACCCCGGTGAAACTCTCAGCCTCGGGATCCCACTGGGATTCCTGGTAGGCGAGGGCGGCGACCAGTCGCCAGTCAAGACCGTACCTCGTCCCGGCAGCTTCAAAGTACTTGCGATACTTGGGCAGGCGCTCCCGCACCTTGCGATGGTAGGTGGCGATGTCCACATAGTTGAAGAGCCCCAGGTGCCCGTAGTAGTGCTGTTTCAATCGCTGGAGGAAAGCGGCAGTCTCCGGTCGTTTGAACCACTGATTCACCGTGGAGTGGAGTTCCCGACAGTGTGGGTCCATAGCCCAGGCCAGCTGCGCGCTCTCGGCAAGAGGAAAGAGTGCCACGATCTGCGGGTGGTAACTTTGGACCGAAGCCACTACGTTAGAGTCGGCCACGGTCAAGGGAATAATGCCCCTCGCCACCATCTCCAGGAGCTCTTCGGTCTCATACCCGGGCACGGAGAACCAGGAGAGGCCCGGATAGTGGGCCTTCTGCTCCCGTAGGAGCTCTTCGTAGGAGGTGCGGGCGTTCACCCACAGTGACTGACCGATAAGCTCCGACAAGGCTCGGGGAGAGGGTCCACCTCGGCGGCCAACCACCTGTGGCCTCACCTCCATGTAAGGTGGACCCAAGGCCAAGTGGGACTTCAAACGCTTGGGCACCGCCAAACCGGCGGCAATGATATCGGCCTCGCCGCGAAGGAGCGCAGGGACCATGTCGTGGTAGTTCTCGGTGACAACCAGCTTCAGCTTGACACCCAGGTGATCAGCGAACGCCTTGGCCAGTTCGTAATCAAGACCAGCCGGGCCGGATGGGGTTCTGTAGTAACCGGTGCCATCCTCGCGGGTAAGCACCCGTAGCTCTCCCCTGGCCTTGATGGCCTCCAGAGCATTCCTCATGGAGACTTGCTCGCAGCCTACCTCTCCCAGGAGCATAAGACAAAGGATGGCTCCCATGAATATTTTGGCTTTCTCGCGACACATAGCTCGAATCATTTCAATGAGAGGGAACAAGTCTCCTATTTATCTCGCCTGGCCTCTCTTGCATCGTCAGACAGACCTCACATGTCCGCATCGCTTCTTGACGATTCTACTCGTAAAGCCTGTATATAGGCTTCCGCTCCAATCCAGGGAAGCCGTAGGAGGCCTCCTCTCCACCCCAAAGAGAGAAGTGAGGCAGGCTCTCCTGAAATGCCTCGAGCTTCTCACAGTCGGAGGCACACTCTACCTTATCCTCGTTTAAATGTTCGCAGTGAATACAAGGACTTCTTCGCTCACTCATCGAATGCCTCCTTCGCTCTCCGAAGGGGATACGCCACCGAGTACAAAGGGGGAGCCCATCCGGCCAAGAGATGCACAAAGGCCACGGCAAACCTGACGGAAGGACTCGGCAGCAAAACAAAACCATGAACCCTCCTCGTCGCTGGTCGACGGTCCCTTCTGCTCCCGGCGTCGCCCTTCATTGCCTTTCGGGTTGTTGCGGCACTCCAGACAGAGAGAATCGTCCTCATACCACCAAAAGCAGTTTCCGCATTCTTCGCTCGGTCTGTGTTGCATAGTCGTGCGAAACCCGCATTCTGGCGCGCGTTCAACTCTTGCTCCGACAAACACGCACACGGTAGTTCACAAGCCATACCAGTCTGCTAATTTTCGCAAAGCCTTAGGAAATACAATTAGTTATCGACTCTTTGAAGTCGGTATAATCAATTAGCAAGCGGCCAAATTTAGCGAAAACGCCAAAGCGAAATAGCCAAGTGATGACTCGGCATGGTGGACGGTTGATGTAGCCAACAGACGGGGTTTGTTTCGGAAGGGGAAGGGCTTCGTCGAGGTGGAGTTTGGTTATGTATACAAGTTACCCAAAAGCAGACCCGGTCCGTAGGAGCGTTCGCCTACGATCACCAGCTCCGGCTTTGGTGAATCGAGGGTACCACAAAGTCTGGGAGTGGGTCAAAAGGAATGCCCCGACCGCAACATCTTGGGGCCGGGGCAAGATCTACGTAATCGCAGAAAAGACCATATGTAAAGTGGCCTATCAGTTCCGTAGGAGTTTAGTAAATAACGATAAAGCCACAATCAGCCCACGTCATGATGCGATAGAACCTCTGTTGTTTAGAAGCCCGTTATCCGCATCTGCCCGTTGCACTTCGGGCAGGTCTAGGGATCGACCTCGTAGATTTTCCGAATCACCCCGGCCCAGTTCTCCTGACACCTTTTCTTTGATACAACAGCCTCGAGGATGCACGGTATGAGGCCGTCTTGGTTACTCCGGTTGTCGCGGTCTGCCGAATGGGGGACTTGTCGATACGTGACGCAACGTCAGTGATGCTTGAAGCGGCCTCTCGCACAAGGGCTCGAGAAGTCAGACAAATCGTCATTGGGAAGGAATTCGCGTATAGAGGGTAAGTTCTGCGTCACCATTTGTCGTCCAAACACTCTGTTGGGAAAACCCGAGAGCCGTGACTGCCCTTTTGAGACTTGGGACATCGCCCTTCCACGTGTGTGCTGCAAGAACCCAAACTCGATCAGTCGTGCTGTCCACAGACTTACGAACTTCCTCCATGTATCTCTCAGGTTCATCGCGCAATTCCCAGGCCAGGATGGTGATCCGAGGATCGGTAGACGACACCGTAAAGGGGGGACGCCGTGGCCGGACTGCCAATTTTTCATTTGAGTAAAGCGCAAATCCATATTGGGCTCCAGGATATACAATAAGTGCGTCATTTTCAGTACGATGTTGTTCCCAGATTTTCGTGAGACTTCGCACATCCTGGAGTTGATAAGGTGTTGGCGTAATACGCTTTGGCAAAGCGATAACCAGAACACTAATACCCAAGGCAATCGCAAAATACTTGGAACATGGTTGCAGCGTAGGGGGGATGGCATGCAGGTTAGGCCGAAAAAGTGAATCAAACCCCATTGCCATCACTAAGGCAATCAGCGGTACCAAGTAGCAATCCGTCCTCGCACCGATGGGTGCCCGACCTGCGGCTGCAGCGACAATCGCCGCTAGTACTGGTAGAAGAAGCAACAAAGCTGCCGTCCTCCGCCAGACCAGGGCGGAGACGAACAACACGCCAGCACCGATTAGCGTGAAGCGGCTGCCCCCTATTGCACCCTCAACTAGACGGTAGACTCCCCGCGCAAAGGACGTCGCAGCCGGAATAAGACCCTTGTCTGTTACTATATAATTATTACCCCACATCCGAAGGAGTTCGTCACTAGAAGCCACTGGCTTAAGGATAGCAAGATACCAAAAGGCGCTAGACGTCACGAGAATCACAAGCGCTGGAAACGTCACGCGGATCCACTCGCGTCTCGATTCCCACGAGCAAATGATCGATGCTGCAACGGCGGGACCCACAACCAGCAATAGCTGGCCAGAGAATGCTATGGATAGGCAGGAGACGAGGGTTAACAGCCACCATCGCTTAGATTGCCGAGGGTTTTCAAGTACCCATATCACACTCGCGACGATACTCAGTGTTAGCAGGGCGTCCCCAGTATATTGCTTTACTCGGGTGGAATACGTTACGAGCAAAGGAGAAGCAGCGACGACTGCAGCCGAGAACAGCGCGGAGACTTTATGGGTATAGAGTTTGCGCGCAACGAAATAGGTGGCTGGGATGGTAGCCAAACCGGCCACGAAGGGAAAAAGCTGAGCGGCTGTTGTGGAATCGCCGAAGATCTGGATGAATGCCCCGATGATGGCCCGAAAGCCCACGGACGTAAGACTTGTCCACCAGATGTCTCTCCAGGAATGGCGAGATATCAGCGCAACCCAAGCATCATCTACCCGCAGTGCAGGCGGTCCTAATTCAGCCCTACGAAACACCGCTGATAGAATGACCAAAATAGCCACGATTGCGGCTGGCAATATTTTCGACACACGACCGGAATTCAAGTAAGTGCTCGTCATCTTGTCATCTTGACATTGATCGGCGCCGGTCCTTTCCATTCCGTCATTCCTGCAAGAGCCGACGCCTCCAGAGTGTAATCCTCCGGCGTGAAACCCTGCGGAGTCAAGCGCATCAGATACCTGGCGGAGTGTCTCCAGATTTCGACGGACCGTGCCCTTCGACAGTGCGATCAAGACTGCGGGCGACCACAACCGCCCCATCCAAGAACCGACCTCAGAACATGCTAGCCCCCCGTTCCGGGCTCGCCTCTCAACGGGCCGACCACGTCGTCCGTGATCCATCCGCCATAGAATCCGCCCGGCTGCGGGCGCGCCTACTCGCCGCCGACAAGACATGCATCCATCGGGGTGCAATAGAACCCACGTGATCTCGGATCGTGGCGAACGCGGGTGTGGGATTCGGATAGGACCATGCTGCCCGTGATGCGCGGCGGTCACCGACCACGACGTCGTAGTAGCGGGTTAACCCTTTCCATTCGCAAAAGGACGATCCGTCCGCGCGGACGAGATGTGCCATCACGATATCCGCCGGCGGCAGGTAGTACACCGGCGGGCGGCTCGTCTCCAGCACCCGTTTTGCGTTCGTCGTGTCCGCGATGACGAGGCGGTTGAAGACGACCTGAATGCGCTCTAATTCTGATAAGAACTCGCTTTCGGCCCGACCAAGTATCGGATGAAAGAGCCATGTGTGTCAAGGATCAGTCGTCGCTAGATGCGGTGGCTTGCGGGTTTTCGACTGCTCCAGGGGTTAAGGCGAGGGACTGCGGCGAGGGGAGTCTCGGGCCTCTGCCAGCTGGGAATGGAACATCGCTGGGAATCCTCCGCCAGCGTTACCGGAAATGTGGTTCCTGATGAGAAACCTAAACTCCGAGTCGGCCACTGGGGATGTTTACATATCATCACCAGCTCCGGCCTTGGCCCCTCCAGGCTACCACAGAATCTGGGGATGGGTCAAAAAGAATGCCCCAACCGCAACATTTTGGGGCCGGGGCGGGACCTCCGGGATCGCAGAAGAGACCAGATGTAAAGTAGCCTACCAGTTCAGTGGGAGTTTACTTCTTAACGATGAGGTGCGATCCCGCGCTGTGCGACGGCGAGTGAAGCCAGAAGGCCTCCGCCCAGACCTCACCCTGCCATCGACGAGCCCGGTATCGCTTGACCCTGCGAGCTACTCTAGATATACGACCGCCCCACCACCCCTTCTGTTTGGGATCACATAGAACATTCCCTGTGCAACTGATCCAAGACGCCACGGGTTCACATTACACTGGCCATAGGTGTTATCACCGGTCGCCACCACGGTGCCATCAGCTTTGAGCCCCACTGTATGATAGGAGCCAGCAGCCACCTGGACGATCCCGGTCCAGGTGCTCACGTCGCACTGGCCATAGGTGTTCGAACCGGTCGCCACCACGGTGCCATCAGCCTTGAGCCCTACTGTATGATAGGAGCCAGCAGCCACCTGGGCGATCCCGGTCCAGGTGCTCACGTTGCATTGGCCAGAGCCAGAGATGTTCCGACCGATGGCCACCACGGTGCCGTCAGACTTAAGCCCAACGGTATGCCAAGTGCCAGCAGCCACCTGGACGATACCGGTCCAGGTGCTCACGTCGCACTTCCCATAGGCGGTATTACCGATAGCCACCGCGCTGCCATTAGACTTAAGCCCAACGGTATGCCAATCGCCAGCGGCCACCTGGACTATGTCAGCCCAGCTGGTCACCTCGCACTGGGAATAATCGTTATCGCCGGCAGCCACCACGGTGCCATTGGACCTAAGCCCAACGGTATGACCAACCCCAGCGGCCACCTGGACTATGTCGGCCCAACTGGTCACCTCGCACTGGCCAACGCCGTTGGAGCCCGCAGGCACCACGGT
>Ga0335070_10011992_pt1 | contig 10125 bp, 10 predicted proteins | sample Lox_Sample_13_FD_206722 | JGI IMG/M metagenome (GOLD analysis project Ga0335070, IMG submission 206722) | Soil microbial communities from Loxahatchee National Wildlife Refuge, Florida, United States - Lox_Sample_1.3 | ecosystem: Environmental > Terrestrial > Soil > Wetlands | place: USA... | reverse complement strand
TGGCCGACCCGGGCAGGACTCCTCCGAGGCGCCGCCCGCACGATCCGGCCCCGGTACGAGTGCTACCGCGTTCCGTCTCGAGGCGCCGTTCGAGCCCGCCGGTGACCAGCCGGAGGCGATCGAGGCGCTGGTCCGCGGCTTCGCCGGCGGGGAGCGGCACCAGGTGCTGCTCGGCGTCACCGGCTCCGGCAAGACGATGACCATGGCCAACACCATCACGCGGCTGGGCCGGCCGACGCTCGTCCTCTCCCACAACAAGACCCTGGCGGCACAGCTCTACGGCGAGCTGAAGTCGTTCTTCCCGTCCAACGCGGTCGAGTTCTTCATCTCGTACTACGACTACTACCAGCCCGAGGCGTACGTCCCGCAGACCGACACGTACATCGAGAAGGACGCGTCGATCAACGAGGACATCGAGCGGCTGCGCCTCCGCGCGACCTCGAGCCTGGTCGAGCGGGACGACGTGATCGTGGTGGCCACGGTGTCCGCCATCTACGGCCTGGGCGACCCGGTCGAGTACAAGGAGCAGATGTTGCGCCTGGCGCGCGGCGAGACCGTGGGCCGGCGGCCGATGCTGGAGCGCCTGGTCGGCATCCAGTACCAGCGCAACGACGTCGCCTTCGAGCCCGGCGCGTTCCGTGTGCGGGGCGACGTGGTCGAGATCTACCCCGCCTACGAGGAGCAGGCGGTGCGGATCGAGCTGCTGGGCGACGTGATCGAGCGGATCGTCAAGATCGATCCGCTCACGGGGCGGAAGGTCGCGGAGCTGGACCGCTGCGCGATCTACCCCGCGACGCATTTCGTCACCAACCGCGCCAACCTGGAGCGCGCGCTGGGGCTGATCCGCGAGGAGCTGGCGGCCCGCCTCACCGAGCTCAAGAGCGCGGGGAAGCTGCTCGAGGCGCAGCGCCTGGAGTCGCGCACCCGTTTCGACATCGAGATGATGCTCGAGGTGGGCACCTGCCACGGCATCGAGAACTACAGCCGCCACCTCTCCGGCCGCGCCCAGGGCGAGCGCCCGGCCGTGCTGATGGACTTCTTCCCGCCCGATTTCCTGGTCATCGTGGACGAGTCCCACGTCACCGTGCCGCAGATCGGCGCGATGTATGCGGGCGACCGCTCGCGCAAGGAGACGCTGGTCGAGTACGGCTTCCGCCTCCCGTCGGCGCTGGACAACCGCCCGCTGCGGTACGACGAGTTCCTGTCGCTGGCGCCCCGCGCGCTCTTCGTGTCCGCCACCCCGGGTCCCGAGGAGCTGCGGCTCTCGGCCGGCGCCGTGGTCGAGCAGCTGGTCCGCCCCACCGGCCTGGTGGACCCGGAGGTCGAGGTGCGGAAGGTCGAGGGCCAGGTGGACGACCTGTTGCAGGAGATCCGCGCGCGGGAGCGGCGTGGCGAGCGCGTGCTGGTGACCACGCTGACCAAGCGGATGGCCGAGGACCTCACCGACTACCTCGCCCAGGTCGGGGTGCGGGTGCGCTACATGCACTCCGACATCGACGCCATCGAGCGGATGGACATCATCCGCGGCCTGCGGCTCGGCGAGTTCGACGTGCTGGTGGGGATCAACCTGCTCCGCGAGGGCCTCGACCTCCCCGAGGTGTCGCTGGTCGCAATCCTGGACGCGGACCAGGAGGGGTTCCTGCGCTCGCGCACGTCGCTGATCCAGACGGTGGGCCGCGCCGCGCGCCACCTCGAGGGCAAGGCGATCCTCTACGCCGACCGCATGACCGACTCGATGCAGGCGGCGCTGGCGGAGATGGACCGGCGCCGCCGGACCCAGGAGCGCTACAACGCCGAGCACGGGATCACCCCGCGCTCCATCGTCAAGTCGGTGGACCAGATCCGCTTCACCACGCGCGTGGCCGACGCGCGCGAGGACCCGGTGCCGCGTCCCGAAGCCGTGTCGTTGCTGGGGAAGGCGGCGGGGGACTGGAGCGGGCTCGACCAGGCGCAGCGCGACGAGCTGGTGAAACGGCTCGAGGACGAGATGCGGCGCGCGGCCGACGACCTCGACTTCGAGCTGGCGGCCCAGATCCGCGACCAGATCATGGACCTGAAGGCGGCAGGCACGGGGGCACGGAGGCACGGCGTCACCGGGCCCGAGGCGTCCGGCGCCGAAACGCGGGGCCGTGGGAGAGCGCGTGGGCGGCCGGCGCGTCGATGAGGCCGCGCTGGCGCGGTTCGGTGAAGCGTTCGCCCGCTCGCTCCGGCCGCCGCCCTCGGTCGCCGTCGGCATCGCCGGCGACCTGGGCGCCGGCAAGACCACGCTGGTCCGCGCCATCGCCCGCGGCCTCGGCGTGGCGGAGCCGGTAACGAGCCCCACCTTCGCCCTGGTGCACCGCTACGAGGGCGCCGGGACGACCGTCTACCACGTCGACGGCTACCGGCTCAAGCGTGCGTCGGAGGTGGCGGATCTCGGCATCGAGGATGCCCTCGCCGAGCCGGACAGTGTGGTGCTCATCGAATGGCCGGAGCGGCTCGGCGCGGCGCTGCCGCCGCTCGCCCACCGCATCACGCTCGCCTACGCTGACGATGACGCCCATCGCCTGCTCGAAGTGGACGGCAGGGCGCCGTGACCGGGTTGTACCTCGCGCTCGACACCGCGACGGACGTGCCCTCGCTCGCGCTCGGGACGCCGGACGCGCCGGGAGCGGATGTCCGCATCCCCTCCCGGCGCGATCTCTCGCGCGACATCGAGCGCGCGGCCGGCGCGCTCCTCGCCGCGCGCGGCGTCGGCACCGCGGAACTCGCCGGCGTGGTGGTCGCCGACGGCCCCGGGAGCTTCACGGGACTCAGGATCGGCATCGCGTTCGCCAAGGGGCTGTGCCGCGCGCGGAGCCTGCCGCTCATCGCCGCGCCGTCGCTCCTCGGGGCCGCGTGGACCGCGGCGCAGGGAGCCGGCGTCGCCGTGGCCGAGTACGACGCGCTGCGCGGCGACGTCTACCGGGCGGCGTACCGGATCACAGGGCGCAGGGTCGAGACGCTGCTCGCGCCCGCCGTGGTGGCGGCCGCGACTCCGGTCGCGCTCGCCCCCGGCTACGCGCGCGCGACGGCGGCGCACGCGTCCGCCGCCTCGCTCCTCAGCCTGCTGCGCGTGGAGGGCGCGGCCCGCCCCGTCGCCGACCCGGCCGCCTGGGAGCCGGCCTACGGACGCCCCGCCGAGGCGGAAGCGCGGTACCGCGCGCGCGGTGGCCTCGCCGTCGGCGGTGCGGGCGGCGCGGCCGAACGTGTCGATGCACGATAGCGCCGCCCCCGGCGCCAGGCGGCGCACGGTGCCCAGACCGCTGGTCGAGGACGACCTCGATCGGGTGGTGGCGATCGAGCGAGCCGTGTTCACCGATCCATGGTCGCGCCGGTCGTTCGAAGAGATGCTCGCCAAACCGTACGTGCGCGGCATCGCCGTGGACGGCGACGACGGTACTCTCGTGGGCTACACGCTCCTGGCGCTGGTCGCCGGCGAGGGGGAGATCCTCAACCTCGCGGTGGACCCGGCGCTGCGCCGCCGCGGCATCGGCCGGCACCTCCTCCACGCGGCACTGGACCTGCTGCGCGCGGCGGGCACGACGTCGGTCTTCCTCGAGGTGCGGCAATCGAACCGCGCTGCCATCCAGCTCTACGCGAAGGCGGGCTTCCGTTCGGTATCGATTCGGCGCGGCTACTATCGAAATCCCACCGAGCACGCCGTGACGATGACACTCGCGCTGGCTCCCGAAAACGCAAGAAAAGGATGAGAAGGCGCGTCCTTTCGGTTGACAAAACCCGTTGTGGCGCCTATAGTTGAGCCCTGTCCGTGGTACCCGAGCAGGCGCCCAGGAGGGCAGCCAGGTGAGTCGCAGTCTCAACAAGGTGATGCTGATCGGGAACCTCGGCGCCGACCCGGAGGTTCGCAGCACCAACAACGGTACCCGGGTCGCGACGCTGTCGTTGGCGACCAGCCGCCAATGGACCACGCAGGGCGGCGAGAAGCAGGAGAAGACGGAGTGGCACCGGTGCGTGGTATGGAACACGCGCCAGTCGGGGCTCGCCGACGTGGTGGAGAAGTACCTCAAGAAGGGTGACCGGGTCTATGTAGAGGGGCGCATCGAGTACCGGACGTGGCAGGACCGCGAGGGTCAGACGCGGTATACCACGGAGGTGAACGTCCGGGACCTGGTGATGCTCTCGGGCCGCGGCGACGGCGGTGCCGGCGCGGCCCCGTCCGGAGACCGGGCGGAGAAGGGGCGGCGGGCAGCCGCTCCACCCGCGGAGAAAGCGGCAGGCGCCGGAGCGGCCTCGGCGGAGGCTCCGGCGAAGGCGGATTCCTTCGAGGACTTCCCGGAGGCGCTCGATGAGGAGGATGACGATCTCCCGTTCTAGGGGAACGCATCTGGCTGTTGTCGCGCTCGCCCTCAGCCTGCCGGCGGCCCCGTTGGCATCCCAGCAGCCGCCTCCCCCGAGCAATCCGGCGCCGCAGGCGCCGTCCCAGACCTTGGCAGCCCCGCCGGCGACGCACGTCGTGCAGCAGGGCGAGACGCTGTGGGGGCTCGCGAAGCAGTTCCTCGGCGATCCGCTGTTGTGGCCTGAGATCTACCGGCTGAACACGACGGTGATCGAAGACCCGCACTGGATCTTCCCGGGTGAGGAGTTGCGCTTCACGCCGGGGGCCGAGCTGGCCGTGGCGCCCGCTGTGGCACCGGGGGCGGCGCCGGCCGAATCGGCCGCGGCCCAGCCGCAGGCGGGGCCGCCCGCGCCGGGCGAGATCACCGTGGCGCCCACGCCTACCGATACCTCGGCGCCCAGGCCACAGCCGTCGCCGTCGGGTAACCCGTTCGACGGGCCCACGATCTTTGCCAGCCGGAGCAACGTGCAGCGCCAGGCCAACACGCTGCGGCTGCAGAGCCAGCAGGCCTACCGGACGGTGCGGGTGGGCGAGCACTACTCCTCCGGGTTCCTGACCGAGGGAGAGCAGCTCGACGCCGGGCAGATCCTGGGCAACACGCGCACCGCATCGATCACCCGGCTGACGGCGACCACCAGCGCCACGCTGTTCAGTGAGGTCGCGGTCGTCCCGCCGGCGGGGGAGGCGCTGAAGGAAGGCGACCTGCTCCTGTCGTATCAGGTCCCGCGCAGCATCGGTCAGTGGGGCGAGGTGGTCCGGCCGACCGGGCTGCTCAAGGTCACCGGGGTCGGGGACACGGGTGGCAACGCCACGGCGCAGGTGATCGGGGTGTACCAGGCCATCACCAGCGGCCAGCTCTTCATCAAGGTCCCGAGCTTCTCGCCGGCCAAGGGGCGCAGTGTCGCGGTGGACAGCGGCGTGGTGGGCTCCGTCATCGACCTGCGCGACCCGCACGAGCTGATTGGCTTCCAGGACGTGCTGTTCATCGACCGCGGCGTGGAGGACAGCGTGCATCTGGGGGACGTCTTCCAGATCAGCGGCACGACCACGGCGACGAGCGGCATCGGTGAGGTGGTTCAGAACGAGGCCAAGGTGCTGATCGTGTACGTACGGCCGCACTCGTCGACGGGGGTGGTCATCCAGCTGGACCGTCCCGACGTCCACGCCGGGGCGACGGCGCGACAGATCCGCCGGATGCCTTCGTGATCGGAGCCGGCTGTTGAGCGTCGAGCGTTGAGAGTGCCCGGCTCTCAACCCTCACAGCGCAATCCCATTCAGCGCAGGGTCGTCCTTCCATGAAGCGTCGTGTGCTCGTCACCGGCGGCGCGGGATTCATCGGGTCCCACGTCGCCGACGCCTTCCTCGCCGCGGGCGCCGAAGTCACGGTCATCGACAATCTGTCGCGGGGGCGCCCACAGCAGGTGCCGCGGGCCGCGGAGTTCCGGCAGCTGGACGTGGGCTCGGAGGAGGCACGCGCCCTGGTGGCGGGCGGCGGGTTTGAGGTGATCGTCCATCTGGCGGCCCAGGTGGATGTCCGGGTGTCGGTGTCCGATCCCGTGTTCGACGCGGAGGAGAACCTGCTGGCGTTGCTCTCGCTCCTGGAGGGGGCGCGGGCGGGGGGCACGCGCCGGATCGTCTTCTCCTCCTCGGGGGGCGTGGTGTACGGCGAGCGCCGGCCCCCGCACGTGGAGACCGCGCCCAAGTTCCCGATCTCGCCGTACGGCGTGAGCAAGCTGGCCGCCGAGTATTACCTCGGGTGCTACGCCCAGCTGTACGGGCTGGAGACCGTGGCGCTCCGTTACAGCAACGTCTTCGGGCCGCGCCAGGACCCGCACGGTGAGGCGGGGGTCGTGGCGATCTTCGGCAACCGGCTGCGCCAGCACAAGGCGCTCACGATCTACGGCGACGGGAACCAGACCCGTGACTACGTGTACGTCGCCGATGTGGCGCGCGCGAACGTGCTCGCGGCGGACGCGGCGCTCCCCGCGCCCGACGGTACGATCGACGCGCGCGCGTTCAACATCGGCACCGGCGTGGCGACCTCGGTGAACGACCTCGCCCGGACCATGATCGCAGCGGCCGGCGTCGACGTTCCGGTGGAGCACGCGTCGGCCCGCAGCGGCGAGCTCCTCGCCAACGCCCTGACCGCCGACAAGGCCGCTCGCGTGCTCGGCTGGCGGCCGGCGGTCGCCCTGGCCGAAGGGCTGAAGGCCACCTACGACTGGATCGTGCGGGAGGCGACGTGATGCCGTTGCAGGTGGGCGGCGCGGTGCCCACCACCGAGCTGGAGCTGATCGCCGTATCCAGCCTGGCGACCAAGGTGGTCTTGGGCGTGCTGGTGATCTTCTCCGCGGTCTCCTGGCTCCTCATCTTCGCGAAGCTGGTGCAGTTCCGCCGCATCCGCCGCGCGTCCGACCTCTTCTACGACGCGACGCAGCATGCCGTGCGGCTGGACGACGCCCGCGAGTCGGTCGGGCGCCTGCACGCCTCGCCCTTCACGCGCCTGTTCGCCGAGGCCATCAACTTCTTCTCCGAGATCCACCCCGGGGGCCTCGCCCAGGATCCCGCCTCGGGGGCCACGCTCACGCCGACCCAGCTCGAGGCGCTGCGCATGGTGCTCGACAGCCAGGTGGACGCCGAGCACGACCAGCTGGGCCGTTATATCCCGTGGCTGGCCACCTTCGGCTCGGTGAGCCCCCTGCTCGGCCTGATGGGCACGGTGCTCGGCGTGATGGACGCGTTCATCGGGATCTCGGTGGGCGGCTCCGGCAACATCTCGGCCGTCGCGCCCGGCGTGGCGGAGGCGCTCGTGACGACCGTGGCCGGCCTCGCCGTCGCGATCCCCGCGGTCATCGCCTACAACATCTTCACGGCGCGCCAGAACTTCGTGGCCGCCGAGCTGGAGGGCTTTGCGCGCGAGCTGATCGTGACTCTCGCGCGGGAAGGCAGGCTGTAGGTGGCGCGGCGCCGGTTCCGCGCCGGCTTCAACGCCGACATCAACGTCACGTCGCTGGTGGACGTCGCGTTCGTTCTGCTGATCATCTTCATGATCACCGCGCCGATGATGCAGGGCGGCGTCCAGGTCCGGCTGCCGCGGGCCGAGGCGCGGCCGCTCCAGGCGGAGACGGGGCTCACCGTCTCGGTGGACGCCCGCGGCCGCATCTTCGTGGACCAGGCGGCGTTCTCGTACGAGGACTTCCGCGCGACCTTCCGCGCGCTGGTCGCGCGCCGCAAGCCGGCGGCCATCTACCTCCGCGCCGATCGCGGTGTGCCGTACGGCGACGTCGTGCGCGTCCTGGCGATCATCCGCACCGCGGGCATCCGCGACGTGGGGCTGGTCGCCGAACCGGAGTCCGTGGGGCCGCCGTGAGAGGCCTGAGGGAGCGGGCGGTCGAGGAGCCGTTGCGGGGGACGGCGCTGGCCGGCTCGGTGGCCCTGCACGGGCTCGTCCTCCTCACGTTCCTCGTCGCCGGAGCGGGCCGCCATCGCCCGGCGCTGCCGCCCTTCTACCGCGTCTCGCTCGTGGCCCCGCCGGGCGTGCCGGCCGCGGCCTCCGCTCCCGCGCCCGCAGCCAGCGCGCCGGCGAGGCCCGCGCCCCCGAAGCCCGCTCCGGCGCGTTCGCGCGCGCGGGCGCCGGCACCGAAGCCGGCGCCGTCACGCGAGCCGGCGGTCCCGCTGGCCAAGCCCACGCCGCCGAAGCCGCAACCGCCGGCCGCCAATCCCGGGGCCGCGGCTCGCCCCGCGCCCGCAGCACCGACACAGCCGGTCGGAGTTCCGGGCGGCACGCCGGGCGCGACCGACGTCGCGACCATCAAGACAGAGGGGGTCGAATTCCCCTTCCCGGGGTACTTACAGAACCTGGTGTCGCAGGTGTATCGGCGCTGGCGGCCGACACCGTCCAATGCATCGCTCGAGGCGGAGGTCTTCTTCTTCGTTCACCGTGACGGGTCTGTGACCGGGTTGCAGTTCCTCAAGCGTTCCGGCTCGTTTGCCTTCGACCTCGAGGCGCAGGGCGCGATCGAGGCCGCCGCCCGGGCGTCGGCCTTCGGCCAGCTCCCGCCCGGATACGGCGCCGACGTCCTGCCCGTGTCCTTCTATTTCAATCCGCGGACCCTGCGGTGAGGCGCGCGCTCTCGCTCGGATTGCTGGTGGGCCTCGCGATCCCGGCGGCGCTCGCGGCGCAGGATTCCACGCCGCCTGCGCCGGCACCGAGCGGCGTCCGCGTGGGGATCACCTACACGCCGGGAACGCGGCCGAGCATCGCCGTCCTGATCGGCGGGGGGGCGATCCTCGACAGCGTGCGCACGATCCTGGGCAGGGACCTCGACTACTCCGACCGGTTCGAAGTGGTGGCGCCGCCGCGCGCGGCCGCGTCGCTGGGGACGGACGGCACGCCGAACTACCGCGCGCTGAACGCGCTCGGCACCGACTTCGCCGTGTCGGTCGCCGCGTCGCCGGATCCGCGGGGCGGGAGCGGCGTGGAGGTTCTGCTACACGACGTGCGCGGCGGCGCCGTGAGGAACCGGGTGACGCTCCAGCTGCCCGACGCCGGAGCCGAGACGCTGCGCCGGGCGGTGCACCGGGCGGCCGACGAGGTGGTGCGCTGGGCGACGGGCGCGAACGGGATCGCGTCCTCGGTCATCTACTACGTGGCGGACGGGCAGATCTGGCGGGTGGACCCCGACGGCGCGGATCGCACGCTGATCCCGACGGCGGGACGGCCGGCGCTCTCCCCGGCGTGGTCGTCCGACGGGCGGACCATCGCCTACACCGCGTTCGTGCGGAGCGGAACGCCGATCGTGCTGCAGGACCTGGCGACGGGCCGGCGGGACGTCGTGCCCGGCACGGAGTACGGGGTCAACATCACGCCCGAGTTCTCGCCCGATGGCCGCAGGCTCGCGTTCGCGCACGGCACGGAGGACGGTACCGACCTGTACGTGTACGACGTGGCGCGCCGGTGCTGCGTCACGCGTCTCACCGTCGGCCGCTACTACGACAACCTCTCGCCGGCCTGGAGCCCGGACGGCCAGCGCCTCGCCTTCATCTCCACCCGCGCCGGCTCGCCGCAGCTGTACGTGATGTCGGCGGACGGGACGGGGCAGGAGGCCCTCGCCCGGTTCGACTTCGGGGTCACGGGGATGACGTACGCGCCCGAGTGGTCGCCCGACGGCCAGGCCGTCGTCTTCCACCGGGAAGTGGCCGGCACCCCGCAGGTGTTCGTCCTCGATCTCGCCACGCGCGCGGTGAAGCAGCTCACCGGCGAAGGGCGCAACGAGGATGCAACCTGGGCGCCCGACGGGCGCCACGTCTGTTTCGTATCCTCCCGCGGCGGCACGCGGCTGCTCTGGATCGTGGATCTGGAGACCGGCCGGATGCGGGAGCTGCCCTCGACCTCCGGCGCCCGGCTACCCGCCTGGGCGCCGCGCCATGCATCTTTGGAGGCAGGATGAATCGTAAGGCGCTAGTGACGCTCACTGCGTTCGTGTCCCTCGCGGCCTGCAGCAAGCCCCCTGCGCCCGCCGCGCCGGCCCCGGCGCCCGCTCCGGCGGCCGCGCCCGCGCCCGACTCCGCCGCGCGCGCGGCGGCCCGGCGGGATTCGCTGGCCGCCCAGGCCCGCGCCGACTCGCTGGCGCGCGCCGAGCGCGAGCGCGCGCGTGCCGACTCGGTGCGCGCCCAGGTGCAGCGCGCGGCCGATTCGGCCGCCGCGGCGGCGCGCAGCGGGCTGTCCGTGGCCGACTCGACCGTAC
>Ga0335070_10011991_pt1 | contig 10125 bp, 8 predicted proteins | sample Lox_Sample_13_FD_206722 | JGI IMG/M metagenome (GOLD analysis project Ga0335070, IMG submission 206722) | Soil microbial communities from Loxahatchee National Wildlife Refuge, Florida, United States - Lox_Sample_1.3 | ecosystem: Environmental > Terrestrial > Soil > Wetlands | place: USA: Florida... | reverse complement strand
CTTGGGGTGAATGAGCGAAGTGTATCTGACCTTCTAATTTCTCCCGCAGGCTGGAACGAAAATACAGTCATTTTTCCTGCTAAATACATTCATAAATGTATTTAGCTTTCAAATCACTTTGGGTAGCCTTAATACTTGACGCAGAAATCCCCCATATAGGACCAAAGTCCAATAGGCATCGACCCCACTCCGTTATATTGTTAGTGAGTTAAGTGTCGAGAGAAAGCGGGGACTGTTCGACTCAAAAAGGAAGAAGTTGAATAAAGTCAAAGGGGGAATGAAGGGGGAAACGTATGAAAAGGAAAGTTGCATTATGGATGGTTTTTGTATTTGTTATTGCCGCCATGCTGTCGGCTTGCGGTGGGAAGACAGAAACGGGCAAGACCGAGAAGGCCAAGGCCGAGGCGACCAAAGCCGAAACAGCCGCCAAAACCAACGAGGGTGAGATTTCCGCTATCGGCATGGAGGCCTATGTTTACGGCTATCCACTTGTCACAATGGAGATGACCCGGCGGGTGATGACCAATGTGCCCAAGTCGGAAGGTAAGCTTGCCCCGATGGGTCAGTTCGCAAAGCTGAGGATGTATCCGTCTCCCGCGGACAAGGAGGTTACTGCGCCCAACGCGGACACGCTCTACACCTTGGCATGGCTGGATGTCTCAAGGGAGCCTTGGATCCTGAGCATCCCGGACATGAAGGACCGGTATTACCTGTTCCCGATGCTCTCCGGGTGGACTGACGTCTTTGAAGTTCCTGGTAAGCGCACGACCGGCACCAAGTCACAGAAGTATGCCATCACGGGTCCGGGGTGGACCGGCACGCTGCCTGAGGGTGTTACGGAATACAAGTCCCCCACTGGCATGGTCTGGATCCTCGGTCGCATCTACTGCACCGGTACACCTATGGATTATAAGGTTGTTCATTCCCTCCAGGACAAATTCTCCGTGGTTCCGCTCAACGCCTATGGGAAGCCCTATACACCTCCCGTGGGAACTGTGGATGCCAGCATCGACATGAAGACCCCCGTGCGTGACCAGGTGAACAAGATGGATGCCAGCGCCTACTTCAAGCTTCTGGCAGAGTTACTGAAAACCAACCCGCCGGCAGCAGCAGACGGTCCGATGGTGGTCAAGCTGGCAAAGATCGGTATAGTGCCCGGCCAAGACTTTGACATGAGCAAGCTTGATCCGACTGTGACCAAGACCCTGCAGGATGTTCCCAAGGCAGCCCAGGAAAGGATCATGGCAGAATTAAAAAATATTGGCGCACCGGTCAATGGCTGGACATACTCGACGAAGCTCGGCGTATACGGGACGGAGTACCTGGCGCGAGCCTTGGTCACGGCCATCGGGCTGGGCGCCAACCGGGGTCAGGATGCAATCTACCCCACATCGGAGGTGGATGCAGACGGCAAGCCTTATGACGGCGCCAACAAATACGTAATGCATTTTGATAATGGAGGGATGCCTCCGGTCGACGGTTTCTGGTCCCTGACCATGTACGACGCCGAGTACTTCTTCGTACCAAACAAACTCAATCGTTACACGCTTAGTTCACGGAACAAGTTCAAGCCCAATAAGGACGGGTCCGTGGACCTTTACATCCAGAAAGATTCTCCGGGTAAGGACAAGGAGGCCAACTGGCTCCCGGCGCCCGAAGGCAAATTCATCCTGATGCTTCGGCTGTACTGGCCGAAGGAGAACCCGCCTTCAATCATCGATGGCTCCTGGAAACCGCCGGCGGTAAAGAAGGCTCAGTAAATTCTATAAGATAAATATTGGGGAAGGCAGGGCAGATATGGCTCTGCCTTTTTTGTTTATTTCTTTCGGTAATCGCTAACTCCGAGGCAAGTCTTCCATCAAAGAGTAGTAGGTGCACCACTTATTTTCCGATCAACTGATCCGTGTCCGAAAGGGCGGGGTTGATTCTAGACATATTTGCCCCTGGATATCGTCCGCACGGATGTTCATTTCTATTTCCTTGGCGTCCCTGAAGTCCGTAAGAGTATGTCCACCACATTGCGGACGAACTGTTCTTCGGTGATTCCGTCAGTGGCTTCTTGGGGAAAGGAGACGATTTTCCTGAACTGTGCTGCAATCTGCGAGAAAAGCTCGACTCGAGATATGGGGTCCAGTTCATTCCTCCGGAGCAGCGCCTGGAGGGCGATATTCACTTCACGAGGGGATGTGCTTTGCCTCAGGCGCGCCACCAAATGGGGGTAACCCCGAAGTGAGTTATACTTGTGGGTCAGGATCTGTTCCAGATCCGGCATGGGCAGCTTGAATTCTCGCGTAACGATCGTATTGGCGGCGAGGTCGCCCAGACGCTGGGATTTTGGGCTGAGGAGGCAGGAAAGTCCCCCGACCAGGTAACACATTGGAAGGCTGTCGACGAACCGCAGCACGTTCCGAATTACGATCTGGCTGAACTGCAGCCGCAGCCCCTCGACATCCATCACCCGTAAGGACATCAACCGTTTTCCAACGGTCTGCCCCTTGTAACTCCATTCGCACAGGATGCCGTAGCCGATGGAGACTGCGAAATAGGAGAGGATCGCTGCCGCCTGAGCGAAATCGGAACTGACAATCCGGGTAATTTGTACCCCGATATTGATCGCCGTCAGGATGGCAAAAATACAAGCAAAGTCGATCACCCACGCCAGAAAGCGAGCCACAGGCCCGGCCAGCGGCAGGGCAAAGGTGATTCCTTCGGGTGTCTTGATGTGAAGGATGTTAGTCCCTTCCATGAGGCTTTTCCTTCGATCTACCCGACAATCCGAAGAACACGATCAAGGCGGTGAACTCCAGGCTGCCGAAGATGATTTTTGCTTCGTAAGGGATGACGGGCGCATGGTACTGAGAGAAAAAGGCTTCGACAATCCCGGCCCAGACCAGCATCATCGCCAGGCCGAAGAGGAGCGTGACCAGTTCCGGAGCGACCGTGCGTAATCGCTTTTTGAATGAGACGCGCCGCCCCCAGCCGATCAGCGCCCCGGCCAGGATGAAGCCCGCCTGCCCTGCCAGAACGATGGCGGGTATCTCGACGGTGCCGTGCGGCAGCAGCCATCCGAGGAGGAACGTCGACTGTCCTGCGTGCACGAAATCCAGGACGGTTGCACCCAGGAGGACCCCATTGTAGAAGAGGAGAATGACTGTGCCAATGCCCCACGTGAATCCCATGGCAAAGGTGAAAAAGGACACCCGGGTATTGTGGGTCATGAGGAAGGCCGAGAAGGTAGCCTTTTTCCCCGTCAGTCGGTCCTTTTCCGCGCCCGTCTTTTCTTCATAAGCCACCCTTTTGGACGGGTCCATTTGGAGGTGAGAAAAGGGCAGAAGGACGGTCTTGGCCTCCTTGTCGATGCTGACGGCTACGCCGCCGATGGCGAACCCAAAGGCCGTGATACCAAGAGCGAGCATCAACGCACGCCCGTGCTGGCGGACGGTCCCGGGAAAAATCTGGAAGAACCAATGGAGCGGGGAAAAGCGGTGCGGTTTCCCCCTGACCTCATGGACTTCGGCATAGGCGTGTCCCACCAGGGATTCGAGGTAACGGCGGATCTCCGTCTCCGCAGAAAAACCGCTGACTCTTGCCAGGTCGGACGATGCCCGCTGGTAGAGAGCGTGGAAGCGCTTAATCTCCGAAAGGCTCATCTTCCTGAGTGGATCCCGGTCCAGCTTGTCGAGGATCGACTCCAGTTCGGTCCAATATCTTTTTTCCTCATCGATGAAGCGCTCGAGATCGATGATCATAGGAGCTGCCTCTGTTTCACATTCATATACTGGGAGACCAGATCAGCACATAGCCGTTCATGGTCAAGGAGCGCAAAATGAACTCCATGGCGGGCTAACGTGCTCTCGACCTGACGGAGATGATGCCAGAGAACATGTCCGCTCAATTCATGATAGATCTCTTCCGCGGATACAATGTTTTCGTTTGAAAAGATCGGCCGGGCACCGGGGAACCTGAGCATGTTGACCATCACCAGGTGATGACGGCCCATGAGGCCCACCGTGCGCATCAAGGACTCTGACAGAATAGGATCATCCAAGCTGGTCAACACGATGATCAGCGCGCGGCGCCGTAATTTAAGACGGATAAACGTAGAGAGCTCTTGATAATCGGGGTTGACCACTCGGGGATGGAGGTTGAAGAGTAGCTCGCGGCAGGCGCCGTAGTGAGACTTGCCCCCTCGAGCCCGCAGGAACTCATGCACGGAATCGCTGAAGGTGAGCAACCCGAACAGGTCGCCCTGTTTCTGCGCCGCCAGGCCCACCACCAAGGCGGCTGCAATATATCGTTCCAGGCACGAGTCGTTGGCATTGAAATCCCCGGAGTCACCGCCAGGAGAACCGTCTCTTGCCCAAGCGGAGCGGGCGCTGAGTCGAGAGGCATCGATCGCTACGTAAACCTCCTGGGTCCTTTCTATCTGGAAAACCTTCGTGATCGGATGGCGGCGTTTGGCGGTGGCCTTCCAGTGAATTTCGTCAAAGCCGTCACCGGGGATATATTCACGGAGTTTCTCAAACTCTCTTCCCTTGCCTTGCTGGCGCCGGACATGAATGCCGAAGCCCCCCCGGTTGAGGAAGAGCCCCGCCAGATTGTTCCTTTCCCGCGCCAGGTTGGGGTAAACCCGGATCTCGCATGCGACATCCCTGACCCCTCGGAAGGTCCAGAGACGCAAGAAAGACTCCGTCTCGAGATAACATCTGCGGAGATGGAACTGCCCACGCTTCAAGGGAGTGCAGAGCCACGGAACACGCAAGCGTGCAGCGTCTTTCGGTAAGAAGGTGAGAAGGTCCTCCTGAGGACTGGAGACTTCTCGAGGAAGCGGGAGCCCCAGGCGCAGCGTTCTTGCCCGCATGTCCGAGTTGGTTACGAATAGTTCAATCGAACTTTCACGGTCCCTGGTCATCCGGACCATCGTGGGCAAATCCACGCGGATGTTCCTTAATCGGAATGACCCAAATGCCGCGTCCAGGAGGGCGACCAGGATGAGGATCACGCCGACAGCAAAGGCAGGGAGAGCCGTCGGCTCTTTCAGAACAGGAAGGACTGTCACAAAGGGCATAATGAGCCCGTATAAAATGAGGACACGGTTCGTGGGAACGATCATCGTGGAACGGCGACCTCCCTGAGAACCTGCTGGATGACCTCCGGAACCGTATATCCTTCGATCTCAAATTCGGGCCGAAGGATGATCCGGTGCTCGAGGACAGGACCCGCCATCGCCTTGATATCGTCGGGGATGACAAAATCCCTTCCGGCCATGGCCGCACGGGCTCGGCCGGAGAGGAGCAGGGCCTGGGTGGCACGCGGCCCTGCACCGACATGCACGCTCCCGTGGGTGCGCGTGGTGCGGATGATGTCTACCAAGTAATCCATCAGCTCGGAGCGAACGGTGATCCTCTGTAGGCATTGACGCAAGGTGTCGAGCTCCTGGTCGCTTATGACAGGATTCACATGCCCGAGAGCCAGTACGGCTTCCGGAGAGTCCTGGCCAAGCATGCGCTGTGCCAGAGCCAATTCTTCTTCGCGGGACGGATAATCCATCGTGATCCTCAGCATAAACCGATCTTTCTGCGCCTCGGGAAGGGGATAGGTCCCTTCGTATTCAACCGGGTTCTGCGTAGCGAAAACGGTGAAATTCTTCGGCAACGGGTAGGTCACCCGGTCGATCGTCACCGCCCGTTCCTGCATCGCCTGGAGCAAAGCGGACTGGGTTTTGGCTGGTGCCCGGTTGACCTCGTCGGCAAGCAGAAAGGTCGTAAAGACCGGCCCCTTGGCCAGGGTGAATTCATCGCTTTTAAGGTTGAACACGTTCGTCCCGATGATATCGGCTGGCATGAGATCCGGCGTGAACTGGATCCGGTTGAACTCGCAGCCCAGGACATGGGCCAGCGTCCGCACCAGGAGTGTTTTCGCAATGCCTGGCACTCCTTCGACCAGGGCATGATGATTGGTAAAGATGACGATCAGTGCCTTATCCACCACCTCCTCCTGGCCGATGATGACCTTCCCGACTTCCTGCTTCGCCCGCAGGAGCACCTCATGCAGTCGATCCAACATGCTATCCATAAAACCTCCTGAGTAGTTGAAATACTGTGTCTGTGATCGGGTTCCGTGTCCGAAAAAAGGGACACTGAACGACCCTCGCAGTTTGACTAAAATCAACCGGTTTCCAACCGTAATCAATCAAATAGTCCGTCATGCCGGACTCGATACGGCATCCAGAATCCAAAGCATCAACATCCTGGATTCCGCCTTTCGCCGGAATGACAAGTCACTTCGTGACAACTCAATATGCTTCACCTGAAGGCGAAGGGTCTCCATCATCCCCGAAGGGAACACTAAAAATTGACACTGACACCAAGTATTCATCTCCGCCTTCCCAAGGCACTGATCTTGCGGTACACCTGAACGGGGTCGCGAGCCCTCTTGGGCCGGGCACGATCCGCAACAATCATTTCTTGAATACGGGGCAGCAGGGCTGAAAGGTTTTGCCTGCCGTGTGTGAAGGAGCGCTTCCATTCCTCCAGACAAGCAGAGAGGATATGGTCCGGGGAAATATTGCGGCGGAGCAGGTTCACGAATCCGGTGAAAGCATCCTTTCCTGGGTCGACAGAGACCCTCTCCTCTGCTTCATAGACGGGAACGAGCCTGGCTGCTTGTTTCCAGATGGCGAGCAGAGCTAGGACAATGAGCGAAATGAAAAAAGGAGCTAACCCGTATTTTCGGAGGAGCGTAGCGACTCCTGGGCTTCTGGACACGCCAAGATGGGTTTCGTCAAACACGATTTTTCGATGCGGTCCGCATAACCAGGACAGGAGTTGGGGGTACCGCTTACTCTTCATCGCCTCATTGCTGAGGAAAAAGGAGTCGGAAGACAAAACGATACTGCCCTTGCCGTAGGGGCGTTCAATGATCACGGCCTTTCCCGCCCTGGCATAGATGACTTGCCACTCAGGGTCCTGCGGCTCAAACGCCAGCGTCCCATGCCACGTGAGGGAGGGAGGAAGTTTTTCTTCTGACAGGTTCAGGCTTGCTTCTGTATCCCCTTTCGCGGAAGGGACAAGCTCCAAACCCCAACGCTTGGTAAGGTGTACATCGTCCTTCCCGTGGAGGTCTTCTGCCTCATTATTCCCTTCTTCCCCATCGTCTTGCGGGGCTGGGCAGCTTTCTTTTGAAGGTGGGAACGATGAGGGACGCATGGGGACAAAGGAGATGACGATGCGTCCACCCGCAAGCGCAGCTTGATCCACGGCCTTCACCGATTGTTGCTGTAGGGAGAAGAAACGCGTTTCCTGAAGGCCGAAGAGAAAGAGGGTGGCCTCGGACAATCCGGAAACCTTTTGCAAAGGCTCAACATTACGCGCAGCCTCAATTCCCGGGAGAAGCCTCAGACCTTCATAAAAGGCCTTGGTCCCCAATGGGTCTGAACGGAACGAGGAATAACGCGGGTAGACATCGCCTTTCTCGAAACGCAAGATCAGAAGATGGACAAGACCATAGACAAAGAGGCCGATGACAACTAAAAGAAAAAGCGTCCGGGAAAAGTTACCTCTGTGCATGCCCCCTGATCCTCTCCTGATTTTGTAAGAACCGGTCCAGGATTCCGGGAGTGACTTCATGCAATCCGTACCAGGCCCTTTCAAAGAGGGCCCTGCTTTCCGCAAAAACCCCCGCTAACTGAGGTTGGGTATGAGAACGGCGCCGGAGCTCCAGCTCATACTCCCGGTCGGACTTGTATTTGGCGATCGTGATCAACTCCTGGCGAGCCAGGCATGCCAGGGTTGCCAGATAGACGGCCCGCAACGCCAGCCTGAGCTCTCCCTTACTTATCAACTCCCTGGCCAGATGGAGCCAGTCTTCCTCGGGAAGCGCTGTCGCATCCACATCCTCACGGGTGATATCGGGAATGGGCCGCACGGAAACATCCGCGGCGACCGTTCGAGGCCTCCGATCTTTCCATGCGCGCCATACGAAGAAGACCAGCACAGCCACGATGCACACCAGTGGGAGGATGATCCATGCCCGTGAAAAGGAAGTCCAATGCGAATCCGGCTTGTCCAGTTTAGGCAAAGAGGGGATGATACGGAAAAGGATGCCCTTGATGAAGTTCCAGACCTTTGCCAACCCATCTTTGATGTAGTTCCATCCCTTTCTCAGGATGCCTATGATCGAGTCGAGAAACTCGTACAATGCCGTGTGCCTCCCCGCGACATCCGGAGGTTTTTCGCGGGGCAAGCGCCAGCTGTATTCAGGGGAACGAATGACGAGCTCAACGGCGGAATCGAGCCGTTGAGCCGAAACAGAGGCGCTCACACCGGGAAGGGCCGCAGGTCTCGGTTGTGCCAAACTCTTATCCGAGAGACCGAGGAATAGAAGAATAGCGAGCAGGAGGGTGACCATCGACCCCGGCCGCGCACATGAACGAAGCTCAACTTTCAGGTCTTCGCCAGTTCGCAGAGATTCCCCGTAAAAACAGCGCAAGCAGTAGCAGGCCTTCATGAGCGGGTCCAGGCAGAGATAGGTTAAGCTACAGACAACAGCAAAGAAGGTATTGTTCATGATATGGGTTCCGCCGATAGAGAAAATGGTGTCGACGTCAAAGAGAATCTTCAGGAGCCAGGGGAGCAGGACCAGGGCCATGCCGATATTCAGAGCCGTGACCATTCCCATGGGGCAGAGGGGAATGACCACGAGCGCCGCAGCGATGAGGAGGAAGTCGACCGATGCCCCGGGATTGAATGAAGACGACACAGGAACGAGGACAAAAACAAAGAATGCGGCAAGTCCCAGGAGAAAAGGGCTCGTCAGCCAGAGAATCAAGGTATTCTGCTTGGGCCAGAGCGAGGCCTGACGCCAGGATTTCTGTACGACGGGGCGGAGATTGCCTTCGTCACCGCTCCCCATCACGCTGGCATTCTGAAAGAAGGCGAATGCCCGGGGGAAAGGAAGCATGACGATAAACGCAATCGGGAGGACGAGAATCCCCCACGGTTGGATGGCGGTTTGAATCGTAGCAGCACGCAGCATGCGGCGTAACCCCCAACCGGAGGATACTTCTCCCTTGATTGTCCCGAGGAGACGGCGGGCGTACAGACTCTGCCAGGTTTTCATCCAGATGAACAACAGGGTCAATCCCCAGGAGGCTTCAGAGCAATGCCTCCAGGCATCGGCACCCGTGCTCATGTCGGTCCAGAAATAAAGGAGTCCCAAAATAAAGGGCAGGCTGCCGAGATAGTATGGCGCGAGGAGGACCGGATTTGCGCGTAGCACGTCCGTTGCTTCCTCCAGGATGCCGACCGCTGGCTTTCCCCCACGATCTCCGCGCTTATGCTTCATCGATCCACCGATTCAACTTGCCCAACCGCCGCCTCGTGGAAAGCGGAGGGAATCGTGAGTAACGCCTTACCGAGGAGATAGAACGACGACCAGAGCAGCAGCATGCCCATGAGGATCTGGGTGAGCCGCGTGAGCCGAGTCAGTGGGTATCGTCTGACCGCTTTCTGGCTGAGACGTTTCAGACAAAAAGCACAGATGACCCGATCCTCGTGCTCGCTGACGCATTCCCGGCAGAAGGTACGCCCGCATTCCGGGCAGCGTGCAACGGCCTCCCGGGATGCATGATTGAAACAACGTTCCTGGGCGATACTCATCTTTTGATTTCACCCCCAATTCTGACCGGGACGCGAAGCGCTTGCCGAGTCATGACGGTGCCTTTTCACCCTGACGAGCCCCAGTGCACCCAGCGCAAGGGAACAGGCAGCTGAGAACGCATAGACTCCCATGACCAGTCGCGAATCTTGAGGCGAAACATGAATCATGGTCCGGTACATGTCCCATTGGGTAATCATCGTTGCAGGTCTGCCAGTCACGAGCGTCGTCATCAAGACGACATAGCTCAGGAAAAAGGAAAGACAAACAAAGCCCAACGATGCCCAGGTGATTCCCCGAAGCGTGCCCGGGATATCGCTTCCGTACTGTTTCACAAGGGCGACAACGACAAGGATCGAGTAGGCTAGCGTCAACACGGAAGAGACACCGGTCATGGTTGCGGTATGATAGAGAAGAAGGATGCCGGTCAGGATACCGTCCAGGAGCAAGAAGGCAAAAGCCATCCTA
>Ga0335070_10011990_pt1 | contig 10125 bp, 8 predicted proteins | sample Lox_Sample_13_FD_206722 | JGI IMG/M metagenome (GOLD analysis project Ga0335070, IMG submission 206722) | Soil microbial communities from Loxahatchee National Wildlife Refuge, Florida, United States - Lox_Sample_1.3 | ecosystem: Environmental > Terrestrial > Soil > Wetlands | place: USA: Florida... | reverse complement strand
CCACCAGGAGGGCGGAGCCGGTCTCCATGGAGCCGCCGATGATCACGGGCTGGCCGATCTCACGGTAGGCAGGCGGCACGTCGTGCTCATGCGGCCCGAATGCCCGCGTGGCGCCCTTGCGGTGGACTACCAGGTCGACCCCCGCGCCGTCGACCTCGTGTCGCTCCACCTTGGCCGTGTTGTGGCAGACGTCGTAGATCACGGACAGCCCGAGTGCCCGCGCGTCACGGCCGAAGACACGCTGGAACACCTCGCGCACACGGTGCGTGATCACCTGGCGATTGGCGAAGGCGGTGTTGGCGGCCGCCGTCATGGCGCCGAAGTAGGCCTGGCCATCCTTGGACCGGAAAGGAGCACAGGCCAGCTCGCGATCCCTGACTGTGATGCCGTAGCCGGACATGGCCTGGTCGAAGCGCCGGAGGTAGTCGGTCCCGATCTGGTGGCCGAAGCCGCGCGAGCCGCAATGCAGCATCACGCACACCTGGCCGCCGGTGCCGACACCGAGGGCGCGGGCCGCCGCCGGATCGTGGATGCCGTCGGGGCGAATCACCTGGATCTCGAGATAGTGGTTGCCCGAGCCCAGCGTGCCGAGCTGGTTCATGCCCCGCGACACGGCACGCGCGCTCACCTGCGCGGGATCGGCGCCGGGCAGGCAGCCGCGGCTTTCGATGTGCTCCAGATCGTCGGGCCAGCCATAGCCCTCTCGGACGCACCAGCCCGCGCCCTCGACCATCACCTCCGAGAAGCTCGCCTCGGACAGGCGAACGAAACCGTGAGCGCCCACTCCGGACGGCACCGCCTGGAACAGCGCATCGACCAGCTCGCGCAGGCGCGGACGGACATCGTCCTCGCTGAGCGACGTGCGGAGCAGCCGCATCCCGCAATTGATGTCGAAGCCGATGCCGCCGGGAGAGATCACGCCGGTGTCGGCACGGAAGGCGGCGACACCGCCGATGGGAAAACCGTAGCCCCAGTGGCCGTCCGGCATGCACAGGGATGCCCGGACGATGCCCGGCAGGCAGGCGACGTTGGTCACCTGCTCGAACACTCCCTGATCCATCTGGCCGAGCAGGGTCTCGGAGGCATAGATGCGCGCCGGTACCAGCATCCCCGGCTTTGCCTCGGGCGGGATCTCCCAGATACAGTCACCCACCTGCCGCGCCGCCACGGCGAGATCGCCGCAGAGCTTCACGGGCAGGCGCCCGCTCTTCCCGTCACCATGCCAGGGCCGCTCGCTGCCTCACAGCGAATAACGCAGCAGGGCCGCCACCCCGCCGACCCGGGTCAGCGCGGCATGGAGATCAACGATCTCTACCCGGCCCCCGGCCACCAACACCCGCTCGGGCATCGCGTGTTCGAGTGCCACGTGCGCGGACTGGCCACCGCAGAGCCGGCACTTCGATCCGCCACCCTGGGCGAGGGCGCCACACTCGGCACAGGCATGCCCCGAACAGGTGAAGCTCTTCGCGATATAGAGTCGGTGGACGGCTCCGCGATTGATGGCGTCGAGCGTCTCCTCCACTCCGGCTACCGCCTGTCCGCTCTTGGCTGCCTCGGTGAGCACGGCGTCCACGCTCTCCGCCTGCCGCTGCTGCTCGCCATGGCCGAGCAGGGTGGTGGCCCGGGCGACGAGGGCAGCTGCCGACTCGCTCCGTCCCGCCTCGATAGCACCGGCGACCTTCCCTGCTATGCGCGGAGGCAGGAGGGCCCGGAAGGCCGGGACGTTGCGGGGGTCGCCCGCCAGCACGATCCGTTCGACGCCCTGTCTCTCCACCAGGTCCCAAAGGCTCTCCGCGACGGCCTGGAAATGCCGGTCGCGATGCGCCAGGATGTGCCGCTCATACCGCGCCTGGGCCATCTGCGCCCAGCTCCCACGGATGTGGCGGCCGGGCACTTCCGGTTCCAGCGAGACTTCCATCCCCGGCCCGGTGACGTCGACCGGGACCAGGCGCGCATGCCCGGTGTCCACGAACACGACGATCGCCGCGGGCACGCTCGCGAGGGCGGCCGCGAGGGGCAGCACGAACGGCCTGGTCGCGACGACCATGCGATCCTCGACGGGCGCGTGCACCGCCACGACCTCCCGCAGCGAGAGGCCCTGGCAGGCGAAGAGTGCCACACCGTGCGCGTCGGGAAAACGGCCCTGGTCGATCAGCGCGGCTCCCTCGGTCTCCAGCCAGTCGAGGTCGGCGGCATGCGCGCGGAGCCCCTCCGACCGGCGCGCCCGTCGAAGCTCGTTCTTGAGGAAGATCCGGGTACGCTCGCGCTCCTGCTCGTCCGCCCAGCGCGTGCTCAGATACACGCTCACGACCGGCGTCGATGGGCTCTCCGCCCGGGCCAGCCCGTTCACCAGCTTGCGAAGCTCGATGGCGTCCATGAGAAGTTCATGGTGCAACCCAGGTGCCACGAGCGGGAGGCAAGAAATCGCCACTTTGCGCACCATTCCTCGACCCCGATCGGAGCGCAACCGCCCCAGCTGTGGTCCCCGCTCCCCGCTATCCGCCCCATCCGTAACGACGCGATCCCGTGCCTGTCCCCTAAGCTTCGGCCTTCTCTGGCGATTTTACCCGGGCTCTTCTGGCAGTCGGCTTGCACTCCCTGATCTCCATGGGGCCTTCGGCCACGCCGCTGATCGAGGTGCGCAATCTCGTGAAGGACTACTCTCTCGGAACTCACGTGGTGCACGCATTGCGAGGGGTCTCGGTCTCCATCGAGGCGGGCGAGCTGGTCGCCATCATGGGCCCTTCCGGATCCGGCAAGTCGACCTTCATGACCATTCTCGGCTGCCTCGATACGCCCACCGCGGGGCTGTACCTGCTGGAAGGCCGGGACGTGTCCGGCGTGGATGACGACGAGCTCTCGAGGATCCGGAACCGGCGCATCGGATTCGTGTTCCAGCAGTTCAATCTCCTCTCGCGGATCAGCGCCGAGGCCAATGTGGAGCTTCCGCTCCTCTATGGCGACGTCCCCGCCGTCGATCGGCGCGCCCGCGCGCGGTCGAAGCTTCGGGCCGTCGGTCTGGAAGGGCGGGAGTCGCATCGTCCCGCCCAGCTTTCGGGCGGAGAGCAGCAGAGGGTGGCGATCGCTCGCGCGCTCGTGAACGAGCCCCTCCTCCTGCTGGCCGACGAGCCGACCGGCAACCTCGACACGCGCACGAGCGTGGGGATCATGGCCATCCTCCAGGAGCTTCATCGTGGCGGGCTGACCCTCGTCGTCGTGACCCACGAGCCCGACATCGCCCGCTACGCCGAGCGTGTCCTCGTCTTTCGGGATGGACAGCTGATCAGTGATGCCCGGGTCCAGGATCGGCTGGAGGCTCGCTCCGTACTGCGGACGATGCCAGCGGGGCGAGCGGCATGAGGATCTGGCCCAGCGTGCAGATGGCCGTGGCGGCCCTCGAGGTCAACAAGATGCGGACGGCGCTGACCGCGCTCGGCGTGATCATCGGGGTGGCCGCCGTCGTCACCATGATGGCCATCGGCGCCGGAGCGGAAGCCCGGGTCGCCGAGCAGATCCGGAGCCTCGGCTCGAACCTCATCATCGTGCTGTCGGGATCCATCACGTCGGGCGGGCTCCGCCTCGGAGCGGGGAGCCAACTGACGATCACCGAGGACGATGCGCGGGCCATCCAGCGCGAGGTCTCCAGCGTGGAGGTTGCCGCACCGGTGATGCGGGGCGCCGTCCAGGTGGTCTTCGGAAACACCAACTGGTCGACGGCGGTCCAAGGGGTCAGCCCAGAGTACTTCCAGGCCCGCGAATGGCCGGTGGCCTCGGGGCGGGCCTTCACGCCGGAGGACATCGACGCTGCGGGCAAGGTCGCGGTCCTCGGGGAAACGGTGAAGGACAATCTCTTCGGCAGCAGCGATGCCCTCGGGCAGACCATCCGCATCAAAAAGGTCCCCTTCATCGTGGTCGGAGTCCTCACCCGGAAGGGCCAGAGCACGCAGGGCGAAGACCAGGACGACACCGTCCTCGTCCCGCTCTCCACCGCCAAGAAGAAGGTCCTGGGCATCAGTCAGGCGAACGCCCGCGCGGTGGGCGCCATCCTGATCAAGGTCCGCGAGGCCGCACGCATGAAGGAGGCCGAGGGGCAGATCCGCGGGCTGCTCCGGCAGCGCCACCGCCTCCAGATGAACCAGGACGATGACTTCGCCATGCGGAACCTGTCGGAGATCCTCGCGAGCCAGGAGGCCGCTTCCAAGGTGATGAGCCTGCTCCTAGCCGCCGTGGCCGCGGTCTCCCTCGTGGTGGGGGGCATCGGCATCATGAACATCATGCTCGTCTCGGTCACGGAGCGGACGCACGAGATCGGCCTGCGGCGGGCCGTGGGAGCGCGACGCCGCGACATCCTCAGTCAGTTTCTCGTGGAAGCCGTCTTCGTCTCCCTCGCAGGCGGCCTGATCGGGATCGCGGTCGGAATCGCCGGCTCCCACGTCATCGGAACCATCTTCGGATGGAGCGTGCTCGTGTCCGTCTCCGGCATCCTGCCCGCGTTCCTGTTCGCTGGCGCGGTGGGCATCTTCTTCGGCTACTACCCGGCCCGCAAGGCCTCGCTCCTCAAGCCCATCGAGGCGCTCCGCTATGAGTGACCGGCTGGAGACTTCTCCTCGGCTTGCGCCGCCGGAGTTCGACATGGGGCCTTCAGACACCCACACCATGCCCCCGCGGGCGGAGCCAGCTTTCCGTCGACGGCGCCGGAGAGGGAGCCTCCTGGCCGTGATCGCGTTGCTCGTGATCGGCGCAGCGGTCGGAGCATACGTCTACGAGCAGCGCCTCGCGGTCACATCGCCGTACCAGACCGCCCGCGTGGTCGCCGGCCCGCTCGTGGCGGGCATCTCCGCGACCGGCACGCTGAACGCCGTCATCACGGTCCAGGTCGGCTCCCAGGTGTCGGGGCAGATCAAGGAGCTCTTCGCCGATTTCAACTCGCAGGTGACGCGGGGGCAGGTTATCGCACGGATCGATCCCGAGATCTTCCAGGCGCAGGTCAACCAGGCGGCGGCCCAAGTGAAGGCGGCGCAGGCTGCCGTGCTGAATCAGCGAGCCGTGCTGTCGAAAACCAGGTCGGATCTGGAGAACAGCCGGGCAGCACTCACGGCGGCCCATGGCCAGACCGTCAAGGCCCAGGTGGCCGTGGCGGACGGGCGCCGGAATCTCGACCGGCAGGAGTCGCTCCGCCAGCAGCAGCTGATCGCCCAGGCGGAAGTCGACGCCGCACAGGTCGCCTACGACTCAGCGGTGGCGCAGCTCGAGACGAACGTCGCGCAGGAGCGGGCGCAGAAGGCGGCGGTCGAATCGGCCGAGGCGCAGGGCGAAGTGGCCCAGGCCCAGCTCGAGGCCACGCAGGCGCAGGTCGGGGAGGCCGAGGCGACCCTGCGTCAGGCCCAGGTCAATCTGGAGCACACGGTCATTCGCGCTCCGGTCGATGGCGTGGTTGTCTCGCGAAACGTGGACGTGGGCCAGACGGTGGCCGCGAGCCTGCAGGCCCCTACCCTGTTCCAGATCGCGCAGGATCTCACCAAGATGCAGGTGGACACCAACGTCGACGAGGCGGACGTGGGCCGCGTGCGTGTCAGCCAGGCCGCGACGTTCACGGTCGACTCGTTTCCCGGGCAGACCTTCTCGGGAGAAGTCGTCCAGGTGCGGAAGGCGCCGCAGGTCGTCCAGAACGTCGTCACCTACGATGTCGTCGTCTCGGCTCCGAATCCCGAGCTCCGGCTCCTGCCGGGGATGACCGCCAACGTTCGGATCGTCACAGACCGGAAGGCGGGTGTTCTCAAGGTGCCCAACGCCGCCCTGCGCTTTCGTCCGGCGGGCACGGAGCCGGAAGTCGCGCCGGAGGCATTCCCCGCCCGCCCGGCTTCTCCGATCGGAGAGTCGGGCTCCGATACCCTCCGCGGCGTGGCCGGCCGAGTCTGGGCGCTCGACTCCGGCGGAACGCTTCGCGCTGTCCAGCTCAGGCTCGGGATCACCGACGGCAACTTCACGGAAGTGATCGCGGGCGATCTGCGCGAGGGGCAGGAAGTCGCGGTCGGCGTCATCGCGCCGGGCCAGCAGCTTCCCCGAGCCGGCCCGGGACTCCGGTTCTAGTCATCTCGCCCTCGGGCCACGCCGTTGCCGGGTTGGTCCCCGGAGACAGGGCCCCTCCACCGGAAGAGCAGGCTTGCCCGATGGCACCCCTGGTGGGATAGTGAGGCCCGCGTCACGTCGCGCACTCACCCACGCCGAGGAGGAACCGGATGGCGCACGATCTCGTGATCCGTGGCGGCTTCATCGTCGACGGCACCGGCGCTCCCGGCCACAAGGGCGATCTCGCGGTCTCCGGCGGGCGCATCGCCGAGGTCGGCCAGGTGTCCGGTCGCGGCGCGCGCGAGATCGACGCCGGCGGGCTCGTCGTGGCGCCCGGCTTCATCGATCCCCACACCCACTACGATGCCCAGCTCACGTGGGACCCTGCGGCCTCGTGCACCTCGTGGCACGGCGTCACGACCATCGTCACGGGCAACTGCGGCTTCACCATGGCGCCCTGCCGGCCGCAGGATCGTCTCACCCTGATGAAGATGCTCGAGTACGTCGAGGGCATGTCGCTGGAGGCGATGCAGAAGGGCATCCAGTGGGAGTTCGAGACCTTCCGCGAGTATCTGGATGCGCTGGACCGCCGGCCGCTCTGGGTCAACGTGGCTCCGCTGATCGGCCACTCGGCGGTCAGGCAGTACGTCATGGGCGACGCGGCATGGGAGCGCGCGGCCACCGACGACGAGCTGGCCCGCATGGGCGCCGAGGTCCGGCGAGCGATGGCCGATGGCGCGATCGGCTTCTCGTCGACGACGAACATGAACCACGTGGGCGATCGGGGCCGGCCGGTGCCGAGCCGGCTCGCCTCGGACGGCGAGATGGAACACCTGGCGGCCGCGATGGGGTCAACCGGGCGCGGCATCGTGGAGCTGACCATCGGCGGCAGCCGGCCCGATCGCGTGGCCGAGGTCGATCGCTACGCGGAGCTGGCGAGAGCCTCGGGTCGGCCGGTGACCATGGTGTCGGTGCGCCACAATCCCGTGCGCCCCGACGAGCATCGCCGGATTCTCGCCAAGGTGGAGGCGGCCTGGCGCGAGGGGCTGCGGCTGCATCCCCAGGGCACCTGCTCGCCGCTTACCTCGACCTTCGCGATCACCAACGGGTTCGTGTTCGGGCGCTACAAGGCGTGGCGGCGCGTCCTCGAGGCGCCGGTGTCCGAGTGGCGCACCATCCTCGCGGACCCCGCCTTCCGCGACGACTTCCGCGAGAGCGTCCGGCACTCGGCGCTCTTCAACAGCGACGTCGTCCCGCTGCGCATCAAGCGCGTGGTCAAGCCCGAGCTCCAGCGCTACGCCGGCAAGAGCGTCGTCGACCTGGCGCGGGAAACGGGCAAGGACGTGATCGACGCCTTCCTCGATCTGGCCGTCGAGGACGACTTCAGGACCGAGTTCATGTCCGCCACCATGAACACCGACGCCGGCTCCGTGGCCGAGATCTTCCTCCACCCCGCCGCGGTGCTGGGCCTCTCGGATGCCGGCGCGCACATCACGCAGTTCTCGGAGGCCGGCCAGACCAGCCAGCTCCTCGGCCACTGGGTGCGCGAGCGCGGGGCCCTCCCGCTGGAGGCGGCGGTGCGGCTCATCACGGCGGCGCCCGCCGAGATCTTCGGCATTCCCGACCGCGGGCGCCTTGCCCCGGGGCTGGCCGCGGACATCACCGTGTTCGATCCCGACACCATCGCGTGCCACGAGGAGGAAATCGTCAACGACATGCCGGACGGCGGCCCGCGATACATCGCGCGGGCGAGCGGGATCCAGTGGTCGTTCGTCAACGGCCAACCGATCATCCGCGACGGCCGCCTGCCCGCGCCGGATGAGGTGTCGGGAGCCGGGCGCGTCATCCGCGCAGCGTAGAGGATTGCGTACGTGACGGAAGATACGAACGCGAGCTGCGCGACCTCGCCGAGAGGGTCGCGCAAGGTCCTCCATTGGGGCGCCTCTGTGGGTGCGATCATTCTGGCAGGCGCAGACGCGCTAGACTAGCGCGCGCCTTCCGGCCGCCTCACCGCCTCCCGCGAGTACCGCAAGAGCTCGCCACAGAGGCCACCATCCCAGGCATCCCCGGCGCGCGCTACCTGGTCGGTGTGGGCATCGAGTCCTTCGTCCGCGATGTCGTTGCCGCCCGGCAACGCGAAGAGGAGCATCGGAAAGGCCGCATCCTGCTGGTCGGGATCGCCAGCCCGGGTCTCGGCGATCTCTACCGGATCTACGTGATTGCGCAGCACGACGGGTTCGATTTCAACCTGACCCACATCGGTTCCGACTTCACGTTCGAGCACAAAGAGGAGTTTGACACTCCCTACATGCGGGCTCTCTTCGACTACGGCTACAACTTCATCCGCCAGGACCGGCCGTGGCTGAAGACCCCGCCCGGCCTGGAGACTCAGCTCGGACTCTGACCTGCTGAATCACCTCGTCGGCCCTGCCCAACGGCGGGCCGCCCTCAAAACTGCTTGAAGAGCCTGGTGCGCAGCACCGGGAGGCGAGCCTGGTTCCAGGCGCTGACACCGCCCCGGTACCAGTAGAGATTCGTGTAGCCGAGATCGCTCGCAGTGAGCGTCGCGTTGTATGAGAGCCAGCACTCCCAGGAGAGGCAATAGACCACGAGCGGCGCGGGCGCCCTGAGGCAAGCCTCGAGGTCCGTGGGCGGATGGACGGAACGGTCACCGTGGAACTTGACCTCAATCGGACCAGGCCCCGAGACCTCGCCTGAACTGATCGAGCTCGAGCAGCCGCACGCGCTTGCTCGCCCTCGCCGTCGCCCGCGTCTCGGGCGTGTTGTAGCCCCAGGCCGCCAGGTAGAGCCCGACGTCCTCGAGGTCCGGGTGCGTCGTCACGTGCTCGAGCGTCTCGAAGCGATCCTCGACGAACCAGACGCGCGGGCGCCGGCCCCGGGCTTTCGCATAGGCATCGATCAGGGCGCGCAGGCTGTCGCACTTGTGGGTCCCGGCTTCCTTGCCCTGAATGTCCGCCAGCTTGATGCGCCACTCCTCCAGGATGAGGCGGGCGAACTCGCCTTCCTTGGTGGTCACGAGGACACAGCGCTGTGGTTCGCCCACCAGCCGGCGCACGTCGTCCAGCGCGCAGTACGGCGCGTTGTGCCCGATCCAGCCCGCGCGGTCGGCGGCGATCCACTCGCGCCGAACCTCGTCGAGCGTTCTCGTGAGCAGGGCAAGCAGCTCCTCCCGTGGCGTTGGGCCCGAACCTGCCTGCTCGTCTCGCACTCTGGCCCAGTCGCGGACGATGTCCGCCTCCGGCCGGCCCTGCGCGATCGCACGGAGGAGCAGCGGCATCTCCCATCCTGTCATGATGACCGGGCGGAGCCGCCGGAACGCGGGGAGGAGCCCGTCGCCGGGCGCCGGCTCGCCGGGCCACACCCGCGCGGAGGTGCGGCGGCTCGTCTCGAAGTACTCCGTCATGCCGTCGCATAGCACGCCGTCGAAATCGAGCGCCAGGATGTCGGGGGTGGCCATGGGCACGGATTCCCGCGCGTAGAGCCGGATCCGCCCCCTGATTCTGCCACGCCACGTGGGCTCATGTCACGGTCCAGGCCGGCGACATGCGGGCATGGTACGTGACGGCTCCCGTGAAACCGCGAGGTCCCGAGCTTCGCGCGGGCTCGTGCTGGCGGCAGGACGCATAGAGCGCGTCATAGGCCGGGAACTGGCGCGCCATGTTCTCGAAGTCGTCCTTGCTCGTCGCCTGGAAGCCGGTCGCCATCGCGTAGAGCCCCGGCGACTCCGCCGTGAGATCGCGGTGCGACGTGTCGGCGCCCCGCACGATCAGCGCCAGTGAGCGGAGCGCTTGATCGTCACGTGGGCCTCATCGCCTATCCCCTGCTCAGGCCGGAATGGCTCTTCGTGAGGTAGCAAGAGCCGGCGTGGCCGGTCCAGCCTCGAGCCGTGACGATCCCCGCGCCGGATAGCCAGCAGGACTCGCAACGGTTCTGCGAGGGGTGTACCCTCTGGCCGCGTCGGTTGCGCGTGCGCCTTGATCGACCGGAGCGGAGGAGACGGCTATGCGCCAGTCACTGGTCGCCGGCATGCTGCTG
>Ga0335070_10011989_pt1 | contig 10126 bp, 8 predicted proteins | sample Lox_Sample_13_FD_206722 | JGI IMG/M metagenome (GOLD analysis project Ga0335070, IMG submission 206722) | Soil microbial communities from Loxahatchee National Wildlife Refuge, Florida, United States - Lox_Sample_1.3 | ecosystem: Environmental > Terrestrial > Soil > Wetlands | place: USA: Florida... | reverse complement strand
CTCTGCTGGCCGGCAAACCCGTTGCGGCTGCCAAAACGCCGACGTTTGGCTGCTCCATCAAGTGGGCATCGAAAGAGGAAGGGCGAGCGGCGGAACTGGCGGCCATCGAGCGCGAGCCGGTCAAAGTCGAGATGGTGGACGCGGAAGGTTTGAAGGCCCTGCGGAAGAACGCCAGCGGGAAAGTAGTGCTGGTCGATTTCTGGGCCACCTGGTGCGGGCCGTGCATTCAGGCGTTACCGGAGTTTCAGACCATGTACCGCATGTACCGCCACCGGCCTTTCGAGGTGGTCACCGTGAGCACGAATTACCCGGATGAGAAGAAGGGCGTGTTAGCTGCTCTCGAACGCATGCACGCTTCAAGCAGGAATCTGCTTTTCGGTTCGACGGATAATTACGGTCTGATGGCCGCGTTCGATCCGAAGTGGAATGCGGGCGTGCCCTATACCGTGCTCCTCCGGCCGGATGGAACGGTGGCCTATGAGCACCAGGGAACCATCGATCCCATCGAGCTTCGCCGCCTGATCCTGGCCAACATTCCGGATGACGATTACATCGGCATCCGGGCGCACTGGAGCACGAAGTAGCGCGGCGCGCCGTTTTCCGGGAATCAGCTTTTCTTTGAAGTCACGGCAGAGAATGCGGCCATCTCCTGCGTGACCTTTTCACTGCCGCACGCGGGGCATTTGACCCCGCCTTTCTCCAGCTCTGAAATATGTAGGATGACGGTAAATTCCTTGTTGCAATCTTCACAAACGAATACGTAATGAGGCACTTGTCACCTCCGTTGCGCTTTCGGGGCACAACCACTTCACACGATCTGTTTCAAGCCACCTGGGCCAGGCACTTACGGTCGCAGGCTTGACGGTCGGGCCAGCGCGAGCACAATTGGATTTTGCGGACCGGGTTGCCGATTACGTGCATGGCCACCGCGTCCCGCACGTCCAACTGAATCACCGCCGACCGGCTGATTTCGGGGCACATCACTTCCCGCGGGCCTCGTGACCGGCGATACGCCTTGCTGATCGACCAGACGAGCGGAACCGAAAAGCCCAGGGCGAACCAAACGGGAATGAGGTACAAAATCGTCATACGTCCATTCCTCCTTTTGCGTTAACGCTAAAAACTTCAGTGTGCCGCCTCGGCTCGGACGCCGTTGCCGCCAAAGGACTCGAGCGCGAGGTAATTCGGGCCAAAGCGCTTGATGTTTTCAAGCTGCCTTTCGAAGTTGTTGCAGTGGCCCTCTTCGTCGTGGATCAGCTTCTCGAAAAGCTGTTTCGAGGCCGCGTCGGCGTTGGCGCTGCACTCGAGCGCCCACTGGTTGTATTCGCGCGCGCTCGCCTCTTCCATGTGCATGGCTTTCGCCAGCATGGCTACGGGGTCCCGGATCTTCTCCACATTGCCGGCGGCCACCATGTTGGTGTCTCCCTTAAGAAACAAGATGCGTTCGGCCAGCGCCTCCACATGGCCCATTTCTTCAATGGCGGTTCGCTTGAATAAACCGGCGAGAGGCGCGAAACCCTGGTCGTCCAGGTGAAAGTGAAAGTACATGTACTGATGGACGGCGGCCAGTTCGTCCGCAACCGCCTTGTTGAGCAACTCAATGCTGCGTTCGCGTTGCATGACCATCTCCTGTTTTCGTGCGGGTCTCGGGCGCATGGCCGCTTTCCTCGCGGTGCGCAACTGCGTGGCGGATTTTCTTGCCGGCATATCACGTCCCCCTCTCGTGCGCCGTATCTCGGCAGGTCAGCGCGCCGGGCACGGCCCGTACGTCTCTGGCAGTATTCTAGCACTGATTGTAGTAGAAAGAGAGCCTGAAATCTGTTATTACTTAGTTTTCGAAACGAGGTCGCCGAAAGCGCCCAGGAGCTGGTACTTACCCTCCCAGGTGGTGTACATGATGCCGTCGGCGCCGGGCGTACGGTCGAGCGACTCGAGCCAGCCTTTCGGGTTATCGAGATCGTCTGCGTCGTAATAAGCGCCGGCAAGTGTCTTGTATCCCAGTTTGGAGAAGAAATCGAGGCTCAAATTCCGCTTCTCGTAATACCAGCAAGTAATCACTAGGTCCTTGGGAATGTATTTCCACGTATCGCGAAAATTGCCATCGATCAGGTAATACTTCTCGCGGGCGTTGTGATTCGGATCGAACATGTCGGACCACGTGTAAATCTGAATTTTGGGGTTGGCGGCGCGCAACATCTTGTACTGGCGTGTCAGGCAGTCGCCTAAAATCTCAGCCATCGGCAGGTGGCGGCGCCGGCAGGCCTCGCAAAACCCGCCAATCCGCACTTCATCCATGGTGAGGAAGTATTTCTTGGGCGCCAGATACTTCTCCACCAGAGGAATCTGGTGTTGCCAGATTTCGTACACGGCAGGCTCCGACATGTCGGCGGGAACTTGATCGCGATAGATGGTCGTGCCGTGGAAGTAATCCACGCGCAGGCGGTCTCCGGCGTGGATGCGGCTGCCCGCCGGGAGGTGGATGGCCAGCCCATCATGGTCCCACCGGAAGTTGAGATGCGGATCGGAAATGGGCGTGTAATCACGGCCCTCTTCCAGGACCTCGGCGCTGTTCTCTTTGTGAACTCGAACCGGCGTTCCTGGCCGCCGCAGGACGTTGGCGAGCCCCACCTCTTCGACCGCGACGTCATCCACCCAGACCTTGCCGGCTTGTCCCTCTTGCACGCCAATTCGGAAATCCACGCGGTCCGCGTACCAACTGTTGAATGCCCAGACCAGTTCTTGCCACCCACTCGTTGCCGGAAGTACCGGCTCCATGTAGGCGAGGTCCCTTCCGTCCGGCGCGATCGCCCACAAGTGGAAAATCTGCTTCGGCGCCGTGCCCTCCGTTTTTACCCAGCAGCGCAGGCGGTAACAACGATAGGGTTGGACACGAAGCGGTTGCGCCAGATAGACCTCGCCTCCCGAACTGCCGGCGAAATTTTCGAACCGCACGGAAGAGCTTCCGGAGTGAAAGACGGCGGTGTCGACGATGGCCTCCGAGCCGTGAACGCTGAAGCCGGCGGGCAGATTCCCTTCGCGTCGTTCGAATCCGCCGTATACCAGAGTCACTGGTGGATCGGGCTGAAAACGCGCCTCATGATCTCCGGCAACGAACAGCGCGCCGCGTACCGGCAATCCTGCCGCCAGGTTCTTGTCATGAGACAGCACTCCACCGCCGTAGCCTACACTAAACCCGATCGGAATGATCTCCACGCCAAGGTGATCGCAAGTCAGTTTGAGGTGTTGCAGGAGCCGGAAATAGGCTTCGGACTTCAGGTCCAACGCATCGAATCCCGCCGAAAGAAGCATCCCGTTCAGCCCGTGTTCGCCGGCGGTTTTTGCGATGCCTTCCACGCGCGCAAGTTCCTGATCACTCCCAAGCTCCGTCGGTACGTAAACCCAGTGGTCAGGATACGTCTTTGGAGCGGCCCACGCGGAGGCGATGCACAGCACGATCGTCAACAGCCGCCAGTTCATGTCACCTCACCGCAATCAGGGCAATCTCCTCGATCGCGGGCCAGCGGTCTTCTTCATCCGCCTTGCGTGCTACCGGCGCGCGATGCTCGACGGTTGTGCGCGTCGGCAGCGTTCCGGAGAAGTACTGCGCATAGACCCGGTTCATCCCTGTGAAGTCGTCGATATTGTCGAGGTACACGTAGTTGGCCACTACATTAGAGAAGTCCATGCCGGCTTCTTCCAACCCGTCGAGCAGGTTCCGCATAGTCTGGCGGAGCTGGTGCTCGACGGTCGAAGCATATATGCCCAGCCGCGGTCCTGGAATGAACGCGGATTTTCCGGAGCAATAGAGAGTGTCGCCGGCCAGCACGCACGGGCTGGCGGTCGGACTCGGCGGCATGTTTTTCGGACGCACGGCGTGCCGCTGAGCAAGGTCGCGGATTGCCACCCCGGTGAATTCGATGCTTGTGCCAAACGGAAGGCTGGAGACGCCCATCGTGTTGCGCGCAGGCGTGTTTCCGAACTCAAAATGGGAGGCGTAGATGCGGTTCATGACCCCGCCCGCCATCTTGTCGGTGAGGTACGGTTGAACGAAGACCATGTGACGAAAGTCCATTCCCGCTGCGGCCAGGGTATCGTTCATCTGGTCGAAAGCCGCTGACACCTGCGCGGCCGCATCTTGCGGAACGTCGCCGGACTTCTCCCGCCCCAGGAAGCCCGATAAATATAGCCGTTCCCCAGCCATCACCCCGGGCGAAATCGCCGAGCCCGCTGGATATCCTGGTGGCACGATCGCTTTCTTGAGTGCAAGATCGCGTACCGCCACGGCGCTGATCTCAACCGGCGTCTCATCCGGTAGCCGGTAAACACCCATGACGGAGCGCGCCGGCGGTGCTTTCGGAAAGAACTGCCGCCATACCGGGTCCATATGTTCATAATTGGCCATGTCGGTCAAATAGGCCTGCGTGTAGACCACGTGCTCCATGGTGAGGCCCGCGGCTTCCACAACCGCCTTGATATTTTCCAGACATTGGCGAAGTTGGGCGTCGAATGTGGCGGGCATCTGGCGGTCCGGGCCGCGCGCGCCCTGTCCTGAAACGTAGAGGTACTCGCCCACCAGAATGCCAGGGCTGTATGGGCCAACGGGTTTGGCGCCGCCGGGAAAGATGACTCGCCTTTCCGCAGCCGAGAGGTTCACAAGAAACAAGCTGAACAGCAGGAAGAACGATCGGTGCACGCAGCCTCCTTATAGGCTTTTTCGCTCAGCCTATCAGATCCGCGGCGCTGAAGTTGCGCCTACTGCCGCGTCCAGCTCCGGACGCCGTCGGGGCTAGTCCATCTCTCTCCGGAACTGGTAGTAATTTTGATGACGTTCGGGTTTGCTGCGTCGATGTGAATAATCGTGCCGGTCAGCCTGGCACTCTCGTCAGAGACGGTGATCCGCTGCCAGTGGGCGCCCGCGTCTGCGGAATGAAACAGCGCGCCGCCAGTGCCTCCGGCCCATACATTTGATCCGGCCGAGGCCACCGCGCGAAAGCTCACGCTGTTGCTCAACGCCACCACTTCCCACGTCTTACCGGCGTCCATGGAGCGCTCGACCACGCCACGCAGATTCTCAGCCGTCGCTGGCGACGCATTGATGCTCCAGAGAACGGACGCGCTGGATAGCGCGGATTTGGCGCGTGCGGGGACCACCTGAGTGCGAGACTCCATCCCCTGGGCAAATCCGCTCGCCCGCGGCCGAAGAGCTTGTAGTGCTGCCAAACCGTTCTTAGCTTGCGCATCTTCGGCCGGCTCGGATCGGAATGCCTGCGCCTCGGGCGCGGGCGGCGATAACGTCGTGGCAGGCGCTAGCGGGGCTGGAGGCTCGAGTGGCTTGACGGTAATCGCTGCGGAACTGCTTGTGTCAAGTGGTGCCGGTGGCAGCTGTTCCTGAACTGCCAGCAGGCTCGGGCCGGGTAAAACCGGTTCGGCCGGCTTAACCCGCTCGACCTTGGTTTTCCTGGCGCCTGCGACTTGCTGGCGAAGCACAACTGCCAGGCCGGTCTTCGCCGCAGGGGCGATTGGAGGCGCGGCCAACTGCTTCGTCTTTTCGACCGCCGGCGGTTGAGGCGGCTGAACCTGGTACTGCAAGGCGACACCGATGATGCAACAGGCCGCCGCGGCCACGCCTGCCCATCGCCATTCCTGGAACCAACGAGACTTTCCCGCCGTGGCCGCATGGTCCACAGCCGGCTCCGCTTCGGGTTGCGATGCGATCGCCAAGGCCAGCAATTCGCGGCAATCCGCGCACTGAGCGAGATGAGCCGACACCGCCGTGCGCTCCCGCTCCATGAGCGCGTTCTCTGCGAATGCCGCCAGCAGATTCGCATCCGGGTGATCCGCACTGCCGGCGGGCGCTTGCTGAGCCAGCCTCTGACGCACGATTTTGGGCAATTCAGCCATCTTCCTCGCCTGCTTAATGAACGTTCATCCCTTCTTTTCTTGCAGCCGCGCGCGAACATCCAGCGTAAGATCGCGCACGTCTGCGTCCAGCGCCTCTTCCGCGGCTCGCGCATCCATTCCGCTCTCCCGGAGGCTACGGACGATGCGTTTGCGCAGAGACGCCGTAATTCGTTCGATGCGGCGGCTGATGGTGGACTCATGCACGCCGAGCATGCGCGCAATCTCCGCCAGCGTTCGCCCATCCAGGTAATAGGAGGCCAGGATCAACCTTTCTTCCGCCGCAAGGTCAGCCAGCGCCGTATCAACAGCCGGCTCCAGGCGGGGATCTGCTGGAACTTCGGTGCTCGCCTCGCATTGCGGGCCCGCTTGAACCTTCTCATCGAAACTCACCAGCCGGCGCTGGCTGCGATACCGGTTGATGTACTCTTGCGCCAGCACGGTGCGCAGCCAGCCTTCGAGCGAGCCTCTCCCGGTGTAAGATGCGAGCTTCGAGATTCGCCGGCCATCCTCGCTTTGCCGCGTGCCGAACAGGTCCGTGTAGAGCGAGTCCGCAAGTTCGCGCGCAATCGATTCCTCTCTGGCGATGGCTCCGGCCGCATCGTACAGCTTCTGACGGTACCGGTTCAGGAAGCACTCCCACGCCACCTCATCACCATTAGCGCAACCACGCGCCAGCGCCAGCTCTTCGAGGCGCAAGCTCTGGTGGAACTCGGCTGCCTCAGCGGGAGTTGCGGACGGAGGGAGGTACTGCATGGCCACCTCTTCCAGGATCGCGGCAAAGTCCTGGAAACTCAGTCCGTACTTTTCCCCGCAAGATCCAGCGTAGAGGCCGGCAAAATACGCAGGGAACCGGCGATCTTCGACTGTCACCCGGATTGGCGCACCTGATTCCACGGCCTGTTTCATGCGGCTGTTCCGCTTCTCTCCCGCCTTGTCTCGTCAAATTTCATTGCAAGAAATCCGGCGGCCCGCGTTCTTTTGACGAACAGGGAGCCGGATCCAGTTACTCAAAGTTGCTCCCCGGAGGATGATTATGGCTAACACCGGGTATCCACTCGCCAAAACAGGAGCGGCTCTGGCATTAGGCGCCGCTGCTATCCTTTTCTTTACCTCCTATATTGAGGGAGGACAACAGAAGCCCGCCGGATCTTCGTACCGGGTCCTTGCTCCAACCACCCAGGATAATCTGGCTGTATTCCCGATTGTCACAGAATCGACTCCCGACACCCACTTCTTTTTGACGCTGGATGAGGGGCTTCGTTCCGGCCAGGTGGTAGTCACGGAGGAGGGAGGATCGCCGGGATTAGTACGCCCGCGCAGGCCAGAACCTGGTCCATGGCCGCAACCTCCCATTCCGCGACAGCGCGGCGCGGAAGTCAACCGCCTCATGCTGATGAACAACTCGGACCGGCCGCTCATCTTGCTGGCGGGAGAAATCGTCACGGGGGGCAAGCAGGACCGGGTGGTTGGCAAGGATCGCATCGTGCCGCCCCACAGCGGGCCGGTGGATCTCGGCGTGTTCTGCGTCGAACCTCACCGCTGGATTGACATCTCGGCGCAGTTCGGCGGCTTGGGCTTTTCGATGGCGCAACCGAGCGTCCGGGTCAAAGCCATGGCCGAGAAGGATCAGCAGGCCGTGTGGAACGAGGTGGCTAAATCGAAAGCCTCGGTTGCACGGATGATGCCGGCTCCAGCCGCACGCGCTATCGAGGCCACCTCGTCGTACGCGGGCGCCTTGGAAAACCGCGTTGTACAGCAGCGCGTGGATGCGATGGCTGCTCCCATCGAGCGCTCCTACGACAAACTGATGCGGGAGTTGCGCGCGCAAAAAGCGGTGGGAGCGGTGGTTGCGGTAAATGGCGAGATTGTATGGGCGGACGTGTTTGCCAGTGCGCCGCTTCTGGAGAAATACTGGCCCAAGCTGATTCGTTCCTATGCCGCCGAAGCCGTTGCCGCGCGCGGACCATGGATGTACCCGGCACCGATGCCGTCCGTGAAAGACGCGCAGGCCTTCCTGGACGATTTCAGCGCGCCGCACGAATCTATCGAGAGCGAGCCGGGCGTTTACCGGAACACCGAGCTGATGGGGCAGGATTTCGACGCTTTCATCTTGACGTCCCTGTTGCCGGGCGCACACTTCGACGTGCATGTGGCGAAGATGCGGCGGTAGTGTATCCGTTGGCTACCGGGGACAGCGCTAATAGCGGCGCCGCGGCATGGCGTTGCGGATTATCTTTTGCCACTTCCGATCATCAAAATCTTCTCGCGTGATCGCTATCGACTGTCCGCTGAGTTCAAGCGTGTGGCTTTTCGTTTCAAAATTGTAGGTGCAATGAGGATTCTTGCCTAACGAACGCGCGAACTTCTCTATTTCGTCGCATTCACCGTTACGATTTGCTTTTTCCATGCGATCTATAAAATCGTACCAGTTTCTGCGTGCTCTTCCCGAGTGTGCTCAAACTTCCACCGCCGGCAGCCCTGCGAGCGCCATCGCGATTTCCTCCGCCGGATAGTCGTAGTTCTGAAGCTTGCCGGCGTGATAGTCGATGTAGGCCTGCATGTCGAAATGCCCATGGCCGCAGAGATTGAAGAGGATGACTCGGCTGGCGCCGTCTTCCTTGGCGCGCAGCGCCTCACGAATGGCTCCAGCCACCGCGTGGTTGGCCTCCGGAGCGGGGATGATTCCTTCCGCTCGCGCAAATTGCACCCCGGCGGCGAAGGCATCGAGCTGTTGCACGGCGATCGCCTCGATCAGTCCGAGGTCGAGCAGATGCGAAACCACGGGCGACATGCCGTGATAACGCAAGCCTCCCGCATGAATTCCGGGCGGCACGAAAATGCTGCCCAGCGTATACATCTTGACCAACGGCGTCAGGTGAGCGGTGTCGCCGAAATCGTACGTGAAGCGGCCCTTGGTCAGGCTGGGGCAAGCAGCGGGTTCAACGGCGACCACCCGCGCGTTACTCTTGCCTTTTATTTTGCGGCCCAGGAATGGGAAGGCGAGACCGGCGAAGTTCGAGCCGCCGCCCGTGCAGCCCACGATCACATCGGGGTCGTCGCCGGCCATTTCCATTTGCTCGAGAGCTTCGAGCCCGATCACGGTCTGATGCAGCAGGACATGATTCAGCACGCTGCCCAGCGAATATTTGGAGTGCGGGTCTTTGGCCGCCACCTCGACGGCTTCCGAGATGGCGATGCCCAGTGAACCGGTCGAATTGGGATGCTCCGCTAGGATGGCGCAACCGGAATCGGTCTCGCGGCTGGGGCTGGGCGCCACCGTGGCGTTGAAGGCTTCCATGAGCGCGCGGCGGTACGGTTTCTGGTCGTAGCTCACGCGCACCATGAACACCTTGCACTCGAGGCCGAAGAACGCGCAGGCCATCGCCAGCGACGATCCCCACTGGCCGGCGCCCGTCTCGGTGACCAGCCGCTTGGTTCCTTCCTTCTTGTTGTAGTAAGCCTGGGCAACGGCGGTGTTGGGCTTGTGCGAGCCGGCCGGGCTCACGCCTTCGTACTTGTAGTAAATGCGCGCCGGCGTATCGAGCATCTTTTCCAGGCGGCGCGCGCGAAACAACGGCGTGGGCCGCCACTGCGCGTATACCTGTCGCACTTCGTCGGGGATTTCGATCTGCGGCGCGCTGCTCACCTCTTGCAGGATCACGCTCATGGGGAACAGCGGCGCCAGATCGTCCGGCCCTATGGGCCGATGCGTCGCGGGATGCAGCACCGGCGCGAGCGGCGCCGGCAGATCCGGAGTGATGTTATACCAGGCCCGCGGGATGCGGTCTTCGGCCAGCGGATACTTGATGCTCTCCATGACCCTACATTGTAGTCATGGCGGCCAGGGGGTGGTGACGTCTCTCTAATCTATTTGACCGGCCCGAGATAGCGGTCGAGCCAAGCCAGGGTTTCCTTGATGAGCTCGTTGCGCGGTACGAAATGGTCCGTCTCGTAAACCACTTGTCTCTTGTGTTCCGGCGGCGTTCCCAGCAGGTCAAACAGCGGCTTGGCCGATGCATCGTACGGAAACGTCATGTCGTACCTGCCGTTCAACATCAGGACCGGCATCCTCACACGCGTTACATAATTGAACGGGTAAACTTCCGGACGCTCCTTCGCCCGCAGGCCTCCCACCACCACGACGCCCGTGCGCAAACGATCCTCTGATGCGAGCATTATCGGAGCTATCCTCGCGCCCCAACTGTAGCCCAGATAGGCCAGTTTC
>Ga0335070_10011986_pt1 | contig 10128 bp, 4 predicted proteins | sample Lox_Sample_13_FD_206722 | JGI IMG/M metagenome (GOLD analysis project Ga0335070, IMG submission 206722) | Soil microbial communities from Loxahatchee National Wildlife Refuge, Florida, United States - Lox_Sample_1.3 | ecosystem: Environmental > Terrestrial > Soil > Wetlands | place: USA: Florida... | reverse complement strand
AACTGCTTCAATCCTTTTTTTGAAAGAACCTCAGGCAGAATATTTTTAAGCTTGTTAGGAGGAAAAGCCACTGGCGTTTTAAGCTTTTCATCATACTGGGTCATATTTACCAGATGAATAGTCAGGTTGTTTCCTTTATTGAATTCCCTGAAATCCTTTTCTGATAGAACGTATGAAAGCTCCCGTGCCCTGTCAGCCCTGAAATTAAAAAATATCCCAACATCCTTTTCTTTTATCCGTCCGTTGAGTGGGTTTCCATCCTGCGAGACGACGATCGGCTTTATGAACTCATCGGTCACTTCTTCTGCATACGATTCCTCTATGGCTTTAACCGGGTCAGAGGTCAATTTCCCATCTCCGTAGACCATTGCCCGATATGCCTTTTCAACTCTTTCCCATCTTTTATCCCGGTCCATTGCATAATATCTTCCTACAATAGTGGAAAGAGAACCGATGCCATATTCTTTAAATTTTCCCAAAAGCTCCCTGATATAATCTTTTCCAGCAAAGGGGGAGGTATCCCTTCCGTCCAAAAAAGCGTGCACGTAAACTTTTTTCAGACCCTTGTCTTTGGCTAACTTCAAAAGAGCATAAAGATGATTCAAAGAACTGTGCACTCCTCCGTCTGAGACCAAACCCATCAGATGTAAAGCAGAATTATTCTCTTTGACTTTGTTCATAGCCTCAAGCAGAACCTTATTCTCAAAAAAAGAGCCATCCTGGATGGCTTTATCTATTCGGGTGATTTCCTGATAGACGATTCTCCCTGCTCCAAAGTTAAGGTGACCAACTTCGCTATTACCCATCTGGCCCTCGGGCAGACCAACGTCCAGTCCGGAGGCGCCTAAAACCGTGTGAGAATAATCGGAAAAAAGCTCATCTAAATTCGGCTTTTTCGCCAGGGCTATGGCATTCCCCTCTTTTTTATCGTTTATCCCGAATCCATCCATTACCAAAAGCAAAATCATTTTCCAACCCCTGAAAGACCGAGCAATTTTACTTCCCTTTTTCCAGAGACTATCTCGCCGATCTTCAATACCATTTCCCCATATGTCTGTAACTTCCTTTTTATCTTTTCAGAATCACTATTTGGGACGACTAAAATTAAACCGATACCCATATTGAAGACTTTGAACATCTCTTCTGATTTTATATTTCCCGCTTTCTGGATGAAATTGAAAATCCGGGGTGTCTTCCATAATGAGATGTCTACTTTTGCCTGACAGCCTTCGGGCAATATCCTTATGAGATTGCCCGGAATCCCTCCCCCAGTGATGTGCGCCATCCCCTTGATTCGATGTTTTTCCAAAACCTTGAAAATTGATCTGGCATAGGAACGGTGAGTCTTTAAAAGCTCTTTACCCACCTGATTTTTAAGATCTTTTACATAGTCACCGGTTTTGTATCCTTTTACGCCAAATAAGACTTTGCGAACTAAAGAGTAACCGTTAGTATGGAGTCCATTCGAGCCTAAACCCAGGAGAACATCGCCGGGTTCGATTTTAGAACCATCGATTATTTTTTTCCTCTCGACTATCCCGACGATAAAACCGGCTAAATCATATTCTTCCGGGTCATAAAAATCCGGCATTTCTGCGGTTTCTCCGCCGATAAGGGAACAATTATTTTTTGAGCATCCGCGGACTAAACCTTTAACTATTTGCTCCACCACTGTAGGGTAGAGCTTGCCAGTAGCTATGTAGTCCAAGAAGAATAGAGGACGAGCACCATGAACTAGTATATCATTTACGCAGTGATTTACCAGATCCTCTCCCACAGTATCGTGCTTGTTCATCTGAAAAGCGATCTTCAGTTTCGTTCCTACTCCATCAGAGCTGGAGACAAGGACCGGGTCTCTATAATCTTTTTTAGCTAAAGCATAAAATCCACCGAAACTACCAATATCGGTGAGAACGTTTTTGTCAAAAGTCGTCCGCACCAGATTTTTAATCCTTTTCTTGGCTAAGTCCGCCCATTCTATATCTACACCGGCAGTTTTATAATCTATTCCTTTTTTCATATTTTCTTTCTGTTGGCTGACAGGGTGTCCACCTTACGATTGTGAATAATCTAGGCTGACACGTTTCCCTCTCCACTTGTGGGAGAGGGTTAGGGAGAGGGGGATCATCTGCAACCGACCCTCCCTTTGCCCTCCCTATAAGGGAGGGAAAGTAAAGGTGGATAATTTTAGAGCAATCTCTGCCCATTTATCTCTAACTCGAATCTCATCTTCAGATATTCTGCTGCCCGGCGACAGACTACCATCCGCGACAGGAAAATCTCAAAATATTCCATCACCTGAGATATAGATGTATCGATTTTTATCTCCAGGGAAATAGCTTTCCTCTCCTCATCCACCCGCAAAAATGAGCTTTTGGCAGCATAATTCACCCGGTCGTGAATGTCCTGCTTGATCATCTCCAGGTTTCTGACCCTGGAACTGTGCACGTCAGATTTGTCAGCCAAAATTGCTGCAGCGCAGATATCGCTTACCGGCTGGCCGTCCTTCTCGTCATGATTACCGATAGCTGCCACGACATCCATCACATCAAGCACAGGCATGCCCATATCTAAAAGTACCTGATAAGCTAAAAGGGCTCCGGTCTGGGCATGATAGTCCCGGTTGATCACATTTCCAATGTCGTGGAGATAGGCAGCAATTGCAGCTAACTGGGCATTTTTCTCGGGTTTTTTCAGGCGAATCATAATGTTGTATGCTATGTTAGCAGACAAACTGGCATGCCTCTGGCCATGCTCAGTATACCCGATTTCACCCAAGACTTTATCTGCTTTGGCGATCAGGGTTTGGGCTTTTTCGTTTTGCTTTAAATCCTCAATGGTTATCATAATCTCAACTCCCTTAAAACACTAAACTTAACAGATATTAAATCATTGTCAAGGGGAAAACAGCGTTATGATTATACGTTTTAAGCAGGTCGAAATAGCATTGTAGGAGCGACCCGTCGAATCGCCCCTACAACTTCATCCAAAATCATGACGAATATTTTACATTATGTCCAGAGGATCGACATCAACTGAGATCCTGACTCCCGGAGATCTTTTTTCAGCACCTTTTTCGAGAATGGAGTTAATGGTCTGAGTTATCGTTCTGACTTCTCTGGTCTTTATCAAAATCTGGAAGCGGTAATCGTTTTTTATTTTGGGTAGAGGGGCCGGAGCAGGCCCCAAAATCTCCAATGAGCTTGACTTTAGCCTATGGCCTATAGCCTTTAGCCTGTCCTTCAGCTTGCTCCCAAAAGAGTCCGCAGTGTTCAGGACTTTTGCCGCTTCTTTTCCCTGAAATCGGATTAAGACCAGCCGGCTAAAGGGCGGGTAAAAAAGCTCTTCTCTTTCCTCTATTTCTTTTTTATAAAACTCCTGAAAGTTCTGCTCAGCAGAAAGTTTGATTGCCCAGTCCTCAGGATAATATGTCTGTAAAATGACTTCTCCTCCCAATTTTCCTCTGCCTGCTCTTCCAGCCACCTGTGTCAAAAGCTGGAAGGTTTTCTCTCTGGCCCTGAAATCCGGAAAATCTAGTGAGGTATCAGCCAAAATCACGCCAACTAAGGTTACATCAGGGAAATCAAGCCCTTTGGTCACCATCTGGGTTCCCAGAAGCAAATTGAAATCTCCAGAAGCAAACCCTTTGAGGATTTCGTAATGAGAATCTTTTCTGTAAGTGGTATCCTGGTCCATACGGCGGACCGGAGTTTCAGGAAGAAGCTTTTTTATCTCCTCTTCCACTCGCTGGGTTCCGGTTCCCCTATAAGCAAATCTATTCCCCTTGCATTGAGGACAGAGATCGCTTGCCTGGATTATATAATTGCAGTAATGACAGCGAAGGGAGAAATCGGTGCGGTGAAAATTCAGGGTTATGTCACAATTAGGGCAGCGGAAAACATAACCGCACTCCTGGCATTTAACGAAATTGGAAAAACCCCTGCGGTTCAAAAAGAGAATCGCCTGCTCACCTTTTTCAATCTTTCTTTTCATCTTAGAAGAAAGTTCGGTGGAGAACAGGGAATAATTACCTTTTTTCCTCTCTTCTTTCAAATCCGAGATTTCCACTTGAGGAAGCGGGATCTGGTCAACTCTCTGGGTCAGCTGCAAAAGTGTGTATTTGCCTTTTTCCACATTGTAGAAGCTTTCCAAACTCGGCGTGGCTGAACCTAAAATCACCAGGGCTTTGTTCATTTTTCCCCGGACCAAAGCAAGATCTCTAGCATTATATTTCGGGTCCGGCTCTTTCTGCTTGTAAGATGAATCATGTTCCTCATCCACCACTATTATCCCCAGGTCAGAAAGAGGGGAGAAGATGGCTGACCTGGTTCCCACGACAACTTTGGTTTTACCTTCCCTGATCGATCTCCAGGCATCGAACCGCTCGCCCGGTGAAAGACTGGAATGAAAAGCCCCAACTTTATCACTAAAAACCGATTTGAAACGGGAGATGATCTGGGGAGTCAACGAGATCTCCGGAACCAGGACTAAAGCGGTCTTGCCCTTTTCCAGAACTTTTTTGATGATCTCAATATATACCTGGGTTTTTCCGCTTCCGGTTATGCCATAGAGCAAAAAGGGTTTATATTTCTCTTCAGCCAGCCCCTGATTCAATTTTTCCAGAACCTCTTTTTGCTCCCGGGTCAAGGAAAATTCCTGAGCAGGTCCGAAATCCATTCCCCAGAGAGGCTCTCTTAGTTTCTCTTTATAGTAAGTCCTGACCAACCCTTTTTTTTCTAAATTGTCCAAAATCTGAGATGCCCGGTTGATTCTCTGATTTATCTCTCTCAAGGAAAACTCTCTATTCTCCTCAATCAATAACTGAAGCAATAAGGCTTCCTTCGAGGGTTTTTTCCGAATCGACTGGATATAGGTTTCGATTAATTTTTTTTCGTCTGGAGAATCTCCCTTTATAGATATCATCTTTTCATACTTTATGCTGGATTTAGGTTTGCTCAGCTCGTAAAATAATTCTATCTTACCTTTTTGTTCCAGCGAATGCAGGGTAGAATATAAGCCTTTGCTTCCGGTTTTTTTCTCCAGAAAGGTTATCTTCTGAGGCTTTTTCTCATCCAGGAGAGAAAGGATTCTCTTTTCGATGGGGGAGAGGCTTATCCTCCTGTCTTCATAATCAAGAAGAGGAGATTCTTTCTTCTGAACCCAGAGAAGACTTCGGACCTGAAGTTCCGGTGGAAGAGCAGCTCTCAGACATGCACCCCAGGGAGCATAATAATATTCAGAGACCCATCTGGTAAGCTCCAAAATCTCCAGGATGATAATTGGCTCTTCGTCGATCAGGTCTAAAAGCTCCTTAGTCTTCTGCACATCCGAAGCGGAACATAGGCTTACCACAAATCCCAATTTTCTTTCCCTGCCAAAGGGGACCAAGGTCCTTTGACCGGGTTTTATTTTCTCTTTTAAATTTTCCGGTATACTGTAAGTGAAAGTCTTCCTTAAGGAGAAAGGAAAAGCTATCTGAGCAAATTTATTCATTTGGTCTTTGCTCCAAGATTGAGTCTAATCTATAAGGAATATTTGTCAGTTCTAAGTCAAAGATAAAAATATGGTTGACCCGATTTGATTAATTTGCCAACTTTTTAATATAAGTTTAACTATGGTTTTTAGCAAATGAAACTTAATATTGATTATTATCCTTTTATTAAGACATGCCACTATCTTAAGGTAAAAAATCGTGCTGGAGAGTCTGATTTCTAAACGCTAAGATTATTCTCTCCCTGTTTTTTTCGATGATTTTATAGGGTATCAGATTTAGTTCCTTGGTCTTTTTTTAGTTGACTATTAGGTGATTTGACAGTTTATTAAAGTGATAATCAAATCCTTCGCAGTGGGACCTATGATTGGCAAAATCATTTCTCACTACAAAATCCTGGAAAAGCTGGGCGAGGGTGGTATGGGAGTGGTTTATAAAGCCCAGGACACCAAGCTTGACCGTCTGGTGGCTCTAAAGTTTTTGCCTCCACACTTGACTTCTGAGTTCGAGGAGAAGGAAAGGTTCATTCACGAAGCCAAAGCCGCATCAGCTTTAAATCATCCCAATATTGTTACCATCCATGAGATCGATGAATTCGAAGGGCAGCTGTTTATAGTAATGGAATACTGCGAAGGAAAGACTCTAAAACAGATAATTGAAAAGGAGACACTGCCCATAAAAAGGGTTCTGGATATCGGGATACAGATATGCGAAGGTCTGACTGCAGCTCACGAGAAGGAGATAGTTCACAGGGATATAAAATCAGACAACATCAAACTCACCCCTAAAGGACAGGTAAAGATAATGGACTTTGGTCTGGCAAAGCTAAAGGGAGCAACCAAGCTGACCAAGACACGCTCAACCTTAGGAACTCTTGCCTATATGTCACCTGAGCAAGCTCAGGGAGAGGAAGTAGATTCGAGAAGCGATATTTTCTCGTTTGGAGTTGTTCTCTATGAACTTCTGACCAAGAACCTACCTTTTGGAGGAGAGCATCAAGCTGCTATTGTCTACTCCATTATAAGCGAAGAGCCTCAGCCAGTAGCCAGATATAATAACCAAGTTTCTGCAGAATTGGAGCGGATAGTCTCCAAAACTCTGGCTAAAGACAGAGAGGAAAGGTACCAACACGCTGATGAATTGTTGGCAGATCTGAGAAGGGAAAGAAAAAGTCTAGATTATGTGAAGTCAGCCACGTTGAGCCAGCCCACAGTTGCACATAAGCCACCCAAAAAGAAACTTTTTCCTTTAGTCTTAGCTGGACTGGCAGTCGTTATCCTGGTAGTAGGATACTTTGCACTATTCAATAAGAAGCAAACAGAATCAGGAAGAAAAATGCTGGCGGTTTTACCCTTTGAAAATTTAGGAACACCGGAGCAGGAATATTTTGCCGCCGGCATTACTGACGAGATAACGACTAAAGTAGGCAAAATAAGCGGTTTGGGTGTCATCTCCCGAAGCAGCGTTATCCAATACAAAAACGCCAAGAAGACAGTTCAGCAAATAGGCAAAGAATTGGGGGTTCAGTATGTCTTAGAAGGGACAATCCTCTGGGATAAGTCAGGAGCCACTAATTGGGTAAGAATAAATCCTCAGCTCATTAGAGTAAAAGATGGAACCCACGTTTGGGCAGAGAGCTACGACCGTGTCTTGGACCAGATCTTTGCTCTTCAAGCAGACATTGCAGAGAAGGTCGCTTCCGCATTGAACGTCACACTGCTGCAAGCTGAACAGCAGTATATAGCAGCCAAACCGACAGAGAACCTTGAGGCTTATGAATATTACCTTCGCGGTAATGAATATTCCCGTCGGGGTGGAGGGGAGAAAGATAACCGCATAGCTGCAGAGATGTACGAGAAGGCGGTGGAGTTAGACCCGACTTTTGCGTTAGCCTATGCCAGTCTTTCAATCAGGCATTCGTGGATGTATTGGGCATATTATGACCGGACTGACGAGCGCCTGAATAAAGCGAAGGAAGCAGTGGACAGAGCCCTGGAACTGAAGCCGGATCTTTCTGAGGCGCATTGGGCTCTGGGTGTTTATTACTACTATGGAAGCCGGGACTATGAACGCGCCTTGGAACAGTTCGCCATTGGGCAGAAAGGCCAGCCTAACAACACTGAGCTCCTTGCGGCTATCGGCTATGTTCAAAGGCGTCAGGGGAAATTTGAGGAAGCAGTGACTAATCTCAAGAAGGCATTTGAGCTTGACCCATACTCCTACGACAAGGCAGAGGAGGTTGCGATGACCTATCGGGTTATGCTCAAATACACAGAGGCGATGTACTACGCAGATCGAGCTATCTCTCTGGCTCCTGATTGGTCACGGGCTTATAGTGACAAGGCCTGGCTAAATCTACTCTCTGAGGGTGATACAAAAAAAGCGCGGAAAGTTATCCAGGATGCAACCGGCAAAGGAGATGTGTCGCAATTTGTTCTTGATTTGGTCGGATTAGATGTTCTGGATGAAGATTATCAGGCGGCATTGAACCGCCTGATTGGAACGGCCGCATTCACTGATCCATATGGCCTTAATGATACTATATCTTACTTTGTGACTAAAGCAGGAGTATATGGTTTGCTGAAACGGTCAAAGTCAGAACTGGCATGTTACGACTCTGCCAGGATCATCTTGGAAAAGAAGGTTCAATCAAGGCCGGGCGATGGTCCCTTCCACAGTTTTCTCGGCATCGCTTATGCCGGGCTTGGGCGCAAAGAAGAGGCTATCCGGGAAGGGAAAAGGGGAATGGAATTGCTCCCTGTATCCACGGATGCATTAGATGGTCCTGGATTAGTCCAGAGTTTAGCACAGATATATGTTATGGTCGGTGATTACGACTCTGCCATAGACCAGCTTGAGTATCTTTTATCGATCCCGTCACAAAACATCTCAATTCCATATCTTCGTATAGACCCAACCTGGGCCCCTTTACGTAACCATCCCCGTTTTCAGAAACTTTTGGCAAGAAATAAATAAACTAAGAAATAATTAGTAAACCTGTTTCTCAATTTAGGAATAGTGATTCGGCTTGACAATAATTCAGCAGACTTTATAATATAAATATAGATAGCTGGAAAAATCTACCGGGCTTATTATGATAAACTTAAGGTTTTGGTCCAGAATCGCCTTAATTCTCTTCCTCTTGAGCACTGGCTGCGCTTCACACCGTTCCCTCTGGACAAAGGGATTAACCCCTGAGCAGAAGAAAACCCTGAACTATCTCAAAAAAACTGGTGCAAGCAGGGCTGAATTAGATACTCTATCCATCCTTATAAAATCAGATACATCTCAAGCGAGATTTCAGAGAAAAATTGAGCCTATTATCCAAAGAAGCCTATCCAAGCTCTCCATAGAACAGCAGGGGGCTTATTATTCTCTGGCAGAAGAGGAGCGTCTGGAGTATCTGGCAGCTGCTGATAAAGAGAGATGGATAAAGAAAAGGGAAAATAGATCAATTAAAAAACTGTGCAGTACCAGGGAAGGTAAGATTCAGTACTATGGGCTGAAAAATCTCCTTTCAAAAGAGGAGCTGAAGAATTTTGTCGGCCAGGATTCTGTTCAGAGGCTGGAGTGGCTGAAGAAGTTCTGGGCTAAAAGAGATCCTACACCAACAACTGAGAGAAACGAATGGCAGGAGGAGTATAATCGAAGGGTGAACTATGCTCTAGATAACTTTCACACTTTTTTCGCGGGCAGGCTCTGGGATGAGCGGGGTGATATCTACATAAAACTGGGACCGCCAGAGGAACGAAGGTTATCAGTGGAAGTTCCATGGAACTCGGCCAGAGGAGGTCCAGCCCTGGGCAGCGAACGCGAGTTTTATAAGACCGAAGGCGAGACCTGGTATTATGTAATAAAAGGAAAAGACGTCTACCTTCAATTTGAATATCTCGTTATCGGTTATTTAGCCCTTGTCCCTTATAGGTCCGAATACGGAAGCATCGGGAATCTTGATTACATGGCTGAGTTTCTTGCTCAGAGGGGTGAGCTGAACCTGGCCAAAGCAGCTTATCGTCACGATTACGGGGGCGAGCCATTGGATTTTGCCTGGGAGATTATCAAATTCCGGAGTCTGAATAACGTGTATGAAATCCTGGTAAATGTGGGAATACCGACTGGCAAGTTACAACGGGACTCGCTGGGTATGGTCAATTACAACCAGCAGATTGCCATCAGGGACGAGGAAGGTAGATTTATTAAGTGCGACTCTGTAAGGGTCTGTCAAAGGGTGCCCGATTCCAAAAATCGACTTCTTATCGATGAGAAAGGGTTTCTATTAAACCCTGGAACATATACTGTAGGACTTGAGGTAAAAGATCCAGGAAATAAGAGAATCGGTTTATATAAGGAAGAGCTTTTCCTGCCTGGGTATGTTTCTAAGGATTCAGTGTTACAGCCGGGCTTGGAGTTGAGCCGGGCTATTTTAGCGTCCGAAGTGAAAGAAGCACAGCCGGATGAAACTGAAAGCAAGTTCTTTTTGAATGGTTATCTGATCATCCCAAATCCTGGCCATATCTTTCTGCTGGAGCAGGAGCCAAAAATCGAAGCTTATTTTGAAATCTACAATCTTCTGCCTAAGGATGACACTGTGAGATTTGCCACAATTTCACAGATCATAAGATACGTCAGTAGAGATT
>Ga0335070_10011984_pt1 | contig 10128 bp, 4 predicted proteins | sample Lox_Sample_13_FD_206722 | JGI IMG/M metagenome (GOLD analysis project Ga0335070, IMG submission 206722) | Soil microbial communities from Loxahatchee National Wildlife Refuge, Florida, United States - Lox_Sample_1.3 | ecosystem: Environmental > Terrestrial > Soil > Wetlands | place: USA: Florida... | reverse complement strand
GGAATCGTCTCCATCGTTTACAGCGTTCAAGATCTTGCGTGTCATTGGACAGGCGGACACCTTCGACCCTGTAGCTTTCCAGAAGTTCCTCGACCTCTTGCCCAATGACGCTTTCGGCAATGAGACCTCCGAAGCCCTGTCTAGTGCGCTTCCCACGCAAATTCCGATTCCGTTGAGTCTCGACCAGAGCAAGTTAGACCTGCTCTTTAAGACAGAACCCGTAAGTTACTACGCTGCGTGGGCAGGATGGCCATCGACGGACGCCTTAGCATCCATAACCAACGCGTCTTTCAAAGAAGCTTTGCAGGCTATGGCGGAGGAAATTTGGTTTGGAGTCAAACGCAAACTTAGGCTGTCCGCAATTCGCGGCACGGAGCTGCCTATAGATAAAGAGATAGGGATGGAGCAATGACAAGGTTGCCGATTATTGACGTAGACGGTTGCTTCTCTAGTGAGAAAAGTCCAAGTCCATTATTTTCTTGTGCAATAGAAGTCGAGTACGCGGACCGCAAGGAAGACGGCGACCTCGTGGATGCACTCGCCAGCGTGCGCACTCTGGCTCTCAATCGCGCTGACACCAACAGCACATACGAGGCCCCGCTCCTGTTGCGCGTTTCCGGTTTTGTAAGCCGGCTTTCTCTAACTAACAAAGAGAGTCGCACGCCGGATTCGAAGGAGACTGGTGAGTTGATTGTTGCGCCAGTGTCATTCAAGGATGATGAGTGGAGGCCGACGAAGGAAAAATCGTACGATAAAGTAGTCCTACCCAAGCTCCGCCTAGTAGCCGGAAAGATCACCGCCTACATTGCTCCAACAGACGGTCTGGGCACATTTCTGCAGCTTAAACCCAATGGGTCAAGCGGGTCGGTTCTGGGAAGTCTGCCGTGCCAGCTTTCGGCGCTTGGGCTGAGAGTGACATTGACTCCGCAAGGGATCGAATTCATCGCTGAGGTACCCATCCCACCGGATGAAAAGGGGTCCAAAGCCACAGTCCGCTTGTCTTGGGACCTGCTGAGAACCCACGAGTATCAACTCGAACTTATTGCTTGCGACGCGAGTTACGGAGAGTCGTTAGACCGAATGTTCAAAGCTTTGCGGGCGAGTGCAGCACCGCTGGAGCTGGGTCTGAACGGCAAACTTAACCCTCTGCCTCTCAGTTGGCCCATCGTCAAGACGGGCGATGTATTGTCTCTGGAGTCTATGCAAGCGGGCCACAGCCTAGGCACCTGGAGCACATGGAAAGCTCGATTGAAAGGCTCTGCGGTGCGCTGTCGGATGAGAACTTCGGTTCCCGGTTTGCGGCCTGGTGAGAGACTGCTGTCGGAGATCTGGCCCGAAACGGTATTTCTAGAAAGACTTGCATCAGCGGAGTTTCGGGCTAAAGCGGTTACTCATGCGTCCCAGAGAACGGAGCCGATTTCTTCTTGGGTTTGGGGGGGTGCCCAGTGGGTAGCCGTGCCGGACAAATTCACCCCCGATCCTGTATTCATCGATACAGCGGAGGTGCAAAGGCGCCTGATTCGTTTGTACCAGGAGAAGTCGGTCCTGAAACCCGACTCTGACCACGGTACACCTGTGTTCTGCCCAATTGAACGCGGTTGGCTCCAATTACATTGTCCTCGGTCGGGAGGCGAAAAGACGGAGGCGGAGAAGCAGAATAACGCCCTGTCGGGCGAAGTGGCCATTCTGATGGAAGCTTCGCCCCGTACTCTTCGCATTGATAGTGCTGAAGCTGTCGCCATGGGAGCCCAGTGGAATAAGAACGGGAAGCCCAGCGCGGTCTTCTTCGAAGCCTCACAACCACGCGGAAGATACTCGGGTTACCTCTTCTATGTCGAGACTAGTCCAGACTCGCTCGAAGCGCTCCCTGGCCTGCAGAGCGGACCGATTGCCACGCGCGACCTGCCGATAATGTTTGGACGGCAGCCCTCTGTGAGTTGGAAAGGTACGTTAGAGTGGAAGGACAGAGATCTCACCCTCGCATTCGTTGAAGTCTCGGAGGCCGTCTATGCGTGGCGGCGACATCAGCGCCTGCCGTTGATTCCAAACATGCCATTGACGAATGGCATAGCCGCTTCAGGGCTGGCTTCGGTTAGCCGTGCCCTGCTTCCAGAGAAACTGTCGAGGGACGAAAGCTTCACTTTGGTTTTTTCGCGAGCAAGCAGCGCAAAAGCTTTTCCGCCGTTGCCACGGCTTCTAGGAAAATTTGAGTTGCATCCTGGCACCGGTTGGCCAGCGAAAGGGTCTAATTTTCTCCGTCTTACCGCGCCGACACTTCCTGGTATTGAGTTTCACCCCAAGGGAACGGATGAGTATCTAGCCTCTCTTCGCTTCGATTTGCCCATTCTTGACGAGCTGTTCGCCACCGCTTCCGTGCCTAAGACTGAGACTCGAGAAACCCCTAAGAACGGCAACGAACCTCGGCACAACAGCTTTACGATTCCAACAGCAGTCGAACTTGATCTGCTGGTAAAACAAGTTTGGGAGCCAAATCAGGAAACACTTAAGCTTGCTCGGACTGCTAGGTCCGACGCGACTGTGCCTATCGCGATGGGAGTTACTCCGCAGCCAGTCGAAATCGCAAGTTTGGCCGAGCCATATGTTTGGAAGTCCAACCTTTCGGTCTCGACGTCCGCCAATCCAGCCGTTATCACTTACACGCTTGATGGGGACACCCTCGGCGGCGAGGAAGCAGCCAAGGGAATGGCTCCGAGGTCGTTCAAGGCCGGCGCCGATAACTTTCTAACAGCGGCCCGTGACGGAGACATCAGAGCCCGCAACATGGCTGTGGACTTGATTCAACGAGACAATGAGGTTCAAGACTCGCGCGGCTTGACGGTGGCGCGACAACCGATCTCGGAGGATGGAATTTCCTTCCGTCGGGTCGCTTCAGGGAATAAGACGCTTCGCCTTGCCACACCGATGGTCCCGTTTGATATCAAAGACTCACAAAATTTGCAGTTTTGGTTCCGGGATCTCCCCTTCCCAGACAAATCCTGGAACTTTCAAGGCAAATCCAATCCGTTCGAGGATCCTTCCCGCGGACAGGATGGTCAAGGATTTGACCCCACTCAAATCGCTCAGTCTATCCACGAGTGGCGTTTGTATGTTGCACAGACAAATCGATATGACCTCCCGATCGGGAATTTCTTACGCTTCTGGCCTCTCCGTCTATTGGAAGTTGAGCTCGTTGGAGGAGGTCTCAAGGTTCTAAGGGTGTTGGGTAGGCTAGACCTCCAAAGCATCTCACAACGAACAGCTACACCGTTCGGGGTGGACGGAGGCTATGGACAGGGTAACCTCGTTGAATGGTCTGTTCTACAGAACACGCTGTCGCGCTTTAATTCAACCAGGCCCGTCCGTTTTCGCTTAATTCTCGCTCTAGGGAAGCGATCGGTTCCAGTCACATTAGAGTACTCAATCCCCGCCGGCGAAAGCGGATCCCTCAATGGAGATTGGAACCTCAACTTTGCATTCGCGGGAACGCGAGTCTCACTGAGCCACGGCAAGATCAAGGGTAACGAGATCGCGTTTCAAGCATCGAGCGCAGATACCCCAATCTTTTCTTTAGGCGCGGTAGTTGTGAACCTGAAGGAGTACACGCTTAAACTTACGCCTAAGTTTAATCTCCCCCTAAATGAAAAGTCTGAAGGTGATGTCCTGCGTTGGGATGGTAGCCACGAACTGCGATGGTTAGGTATTACAGTCCCCGCCTCTCATGTTCACGCTGACCTGGATATCGAGTCTGGGATTTTTCACCTTAGCATTACTGAAGCTACGATTTCGGGTGAGGTCGAAATTGTTCCTGGTCTACGGATGAAAGAAATACCGGTTCAGGGAAGCATCTTCGTATTGAACAGCCGGGGAAATGACGGCGCGCTGCAAGCTACTGCATTGTACGGAGAGATCTGGGCCAAAGACGAGTCGGGCGCTTCCTTTGAGCACCGATTCTGGATTCCATATGCTGGCGCGCCTCTTAAGCAGCACGCGTTTTTTACTGGTCTCGTCGAACGCACGAGTCAAATTAAGTGGCCGCACATGACGGTCTCCGGGGGCGCTCTTCCGTTGGTGAAGATCAGCCCAGCTGTCAATAGCGCCACCCACACCTTCAGGATTAGATTTCAACGGCATGAGTATCCTCTGCAGTTCTTGCGGCGGCAGGGCGCCGACAGGCTGACACTGCGGCACAATTGGAACTTCGATGCAGTAGTTAGCCACAAACTTGAGCGCCCCTCCCAAAGAGATATGCAGTGGAATAGTGTCGATCAGTTGTGCATCACCAGTTCCGCCTTATTGGCGAAAGAGTCGGCGCGCTATCAAGAAGTCCAGGGTTTTATCCCAGCTCGTCTATTCCCCAAGCGATTTTTGGGCATTAAGCAACTTCCACTCATTAAGGGTCCAGAACCGAAAAGCAGGCGATATCGCGGCACTCAGATAGGAGCGCGTATGCCTAACTCCGGTGTGGCCGTGGCCGACCTTGCGTCTTCTGGATTACGCGACCACGACTTGTGGACCCACCTTCTTAGCTCCGATCAGGTGCTTATCCTCGGCGGATCTTTGAATGTCTTGGGAAATGGCACGCCGTTATTGTGGCAATACATGGGGCTGTGCAATAAAGCAGCGACTTTTCCAATACTACAGCAGGCTGCAGCCGACAAAGCACTCAGCTGGCGTGTTGCAAGTGCCGATGTACCTTTCAATCGTCCCAAATTGGACGAAATCCCTCCCAGTGCGATTCCGTACTCCACTTCGGAGACAGACCTGCGGAAGATCTTATACGCGCCTGAAACTTCGGAGAAGGAACGACGGAAGCTGTTATACATCTCTGAATCTAAGACCTGTGAAGCTCTCGTTCGCCCTGAGTGGGTGCAGCAGGTCTTTTTTGAGCGAGCGGTAGGTAACCCTGACGAAAAAGCACTACCTTTGGATCCTGAAACCACTCCATTTTTTATTAGTACCCTGATGGCACTTAGCAGCCTGGAAGCCAATAACAGTCTCATTTGGTCGTTACGAATTAACCCGTGCCGACCGACTGAGGGCTTACGGCTTAAGGTGCTGAGTGCCCCGTCAGCTAACGAAGCTGACAATCCGATCCAGTTAATCGTACTATGTCCGGAAGCCGGAGTTGTGGAGAGTGCCATTTCAGACAAGGTGGATACTCTCAGCAAAGCGCGGCTGACTAGCTTGGCTAGGGCCCAAGCGGTACGTCCCCTGGGGGCCATAATCCGACAGGCCGGCAAGGATTTAAAACTCACTCTAAGGGAGCTGCAGTTACCACTGCTCGACCTGCATACAGCCCCCGAGGAGAAAATTGAAGAGGACATCGTCGTCGCACCGTCTGCTGCGCTCGGCTGGCCCTCTGTCGAAGAGCTCCAGGACACAACCTGGTTTCAGCCTTGGATTGGCAACGAAAACGTGCTCGTCAATGAGGCGGCGGGTCTATCGGCCCGCACGGCGGCCACAGGTTGGCCCGCATACGGCGCCAAACGCGGGGAGAAAGGTTGCGCGGCTGGTATCTATTACAACTCCAGTGCTGCAATCGTTTTTGAGCGGGATACCTCGACGTTCCCCGGGCCCCCAGCCCGCCACCTAGTGCCGGTTCCAAACCGTGTCCGGGCTCCTATTTCTGGTCCGGTGCGTCAGGATGACTCCATTGCGCACGATCGTTTACAGCAAAAAGGTAGTATCAGCCAGGCATTCGAAGAAGTAGGAATCCAGCACTTTGATCCAATAAGTGCACCTGGTCTGGAGCGTGCCGCGATCGGACTGCGCCCAGGGGCGTTCCATGTGTTCGTCTCGTCAGTCACAATTCCGGGGCGGGATGCTGCATTCGATGAACTACACGCGAGGTTTGGACGTCCGGCCAGTCGCGGACCAGTCCTTGTGCATCAGCTTCGAGCTCCGCGTGGCACTCCCTTACCGAACGACAACGATTTTCATTCGCGCCGCAGAACTTTTCTTTCTGAGGCGGATAGAGATAAGTATGAGAAGTACGATCTCTTCGGGTATTTTGCCGGTTCTGCCACCGTGTGGCGACATGATTTCAAAGGGGCGAAATGGCGGTTCTCCCTGTGCTGCGAGAATCCTGCTTTAAATGCAGTGTCATGGAAAGGTGAATTAGTACTTCAACTGGAAGCGGCGAGGACGAGCGGCACGTTCGACCTCGCCAAAGCGCTTCGGCTGACCGGCCTCTACCAAGATAAGGATCCCAAAAAGGATGCGTATATCGGCGCACAAATGAAACTTTGGATTGGCCGGGAAGCGTTTAGCTTCGACAAATTGGCCGTAAACCCGAATGGGCTTAATGCAGGCGTGACTCTCGTCATGAACCGACCCACTGCTGCATCGGAGGCGCTCGCCCAAGCAGGGGGGAACACAAAGATTTCACTACAGTTCATTCTGCCTCGTGACCAAGAGCCCAACGAAATTCTGTGGCTGCCCTTGCAAACCGCACCGACCGACAGACCGGTGTTGACTCTGGCTACGAATACCGTAGCCTTCGGTGATCCGTCGTATGACCGTCAACTCGCTAGTCCTTCTCAGTTCTTTACTGCTGTCGGGAAACAGGGAACTTATGCGCTTTCCGCCGACCGTCAACACTACGAGCGTGAAGGTACGGTTTTCTTCGCGTTCGGACTAAAGAAAGATGACGGAACTTTTAAGGAAGACGGCGAGGCCGCTGTAGAGCTGGAGCGAATTGCTGCTGAGCCTCAATCGCGTGAGCCATTTAAGAGAATCGACGTAAGCACCAAATTCCGCTCGGGGATGGCCCATTCGCTTCCCCTTCGTAACATGCAGTTTGAGGGCGGAGGCACCGTCCCTTGGTCGAGTGGCGACCGACTGAACATCAAGGTTACGATCGAGGCGAAGGATGAGCCTAAGAAAATAGAATTGGCCGTGCCCTTATTGATTGTAGACGAAGCGCAAATTGCCCCCGCGCCCTCGGTGTATGCAGTGGTTCGAACCAGTGCCGATAAAGCTTTCGCCGATGTCCCTCTGTATGCGTCAGGGCCCGTTCCCCAGAAAGTCGAGTTTCCCAATCTGCTCACTGACCTTGCTTTAGGGCATGTGCGACGCCGGGCCTTGTTCTTATGGCAATGGACGGAAGTCCAGCAAGGAGGGACCCTCGCATTGATAAAAGTCGACCGCTCCGGAGGGACACAGATCGTCATTCCCGGGTAAGTCACAACTGCATCATGAAAAAAGGCACTGATTCGGCTCCGCGTGTGAGATTCTAAATTTAAATGGTCAGCAATTTTCTGAAGCAATAATTGGAGGGACCATGCCAAACAAAAAAGGAAAGAAGCAAGCGGCCACCGAAGAACGTAGACCAGATCCAAAGAGTTCACCGGAATCGGCCTTTCATATTGGGTTAGGGTCTGCTCATCACGCTAAGCCGAATGTTTCGTGGATTGCATCTCCAAATTCCGCTTCACGCCAGGGCGCCAAGATTGATACTCTTGTGTTACATAACACCGACAACACATTGACGAGCGCCATTAACCGATTCAAGGATCCGCACGAACAAGTGTCTGCCCATTACATAGTGGCTCGTGACGGAAGTATTACCCAAATGGTTGATGACAGCAGTACTGCTTGGCACTCTGGAAACAAAGAAGTAAACGAACGTTCCGTCGGAATCGAAGTGGTTGCATCGAAAACAGCTACGGGAATGAGCGCGGCTCAGGAGGCTAGCCTGGTCACACTCTGTAGATACATTTTAGACGTTTACGCGATTAAATTGAATCGTATTCTTCCACACAGAGCCATCAAGTCAACCGACTGTCCTGGCTGGGTCTGGCGCACTGATCTAGAATTGACGACTTGGATAACTCAGAAGCTGTCGTCCTAAGAAATCTCGTTTCGCTTGGCGGATAGAGCCCCAGTCGCTCTTTGTCTCCAGCGTTAGGCAAGCTGGCACTCAACAAGTCGGTTCAGATCGCCGGAACTTTGCGCTCGACGGGGAATGTCACAACGATGGTGGTGTGGCCCCCGCGACAACCGAGTCCGGCATCTTCACCATTAAATCCATACTGCACTTTCGCGGTGTTTCCTTGGTGGCTGATGACTGTAGGACCCGTTTCACCTTTGGTGTGGTCAGAGTTCTCGTAGTGTGCGGCGGGCGCTCCGATAACCCGTTCATAGAGCGTAGGATTAAGCGCCACAGACGCATCCAGCACGCCGGAATTCGTGTGATTGCAGTCCACGGACTGATAGGATCGAAATTCTCGAATCGAATTTTCTGTCCGAAGCACGGGATTGGCTTCCTCCGCCACCCGAAGAGCGATATACGAATCCTCCTTGGTGCTACACGGTTTGGCTACTCCCGAATGGTCCTCATCTAGCGCCACAACTTTCTGGCAGTTGCGCGTGCCGCTTTCCCTATCCACGACCAGCACGCCATGCATGGGCTTGCGTTCGATAGTGCAGTAGCGCGGAATCCCGAAATTCGCCCCGATCCATTCCGCTTCGATGTTCTGGAGGTACGTATTTGAGTCGCCAGGGAACATTTGCTGAAGATTCGGATCGCCATTGAGTGCATGCCCTAGCCGGGCGATAGCAGCCCCTTCCTGCGGCGTAGACAGGAAATAGATGAAACGAACCTTTGGTGCGAGTTGGTGATGCGTCAATAGCAAGCGCTGCACAATCAAGCCACCCATGCTATGGGCCACAAAAACCACCTCGTTGTGGTTGCTGAAGACTTTGTCGCCTTCAAGCCGATTCATCAGATTGCTAACCTGATCATCAATAGACATGAGATTGTTGGAGAAACGCGTCGGGTACTGCGCCACATAGACATCAGTATTGTCGAACGAGCGGTCGCCTAGGAGCATTTTCGGCCAAGTGAACCCAGTCTTTGCGCATGTCCACGTACCGGCGGCGCTTCCGTAGATACCGTGAACAAAGATGATGACTCGTTCCTTGCCGTCGTTCCGTTCGTAGTGCGCGCCTGGCGACTGGTCCAGCGTCGCGCCAGTATCAGGCGGCAGTAGGGAAGTCTTACCTTTGTCTTTGGAAGAACCACAGCCGGAACAGGATGAGAGCGTCAAGGCGCACAAGAAACACAAACAACCGACCCACCTATTAGTACGAGCTACCAACCAACATCGACGAACCGGGCTCCCATCGCTCATGCGAACCTCCCGCCTCAAGTCATCGAGATTGTACCTTGAGAGGCATAGTCTTTGATATTTCGGATGGGCTCCCACCGCGGCGACTGCAAAAGAATGTCAACGGCCTGGGATCGAGTATGTGGATTGAATTGTGGATTGAAACTTGAGCACATATAAACGTAAGTCATTGAACTAGAGCGATTTACAGAATTCCGCTTTCGTTGGAAGCCTTGATCGCGGGATTAACGCTTCGAACATAAATACCGTACTCACGAACTACAACAACAAGTATGCCAACCAGGCAACGCCCGCGGGTCAGGTGATGATCCAGAATGGCTTATTCACCTTGCAGCAATTGCAGCAGCTTGGTGCAGTGGCCCCAGCGGTGTCGCTCGCACCATCTGGCCAGGTCAATCTTTCTTGGCTGCGCGCTTTCGATGTGAAAGTTGGTTGGTCCTGCATGCTTCGCGAAAGGTTCAGCGTCCAACCGAGCGTGGGCTTCTACAACCTATTCAACTTCGCCAATTTCGATCTGCCAGGAACAAGCCTGAATGGATTGTTGACCGAAGCTGCCGGGCAAATCAATGGGACGAATCGAGCGGCCCATAGTGTAGACCGTGTGGGTGTTGGAACAGGAGTCTACGCGCTGGGTGCTCCGCGCCAGATCGAATTCGGCCTTGAGGCTCACCTTTTAGACTAATGGACACTGGAAGTGGTGTCGTGGGGACCTCGTAATTCGGAAACATCGCCCCAAGCGCGTACGCCCGCTTGCTCACCAAAAGTCTGAATTGCAGGGGCCCGGGTTCTGGGAAATCTACGCTGAAAGTCAAAATGCCCGAAGATACTGAAACTCATGAACCACCCGGAATGGACTTGTCGTCGGAGTCAGAATTTCACCTGCTTGGTCAATCAGTCCCTGTGAAGCATTGCCAAGGAATCTCGAGCCCTCCCGAATATGCACGATTCGGTCGGGTTCGAATCCCATCAGCCTGGAACAGGTCGCGTCGGCGGCCAC
>Ga0335070_10011983_pt1 | contig 10129 bp, 6 predicted proteins | sample Lox_Sample_13_FD_206722 | JGI IMG/M metagenome (GOLD analysis project Ga0335070, IMG submission 206722) | Soil microbial communities from Loxahatchee National Wildlife Refuge, Florida, United States - Lox_Sample_1.3 | ecosystem: Environmental > Terrestrial > Soil > Wetlands | place: USA: Florida... | reverse complement strand
TCCACACAACAATCCACCCCTGTTTTTGCGTTTTTTTTTGCGTTGTTTCCCATCCCAAAACAAAACGAAAAACCTGGTGGAAATTCTCATTCACCAACTTCCGTCCATTCATCGGCCTTAAACGTTATCAAAGGCGGTTTTTCATCCACATTTTTGCCCGGCTGGTAGTTGAACACGCCCTGGACGCGCTGCCCGATGGCGCGGAACACCATGCCCACCGGCAGCTCGGCCGGACAGGCCTCGCTGCACATGCCGCAGCCCACGCACGACAGCGCCATGTGATTCAGGCGGGTCAGGTGAAACAGGGTGGTGTCAGACGGCATGCGGTAGGCCCCCTTTTGGCGGGTCCAGGCCGAGTACTGCATCGGCTCGTGATCGAAGATGGGGCTCTTGAATACGCATGTCTTACAATAGCAGATCGGGCAGACCGTCATGCAGTTGTGGCAGCGGATGCAGGCCGCAAAAATGCTGCTCAAGTTTTCTGTGCCTTCCATGCGCGCCCGGATGGCGGCAAATTCGACGTCGCGGCGGGCGGTGCGAGCCTCGATTAGCTTTGCGAGTATCTGAGCCCGGTCCCCGGCCTCAGCCGGGGTGAAGCCCAGCTTCTCGCCCAGGGCGTCTGGCAGTGTAAGCCTGATCTGCTCGGCCAGCCCGCCCTCCAGCAGCTCGATCACCACCTGGGCGCCATCGAAGATGGGCTGCTCGCACACCTGGCAGGCCTGGCGCAGCCCGGCTGGAGGGGTCTCGGGCGTCAGCCGGGCGGACTTGAATAATTCCTGCCACAGGGCATCTTTGGGCTTGCCGTTGCTGGAAACCAGCTTTCCATATTCCGCCACGCCGTAGGCGCCGGCGCAGTCCACGGCGATCACCAGCATGTCCTCCAGGCTGGCCTGCTGCAGCTTGACCAGCTCCACCAGGGCGCGCGCCTCGCACGAACGCAGCACTGCCCCCACCCTGGGACGCGGTTTCCGCACACTTACCTGGCCCGCCAGCGTGGCTGCGTTGACTGGCAGCACCGGCGCCAGCGGGTCGGCCTGGGATAGGAGGCCGGGGTCGCTTACCAGGGCGGGCGTGATCGTCCCGCTGGGGGTGCGCATGGGCACCAGCAGCAAGTCTACCACGCCTTCAACCAGCAATTTCTGCAGAAAGCCCTGCAGTGCCTGGAGCGTATCGCCATTTTCAACCGGGAGACTTATTCTCATGGCTTTTCCTTTAAATTGCCCATTCGCTCTTGGCGGGGTTGGGGCCTTTTTCCTTCATGGCGACCGTAATCTCGCGGATGGCTTCGGCAAAGCGCTGGCCTTCGCTGGCGCTGATCCAGCGGATCCAGATGCGGTCCTCATCGTAACCGGCGTCCTTGAGGATTTGTTTCAGAGCCACCACCCGCCGGCGCTCCTTGTAATTACCCTCCTGGTAATGGCAGTCGCCCGGATGGCAGCCGCCGATCAAGATGCCGTCCGCTCCTGCCAGGTCGGCCTTGAGCACGTAGATCGGATCGACCGCCCCGCTGCACATCAGGCGGATGATGCGCACGTTGGGCGGGTACTGCAGGCGCGACGTCCCTGCCAGGTCCGCCCCGGTGTAGGTGCACCAGTTGCACAAAAAGGCGATGATCCTGGGTTCAAAGCTGCTTTCTCTCATCATATATTCTCCACTGCTGCATCGATCATGGCGCTGATCTGCAGGAATTCGAAACCCCTTTGTTGAGAGGCCTTGTTGGGACAGGCCACCACGCAAGCCCCGCAGCCCTGGCACAGCACATCGATCACCTCGGCGTATTTCATGCCGGGTTCAAGGCGGCGGGCGCCGTACGGGCAAATCTCGACGCACAGCCCGCAGGCCGAGCACAGGCGAGGGTTGACTGAGGCGATGATGGGGGTGGCTGTGAGCTCTTTTTTAGCCAGCAAAGCCACAGCCCGCACCGAGGCTGCCTGAGCCTGGGCGATCGTTTCATCCACGGCGCGGGGCGAGTGGGCCAGGCCGCATAGAAAGACCCCGTCGGCGGCGAAATCGACCGGGCGCAGCTTGACGTGCGCTTCCAGGAAGAATCCCTCCGCCGTCAGGGGCAGCTTGAGCAGGCGGCTGAGGGCGGCGTTGCCCGGTTCGGCTTCGATGCCGGCGCTCAGGACGATCAGGTCCGCCGGGAAGGTTGCCTTTTCTTTTTCGGGCTGGATCACGAGCTCCACCTGCAGCCCGTGCCCGTTCCGGGTCACCTTCGGCTTGTTTTCCGGGTCGTATTGCAGGAACATAACTCCCGCCTGGCGGGCCTGGCGGTAGAGGCGCTCGCGGAATCCGTAGCTGCGCAGGTCGCGGTACAGGATGGTCACGCGCGCCCTCGGGGAGAGCTTCTTGATCTCGAGGGCATTCTTGATGGCCTGCGTGCAGCAGATGCGGGAGCAGTACGGGTGCTTCTCGTCGCGGGATCCCACGCACTGCACCATCACCACCGATTCAGGCGTATTGGCGGGATTTTGCCTGAAATCGCCCTGGATCCGTTCTTCCAGCTCCCGCTGGGTCACCACCTGCTCGAGCTCGCCGTAGCTGTACGACCTGGGCCGGATCTCCTGCCCGCCGGTCGCCACGATGACCACACCGTGATGCACCTCCCAGCGCGCCTGCTGCCGGTTTTCGATGGTGGATTGGAACTGTCCAACGTAGCCTTTGATCTCGACCACCTCTGATTCCAGCAGAACCGTGATGCGCGGCTCCTCCGAGACCCGCCGAATCGTGTCTTCCAGCAGCGCCTGCGGGTCGCTGCCTTCCAGGCCGGTGTAAATGTGGCGCAGATTCCCACCGAGCCTGTCCTGGCGCTCAATCAAAGTGACTGCAAAACCCTGGGCGGCAATCGACAGGGCGGCCGTCATTCCGGCCAGCCCGCCGCCGATCACCAGGGCGCTCGGCTCAACTTTCAAAGTGCCGCGCTGGAGCGGGCGCAGGCGCCTGGCCTTGGCGACCGCCATCGCTACCAGTTGCATGGCTTTATGGGTGGCCACCTCGGGCGAACCGCGATGGACCCACGAATCCTGCTCACGCAGGTTGGCCAGCTCGAACAGGTAGCGGTTCAAACCGGCCTGGCGGATGGTATCCTGGAACAGCGGCTCGTGGGTGCGGGGCGTGCAGCTTGCCACGACCACCCGATTAAGGCCCTGTTCCTGGATGACGCGGGTGATCTTTTCCTGGGTGTCCTGCGAGCAGGTGTACAGGTTGCGCTCGGCGTAGACCACGTTGGGCAGCGCCCTGGCGAAATCCACCACCTCCGGCACGTTCACCACACCGCCGATATTGATGCCGCAGTGGCATACGAACACACCCACCCGCGGCTCTTCCTCACTCACGTCGCGTTCCGCGGGGTAGACCATCTGGCGGGTCAGTGTGCCACGCCCGGCGGCCAGGTCGGCCGAGGCAAACGAGGCGGCGCAGCTTGCTTCGATAACCGTCTCCGGGATATCCTTGGGCTCGGAAAACGCCCCGGCCACGTAAATGCCAGGGCGCGAGCTGGCGGTGGGATGAAAACCGGGCGATTCGGCGAACCCGTATTCGTTCAGGTCGATCCCCAGGCGGCGGGCCGTTTCCTGGGCCTCGGCCGTTGGTTTCAGTCCGGTCGAGAGCACCACCAGGTCGAACTCGTCCTCGTGGCCGGTGGGGCGGCCGTCGCTGCCAAAGGTGGCGTAGATCAGACGCAGGTTGCGGCTGCCGGGCACCTCTTTGACTGCCGAAACCATGCAGCGCTCGTAGCGCACGCCCTGCTCTTTTTCGGCCCGCTCGACGTAGGCGTCGAAGCCTTTGCCGAAAGCCCGGATGTCCATGTAAAAAATGGTCGGCTGAATGGACGGATCGTGCTCGCGAGCGATGACCGCCTCTTTGGTAGCGTACATGCAGCAGACGGACGAGCAATAGCCCTGGCCGCAGCGCTCGTCGCGCGAGCCCACGCATTGGATCCAGGCTACCTTTTTGGGGTGGCGGCTGTCGGAAGGACGCTGCACCACCCCGCCGAACGGGCCGGAGGCGCTCAACATGCGCTCAAATTCCAGGCTGGTGACCACGTTGGGATAGACACCGTAGCCGTATTCGGGCTTGATATCGCCCGGCATGGGCTGCAGCCCGGGGGAGAGCACGATGGCGCCCACGCTCAGCTCGAGCGTGCGGGCCGGCATATTGTGATCGATGGCGTTGGCCCGGCAAGCGTACACGCACTGCAGGCACTCCGAGCAGATGCCGCAGCCCAGGCAGCGCGCTGCTTCGGCCCGGGCCTCTTCCTCGCTGAAACCGGCGTAGACCTCGGCGAAATCGAGGCGGCGCTGGGCGGCCGGGCGCTTTTGCATTTCCTGCCGGTCAGCCTGCAAGGCCGGGCTCGACAGAAGGCGCTGGCGCACTTCCAGCTCTTCGAGCTCGACCACGGGCGGGTGAACGGCCTCGAGCTTCATTTCTTTTCCGGCCAGATAGCGGTCAATGGATCCGGCCGCTTTGTGCCCGGCGGCAATCGCATCCACGATGAAAGTGGTGCCGGTAACCACGTCGCCGCCTGCAAAGATGCCCGGCAGGCTGGTTGCGAGCGTAACCGGATCGACTTTCAAGTACCAGCCGCGGGCCGTCTCGAGCTGGTCCTTCAACTGGCCGAGCTGCGGAGCCTGTCCGATCGCAAAAATGACCACGTCCGCCGGGATCACCTCTTCCGTGCCTGCAATTTCGGTGAAGTCCGGCCGGCCGTCCACAAATCCGTGCAGATCCACCTGCACGCAGCGCACCCCGCTCACCTGCCCACCCACTTGAGTGACCTCTTTGAAAGTGCGGGCCGGGAAGACCTGGATGCCTTCCTCTTCGGCGTCGCGCACTTCCCAATCGTGGGCGGGCATCTTGGCCCGGCTTTCCAGGCAAGACATGCCCACCCAGGCCGCTCCCAGGCGCACGCAGGACATGGCGGCGTCGATGGCCACGTTGCCGCCTCCCAACACCAGCACTTTTTTGCCGCTCACGTCGATCGAGCCATGTCCATTCTGACCGCGCAGGCTGACCTGGGCTAAAAAGTCGGTTGCGAGGGTCACCTGGGGCAGGGACGCTCCAGGAATGGGCAGGCGGCTACCCTGGTGGGCGCCGATGCCCACAAAGACCGCATCGAAACCCTGCTTCAAGAGGGCGGGCACATCCTCCACCCGCCGGTTGAGCTCCAATTGGACCCCTTCAGCCAGGATGTCGTTGACCTCGCGCTGGACCACCTCCGGCGGCAGGCGATATTCGGGCACGCCGACGCGCATCATCCCGCCCGCCACAGGCAGGGCTTCGAAGACGGTCACGGTGTGGCCCTTGCGCACCAGGTCCAGGGCGCAGGTCAGGCCAGCCGGGCCCGAGCCCACTACGGCGATCTTTTTCCCGCTGGCAGGACGGGCGGCCGGTTCGACCGGCTTGCAAACAGAGGCGTCCTGGCTCCACCACCAGTCCGCCACGAAGCGCTTGACCCCCATGATGTTGACGGGAGTGGCGCCTTCGTTGCGGGAGCATTCGTCCTCGCAGCGGTGGTTGCATACCCTGCCGCAAATGGAGGGAAAAGGATTATCTTCTTTGATCGTGCGATAAGCGTCCGCAAAGCGGCCCGCTTGCACCAGCGCCAGGTAACCCTGGGCGCGCTGGTTGATCGGGCAGGCGTTCCGGCAGGGCGAAACCCCCAGCTTTTCAATGGCGTAGGCGTTGGGGATGGCCTGGGGATAGGCCTTGTAAACCGCCCGTCGCTGCGACAGGCCGCCGTTAAATTCGTCCAGGCGAGAGACCGGGCAGGCTGCGGCGCAGTCGCCGCAGCCGGTGCAGGCCGCCAAATTGACGTAGCGCGGTCGCTGGCGGACCTTGACCCGGAAATCCCCTGGCTCGCCGCTGATATCTTCGATGTCGGCCGTCGTCAGGATCTCGATGTTCAGGTGGCGCCCAACTTCCACCAGCTTGGGCGACATGATGCACATCGAACAGTCGTTGGTGGGAAAGGTTTTGTCGAGCTGGGCCATCGTTCCGCCAATGGCGGGGCCGCGCTCCAGCAGATAGACCTTTAATCCCACTTCTGCCAGGTCGAGCGACGCCTGCATACCTCCAATCCCGGCTCCAACCACCAGGACGGCTCCAACGGGTCCTTTTTCCTTGTCTTGCGGCATACTTGAGGTCATCATCCCATCGCTTGTATTAAGATTCTAGCTGCAAACTCTTCAACAATCCGACCGGGCTGACCAGGTGCTTTTTCCACCAGGAGGAGGCTTCAGCCAACCCGAAGGCAAGCCCGATCAGCTCGGTAAAATAAAACAGCGGCAGCTTCGCCCCGGCTCCCTGGCGCATTTCCAGGCTCATCTGGCACAGCGGGCAGACTGTCACCATCGCATCAGCCCCGGCCTCGCGGGCATGCTCGACCAGCCGGTTCACCAGGCGCGCCGCAATTTCCGGCTTGACCAGGGTCTGGTCGCCGCCGCAGCAGTCCGAGGCGTAGGACCAGGGTTGTAAGTCAGCCCCCAGCGCCGCCAGCAGCCTGTTCAACAATGTGGGGCGCTCCGGGTTTTCGAACTGGGTCACCTCAACCGGTCGCAGCAGCAGGCAGCCATAATAGCCGACCACCTTGAGGCCGTTCAGCGGCTTCTGGACGCGCCGGCGCAGCGCTTCCAGCCCGACCTGGTTGCCGATCACGTCCAACAGCGAGCGCACCTCGAAATTGCCCTGGTAGCTGAACCCGACTGCCTGTTCGACCATCTGGCCGGCGGCGGAGCGGCGTTTCAGCTCGCGCTCGGTGGTCTTGTGGCGGTTGTAACAGCCGGTGCACGGAATGACCACGTCCCGCCCGCTCTTCTGGGCGATGGCCAGGTTGCGTCCCGGCAGGGCCAGCGAGAGGGCGTGGTTCAGGGTGGTCGCCGAGGCGGCGCTGCAGCAATTCCAATCCTCCAGCTCATATAATTTGATATCCAGCGCTTTGAAGACCGCCTGGACCGATTCATTAAATTCGAGAGCGGTCGAGTGCAGGCTGCAGCCGGGGTAATACGAATATTCTTTCACCTGGGGCACGGCTAATTCACGGTCAGAGAGATTAATCGCCATTCGGAACCTGTTTTTTCTTCGAGCCGGCGGTCGCATAGATCCGGGCGATCTCGCTGCGTCCTTTAATGATGGAGGGTTTCAAGGGCACTTTGCCCATCATAATCAGCCTGGCGCCGGCCGGTAAATCGGAAAAGAGGTTGAGCGTCCAAAGCTTGTGCAGCGCCAGTAGCGAGATTTCGTGCATACGCCCGGTACGCTGGACCAGGCCCAGGAACAGGCGGTGGAATTTGACCGCTCCCGGCTCGGCGATGGCCGCGTTTTCGGCGAAAGCGATCTCGCGCAGCGCCCCCAGGACGCGGGCCGCATCGATTTCGTTCGGGCAGCGCGCCCCGCACGTCTCGCAGCCCACGCACACCCAGATGTCCTCGCTCTGCAACAGCTTATCTTTTTCGCCGAACTGGACCATGCGCAGGATGCGGTCCGGGCCGTACTCCATCTGGTCAACCACCGGGCAGCCGGCCGTGCACTTGTGGCAGTGGTAGCACAGCTCGATGGGCTGCTCGCTGAGGGTATTCACCTGGTCGATAAAATTAAAATCCGGCATAGCTACAGCACCTCGTCCAGCATGGCCATGATCTGGTCGGGCCGCCAGTTGTGCACCTGGGAGGCCTTATTCGGGCAGGCCACCACGCACGCCCCGCAGCTCTGGCACAGCGAGGCATTGACAGTGGCGATGTTCCAAAGCGGATGGATCGAACGCGCTCCGTACGGGCAGGCCAGCACGCACGCCCCGCAGGCCGCGCACAGCTCGGGGATCACGGTTGCCACCAGCGGCGAAATGGTCATCTTTTCGTGCGAGAAAAGCTGGAGCGCCTTGGCCGCGGCTGCGCTGGCCTGGGCCACCGTCTCGGGGATGTCCTTGGGCCCCTGGGCCGCCCCCGCCAGGAAGATGCCCGCTGTGAGCGTCTCTACCGGGCGCAGCTTGACGTGAGCTTCGGTGAAGAAACCGTTGGCATCCGTGCTGGCGTGCAGGCGCTGCCCCAGGTCGACGGCGCCCGGGCTGGGCGCCAAGGGGGTCGCCAGCACCACCAGGTCGGCCGCAATCTCAAGCGACCGGCCGCTGAGCGTGTCGGCGCCCCACACGATCACTTTATCGCCCTCGCGGAAAATCTTGCTCACCTTGCCGCGCAGGTACAGGACGTGGGAATCGGTCATGGCGCGCTGCACGTATTCGTCGTAGCCCTTGCCGGCCGACCGGATATCGATGTAAAAAACGTAGGGCTGGCCGTCAGGCACGCGCTCCTTGAATACCATGGCCTGCTTGGCCACGTACATGCAGCAAACCTTGGAGCAATACGGCACGCCGCGTTCCGGGTCGCGCGAGCCGGCGCACTGCACGAAAACCACCTCGCCGGGCACTTTGCCGTCCGAGGGCCGGCGGATTTGACCGCCCGGAGCCAGCATGCTTTCGAATGCCAGGCCGTCGATCACATCCGGGATCTCGCCGCCGCCGTATTCCGGCAGCCTGGCCTGGGGATAGCGCTCCCAGCCGGTCGCAACGATCAGGGCGCCAACCTCAAACGTAAAGGCTACCGGCTCGGATTGCCCTTCCTGGCACAGCTCCACCTGGACCTTGAAATTGCCGACGTAGCCCTCAACCGTTTTGACCTCAGCCCCGGTCAGCACCTGGATGTTGGGGTGGTCCATGACCTGATGCACCATCTTTTGCAGCAGGTCCGGAGCCGCCTTAATATTGAGAAACGTGCCGGATAGTTGGGCCATCTTGCCGCCCAACTGGCCCTGGCGCTCCACCAAAATGACCGGGAATCCGGCGTTGGCCACGTCGAGCGCAGCCTGCATGCCGGCGATCCCACCGCCGATCACCAGCGCCCGATGGGTAACGGCGGCTGAAATGGGCTCCAGTTTTTCGTTGCGGGCCACTTTCTCGACGATCGAGCGGGTTACGGCCACGGCTTTGCGGGTGGCTTCTTCCTTCTGGCTCTGGTGCACCCACGAGACCTGCTCGCGGATGTTGGCGCATTCACAGCGGAAGGAATTGACCCCCGCGCTGGCGACCGCCCGCCGGAAAGTGGTTTCGTGCATGGCGGGCGAGCAGGCTGCCACGACCACCCCGTCGAGCTGGTTTTCAGCGATCGTTTTTTTGATCAGCTCCTGGCCCGGGTCCGAGCACATGTACTTGTAATCAGCGGCAAAAACCACCTCGGGATGCTTACGCACCTGCTCCACCACGGCGGCCACGTCCACCGTCCCGGCGATGTTGATCCCACAGTGACACACGAAGACGCCGATTCTGCTCATAGGTGGGTCCCCTGCTCTTTAATTTTTCGGCGTTGGAACAGCGAAATGACCTTGGCGGCGGCCCCGCTGGCCTGCGCCACGGTCTCCGGGATGTCCTTCGACCCGAGGGCGGCCCCCGCCAGGAAGACGCCCGGAACCGTTGTGGCCATCGGGTCCAGCTCTTCGCTGCTGGCGGTGAAAAAGCCCTGCTCGTCCAGCTTCAATCCAATTGCTTCGGCCAGGCGAACGTTGCCGGTACGGGGCACCACCGCCGTCGCCAGCACCACCAGGTCGGCCTCGATTTCGACCGTACGGCTGCTGAGCGTATCGACGCCCTTGACGATGATCTTGCCGTCATCTCGGAACAGCTTGCTGACCTTGCCGCGCAGGTAGACCACGCCGTCCTCGAGCTGGGCCCGGTTCAGGAATTCCTCGTAGCCCTTGCCGCCGGCGCGCACATCGATGTAGAAGACGTAGGCCTGACCATCGTGGACGCGATGCTTGTACAGGATGGCCTGCTTGGCGGTATACATGCAGCAAATCTTGGAGCAGTAAGGCACGCCCCGCTCCGGATCACGCGAGCCGCTGCACTGCACGAACACCACCTCGCGCGGCACCCTGCCATCCGAAGGACGCAGCACCTTGCCCGAGGTGGGGCCGCTGGCTGCCAGCATCCGCTCGAAGGCCAGCCCGTCGATCACGTCCGGGATGTGCCCGCCCCCGTATTCCGGCAGCCTGGCCACCGGGAACAGGTCGTAGCCGGTCGCCAGCACTACCGCGCTGACCCGTTCCTCGACCACCTGGTCCTGCTGTTCGAAATCGATCGCCCCGG
>Ga0335070_10011981_pt1 | contig 10129 bp, 5 predicted proteins | sample Lox_Sample_13_FD_206722 | JGI IMG/M metagenome (GOLD analysis project Ga0335070, IMG submission 206722) | Soil microbial communities from Loxahatchee National Wildlife Refuge, Florida, United States - Lox_Sample_1.3 | ecosystem: Environmental > Terrestrial > Soil > Wetlands | place: USA: Florida... | reverse complement strand
CGGCGCAAGATGCAGGAGCAGACGTTTTTAAATCAAAGTGCGCGGTGTGTCATGGCGCGGATGGCGGCGGCAAGATCGGTCCCAACCTCAAGATCACCAAGCTCAGTGAGGATGATATCGTTGCGCTGCTGAGCAAAGGCAACGACGCCCGCAAAATGCCGCACAAAAAGCCCATCAGCGGCCTCACCGACGATCAAGTTAAGGACGTTGCGCATTATGTGAAGAGCCTGAAGTAAAAGTGTCTGAACTGGGTACCCCGTCCAAGCTTCACTTGGGCGGGGTTTTTGTTTTGAGCGCGATCAGCTTCCCCGCTGCCCTTTCTCAATCTTCGCCCACGTATCTTTCAATGCAACAGTTCGGTTAAAGACTGGCTTTCCGGGCTTCGAGTCCGGGTCCGCGCAGAAATATCCGATGCGCTCGAATTGGTAGCGGCTTTCCACTACAGGATTGGACAGGGAAGGTTCAACCTTCGCCTCGCGAACAATCTCCAGCGAATTGGGATTCAAGTTGGCGGTAAAATCTTTACCTTCCTCCGCCTCATTAGGATCCGGCTTCGTGAACAGCTTCTCGTACAGGCGCACTTCCGCATCTACCGCGTGCTTTGCTGAAACCCAGTGAATCGTGGATTTTACTTTGCGGCCGTCAGGGGAATTGCCGCCGCGGCTGGCGGGATCATAGGTGCAATGCACCTCGACGACCTCGCCTTTGTCGTTCTTCACGACTCCGGTGCAGGTCACGAAATAGCCGTAACGGAGCCGCACCTCGCGGCCCGGCGAGAGGCGGTAATACTGTTTAGGTGGATTCTCGCGAAAGTCGTCTTGCTCGATGAAGAGCACGCGCGAGAAGGGCACCTTGCGCGTCCCGCCGTTCGGGTCCTCGGGATTGTTCACCGCGTCCATTTCTTCGGTTTGGCTTTCGGGGTAGTTGTCGATCACCACTTTCAAGGGGCGCAGAACCGCCATGACTCTGGGCGCGCGCTTGTTCAGATCTTCGCGCACGAAATGTTCGAGCATTTCGAGCTCGATCGTGCCGTTCGTCTTGGTCACTCCGATTGAGGCGCAAAAGTTGCGCAGCGCCTCTGGAGTGAATCCGCGCCGTCGAATACCAACCAGAGTCGGCATGCGTGGGTCATCCCATCCACTCACAAACCCTTCGTTTACCAAACGCAGCAGCTTGCGCTTGCTCAGCAGCGTGTAGGTCAGGTTCAGGCGGTCGAATTCGATTTGCTGCGAAGGAAAAATTCCGAGTTGCTCGATGAACCAGTTGTACAGCGGGCGATGGTCCTCAAATTCCAGCGTGCACATTGAGTGCGTCACGCGCTCGATGGAATCCGATTGACCATGGGCATAGTCGTACATCGGATAGATGCACCACTTATTTCCGGTGCGGTGATGTTCGGCATGCAGGATGCGGTACATCACGGGGTCGCGCATGTTCAGGTTCGGCGACGCCATGTCAATCTTCGCTCGCAACGTGCGGGAACCGTCGGGGAACTCGCCGGCGTGCATACGCTCGAAGAGTTGTAGATTCTCCTCAACAGACCGGTTGCGGTACGGGCTCTCCTTCCCGGGCTGAGTTAGAGTGCCGCGGTGTTCCCGGATCTCGTCGGCTGAGAGATCGTCCACATACGCTTTCCCCGCCTTAATGAGCTGAATGGCCCATTCGTATAGCTGGTCGAAGTAGTCGGAGGCGTAGTAGAGACCATCCCAGTGGTAGCCTAGCCATTTGACGCTGTCTTCGATAGAGTCAACGTACTCAGTTTCTTCTTTGGTGGGGTTGGTGTCGTCAAAGCGGAGATTGGTGTGTCCGCCGAACTCGTCGGCGAGCCCGAAATCCAGGTAAATGGCTTTGGCGTGCCCGATATGCAAGTATCCGTTGGGCTCGGGCGGAAAACGGGTTTGTACCCGGCCACCGTACTTGTTGGTTTCTAGGTCGCGAACGATGATGTCGCGGACGAAGTTCGAGGCACGTGGCTTCTCGTCCGCCGGCGCCGCTTGCGGGTTAATGGCGGTCATACGTGAACTTTTATTTTACACAGCCGCGGTCTCGGCGGGCGCCCGGTGCAGAGCGCCTAGGCGGCCGGTTTGTCGCGCTTCCTGTGCTCGGGGCGGTGCAGAGCGATGTCAGGAGCTTTTGGAAGCGCGATTTGTCCTGTCAGAACAAGGGGTTCAGGTCTGGGCTGAGAGTCTTCCAGACCTACGGTCCTTGGCTCTGCCCGATGCCACCATTTGGGAAAGTAGCGATGCAAGTTTCCAAGACTAGGCGCCTTAGCCAGGACCAGATCTCAATTAATATTCGTTACGCACGTTTGTGCATTCGATACGGTGCATTCTGTATTTTCAGAGCTGCTGAATCGACAAGTCACCAAAGCTGACTACGCGGCTTGCCGTTCCAATTTTTCAAGCGCCTGCTTGATCCTTGTTAGCGTTGTTTCTTTGCCCAGAACCTCCAGGGTTTCAAACAGCGGGGGGGCATTTTTGCGGCCGCAAACCGCCACCCGAATGGGCTGGAACATCTGCCCGGCTTTGATGCCGAGATCCTGGGCCGCGGAACGCAAGCCCTGGTCCAGAAAATGGTGGTTGAATTCGGTTTTGTCCAGAACTTCAAAAGCTTTCTGCAGTACCCGAACTGCGAGGGCGGCATCGCCCTTTTGTGGGATCAATTCGGCGCTGTCGTATGGCGGAAGTTCGTCGACGAAGAAGAAATCGCCGATTTTGAGGACGTCATTCAGGAGTTCTATGCGCTCGCGGACGAGAGGGGTAACCTGCTGCACCTTGCGCGTGTCTATAGCGGGGAATTTTGTTTGCACGATGGGCAGCAGCCGCTCACTCAAGTCCTCGACCGAGAGGGCGCGAATGTGTTCCGCATTCAGCCACACCGCTTTGGGATCAAACATCTCTTGAGGAGTGGTCGCGGGCTCCCTGAAATTAATCACTGCATTGGCGCGGTTGATGCCCTCCAGAGAGAATGCTTCCACAAGTTCCTCGCGCGACATTTTTTCGCGGTTGTCCTTGGGCGACCATCCCAACAGACAAAGAAAATTGATGAACGCTTCGGGCAGAAAGCCGGCATCCCGGTACGTGGTCACGCTCACGACTGGCCCATGGCGGCGCTTGGAAAGCTTAGTCCCATCGGGCGCCACGAGCAGAGGCAGATGAGCGAATTGTGGTGGTTTGCATCCAGCCGCCTCGAAGATGAGCACATGCTTGAATGTGTTGGTGAGATGGTCCTGGCCGCGAATGATGTGATCGATGCGCAGATCGGCGTCGTCGGCGCATGATGCCAGATGATAGGTAGGCATGGCATCGCTGCGGAGTAGGGCGAAGTCCTCGATATCGGCGGTTGATTTGACTTGCTCGCCGTAAACGGCATCCACAAAACAGACCTGCTGCTCGCTTTCCCGGGGAACTCGGAAGCGCAAAGCAAAAGGCTCGCCGGCGGTAGCGCGGCGGTCGCTTTCGGCATTTGGAAGATCGCGCATGCCGGGGTTATAAAGCCATGTACCCTGCGCGCCCGACTTTTCGGCATCGCCGCTATGGGCGGGCGTGAAATCGCGGTAGGCCAGACCTCGTTCAAATATGCTCCAGGCCATCTTCTGATGAAGTGCTAGGCGGTCGGATTGCTTGTATTCCTCATCCCAGCCGAGTCCCAGCCACCGTAAGCCCTCGAAGATGGAATTGACTGAGGTCTCGGTGTTGCGCTCGACATCGGTGTCGTCCAGTCGCAGGATCATCGTCCCGCCATTGCGGCGCGCGTAAAGCCAGTTGAAGATGAACGTGCGCGCGCTACCAACGTGCAGGAAACCCGTGGGCGAGGGGGCGAAGCGGACGCGCGGGCTAGCGCCCGGTGCCGGGGCTTGATCACTTGAAAATTGGGGCATGCGAGGTAACCAACTTTCGATGTTACGGTCCTGTGAAAAGAACGGTCAAGGTATGCAACCGTACACTGTTCCGCCAAGTCATTGATGGGAATCGACAAACCAGTGGCACGGTATCAGATTTTTGAGCAGAAAGATCGTTGTTTTGTGTCTCCCGCTGTGAAAACATTGGTGAATAGAGAAAGTAATCGTAGGATGCAGGGGCCCCACAAGCGTTGATCGCTTCCATGACTACCGCCACTGTCGTCGCGATCCCGGGTATTGTCGCGATTATTCCGGGCATTGTTGCGCTCCTTGTTTTTCTGCTGTTCACGTACCTCTATGAGCAGAGCCGGCAACAGTACTTCCGCGCCTGGCAGATCGGCTGGGGTGCTTACTGTCTGCACTATGCGCTCGACTTCTATCGCGGATATTCAAGTGTAGTGTTCCTGATCGGGTCCTTGCTCCTGGTGGCAATGGCACTCAGCATCTTTGTCTCGACGCGCCTGATGCGCGAGCGCTTTCGCCTTAAGTGGTACGACATTGCCCTCGCAGCTATTGGCACCATCCTGGCCATCTGGAATCTCCGCGCCCATTATGTGAATGGCACTTTTCGCCCCGAAGCGGGAGTGCCACCGCATCTGACCCTGGAACTGGGCCTGGCGGTTGTGCTCGGCTATTCGTCTTTCCGCTTCTATCACTACGCCCACCAGAAGGGCTCGCTGGCGTTCAACCTGCTGGCGATTTCGCTTGCCCTATGGGCCGTTTTGATGGGGGCAGGGCAGTTTCGCAACTCACTTTTCGACATCTTCGGCGGGCACTTGCTTGGTCCGATTCCGCAGATGCTGCTCGGCATCGCCATGGTCATGGTGCTGTTTGAGAATGAGCGCAACGCGGTCCAGGAGAACGCGCTGGCCTTCTCGACTTTGGGGGTCGATCCCACCCGCGTACACGACGCTCGGGAACTGGTGCCCAGCATGGCCAGCATTCTGGACCGGTTAGTCGCTCCGCTGCCGCAGCGCCGTGCCATCATTTACATATCGCAGCAGTGGCGGGCGGTTCTGCCCTCCGTGCAGCGTGGTTTTTCTCCCGAGCTGCTGCACAAGCTGGAAAATCAGGGTGCCGGTGAATTCATTTCCGAGTTTGCTTACCGTCGCGGTGGTTTTTTTGCGTTTCGGCAGATTTCAGAGCTGAGCGAACCTCTGCCCGCGTTCGCCGGCGATCGCTTCGAGCAGTTCAAGAATCTGCTGGCGGAAGAAGGCATTCGCCACCTCACCGCCGTGAGCCTGCAGACGCGTGAACACAATTTCGGAGTCATCTTGTTCCCCCATGCCGAGCGGCGCATGTTCGGCTCTTCCAACCTGCGCCTGCTGATCGGTCTGGCATTGCAGATAGGGCTCACGCTGGAAAACTACGTCGTCATGCACGACGCCCAGCGCCGCACGAAGGAATACGAGCTGCTGACACAGATCGGCCAAGCCATCAGTTCCCGTCTCGATCAGGACGAGATCCTCCGCGCCGTGCAGAAGGAACTCGGACAGATTTTCGACACCAGCGACTTCTACATAGCCTTCCTGAAAGATGATGAGATCCAGTTCGAGCTGGAAGTGGAGCGTGGACAATTCAAACCGAAACGCTCACGCAAGGTCGCCAATGGATTGACCGAATACATTGTCAGGACCGGGCAGCCGTTGCTGATTCGGTCGGACCTCGAAAAAATGCGGGAGCGGCTGGGAGTGAATTACGTGCCCCGAACTCCCGCCAAATGCTTCTGTGGAGTGCCCATCCTCCTGGGAGGCAAGCCAGGCGGAGTCATGGCCACGATGAGCATGGATCGCGAGTTTGCATTCGAGCAGCGCGACTTGGATGTGTTGCAGACGGCCGCCGGACAAGTGGCCGTAGCAGTCGAAAATGCTCGGCTGTTCGCGGAAGAACAGCGGCGCTCGCGGCAATTCGCTTTTCTCAATAATATCTCCAAGACCGCCATTTCCAGCGAAGACGCGGAACAAATGCTGGTGGAAATCGTGGCCGAGATTCAGAAGAATTTCCGCTTCGATCATATCGGCATCGGCATACTCGATTACGTCACCAAAGAAATTGAGATCAAGGCCGAGGCGGGCGTTACCAAGCAGGCTTTGGGCAAGCGGATTCCGCTGGGTGTAGGCATCCTCGGGCGCGTCGCCCGTACGGGGGAAACAGCCCTGGTGCAGAACGTCGGCGAAGCGCATCTGCTTGGCATACTGCCGGACTCGCGGGCGGTGCTTTGCATTCCGATCACCTACAGCGAGACTTTGCTGGGAGTTCTCAATGTTGAGAGCCATCATGAGAACGCCTTTTCGCCGCAGGATGTTCTCATCCTGAATACGCTCGCCGATTTGCTGGCCACTGCACTACACAACTCGTTCGTCTTCCAAAAGCTGCAGCAACAGTCGATCACGGATGGCCTGACCGGTATCAAGACGCGACGCTTCTTCTGGGAGGCCTTGACCTCAGAATGGAAGCGCGCTTCGCGCTCAGGCAGGCCGTTTTCGGTCGTGCTGATTGACCTGGATAAATTCAAAGAGGTGAATGATAGCCAGGGTCACCTCGAAGGTGATCTTGTGCTGGCGCGTGTGGGCCGATTGCTCGAGCAGAAATGCCGGCAGTCCAACGTTGTGGCCCGCTACGGCGGGGACGAGTTCATTATCCTCATGCCGGAAACGGGTATCGAGCAGTCGCAGATATTGGCCGAGCGCCTCCGCCTGTGGGTAGCTACTGATGCGATGCTTGCCGAGCACAAGATCACCGGAAGCTTCGGTGTGGCAAGCTTCCCCGTCCATGGCTTTTCGGTCGAAGATATCATTCGCGTTGCGGATGCGGGTATGTATGTTTCCAAGCGCGAGGGTGGTAATCGCGTCTCGACAGCGGAAGATTACGACGATGGCGAAAGCGCAGCTGTACAACGCCAGCTTATCTCCGGATACATTGAAGGCTTCTTGCAACGCGAACACACCGGCCCGGAGCACTTGGAAGAGTTAATCACCAGCTTACAGAAATTTTCCAGTGGCGAAAACAGCAATGTGCAGGTCTTGCGCGAGGCCATTGAAGCACTCAGCCGCGCCGCCGAGAGCCGGGAAGTGCAATCCGCAGGCCATGGCGACCTGGTCGCGCGCTATACCGACATTCTCGGTCGCGCTCTGGGCATGCCTCCGGAAGAGTTGGGCGACTTGGTCTATGCGGCACGGGTACACGATGTCGGGAAATTGTTTGTGCCTGAACGCATTCTCAACAAGCCCGGCCCTCTGACCGACGAGGAGTTTTACCTCACCAAAATTCACGCCCGGATGGGCGCAGAGATCATTGGAACCATTCCCGGGAGTGACCGCATGCGCAAAGCCGTCGAGCATCACCACGAGTCACTGGATGGATCCGGCTATCCGGGCGGCCTTCGCGGTGAACAGATTCCGCTTTGGGCACGCATTCTCAATCTCGCTGATGCCTACGTCAATATGACGACGGAGCGGACGTTTGCTCCGGCCAAAACCAGCGACCAGGCGCTGGCGGAACTGGAACGCCTTAGCGGAATCCACTACGACGGCATGCTGGTGCGCTTGCTCATGCGGCAACTGAAGGCAGAAAAGACGGCGAGATAGTCAAGTTTCCAGTTTCTGGTCTCCGGTTCCAGCCCAAGCAAAATCGCGACTCAAACATGCCGACTTGAAACTAGAAACCGGAAATCAGAAACTAGATTCCATGACCGTAAGTCTCTCGTTGAACAACAAGGTCGCCTTGATCACCGGCGGCTCGCGAGGCATTGGGGCCGCGACGGTGCGTCTCTTCTGCGCGGCCGGTGCAAAAGTCATTTTCAACTACCACAAGGCCGAAGCCGAGGCGAAAAAGCTGGCGCAACAGTGTGGAGCCGCGAATTGCACGCCCGTGCAGTCGGACCTGACCGGTACCACAACCGCCAAACAATTGGTGGATTCTGCGTTACAACGATATGGCCGTCTCGATGTGTTGGTTGCGAACCATGGGGTCTGGCCGGCGGAAGACGTGCCCATCGACAAGATGTCCGATGAGCAGTGGCGACGAACCCTGTCGGTGAATTTGGATGCCGTTTTCGCTCTCGTAAAACATACCGTTGCACAGATGAAAAAGCAGAAGCGAAAGGGATCGGCGGCGGGCCACATAGTTTTGATCAGCTCAACTTCCGGACAACGCGGGGAGGCCTTTCATTGTGACTACTCCGCAACTAAAGGCGCGCTCATCAGTTTGACGAAGAGCCTATCCAGCGAACTTATTGGTCACGGCATCTACGTCAACTGCGTGGCGCCAGGATGGATCGATACCGATATGTCCGGCCCGGCTCTCGCGGATCCGAAGACACGCGATGCGATCTTTGCAACGATTCCTATAGGCCGCGTCGGGCGCGCGGAGGAAATTGCTGGGCCAGTGCTATTTTTGTGCACGGAACTAGCCGGTTTTATCAGTGGGGAAGTGTTCAATGTAAACGGCGGGGCCGTCCTGGCTGGCTGAACGGTTGTGGTGCGAGGCAGCTAAAATTACAGTAGGCGGCTTCGAATTGAATTTACCTATGAAAGCTTTGCTTCCTGTCTTTCTATTTTCAACCCTGACTTTCGCACAGGGGGTCGCGCCGGAGCAGACAACCGCTCCTCCGAGTGCGCAGAGTGCGCCGGCGCCGCCGAACGTGCCAAGTGATCAAGAGAACGCTCGTAGAGCCAGCGCGCTCCTCGAGCAAGCCATTCAAGCGCTCGGCGGCCAGGCATATCTCAACTTTGTGGACATGACTCAGCAGGGCCGAACGTATAGCTTCTATCATGGCCAGCCGAACAGCGCCGGGATTCTCTTCTGGCGTTTCTACAAGTTTCCCGATAAGGAGCGTGTCGAACTCACCAAGCAACGGGACGTAGCGTATGTCATCATCGGAGATAAAGGCTACGAGATCACTTACAAAGGAACCACGTCGGAAGATCCGAAGGTTGTGGCCGATTCGCTGCGCCGCCGCGCTCACTCTATCGAATGGGTTTTTCGCAAATGGCTGAACGAGCCGAACGTCGCGCTGTTTTACGACGGCCCCGCGGTCGCAGCGGAGAAACCTGCAGATCAGATCACCATTATGCGGCAGGATGACTCCGTGACGATTTATCTGGACTCGAACACTCACCTACCTATTAAGAAGAGCTTTTCCTGGCGTGATCCTACCGACAAGTTGCGGAACACCGAGGATGAGGTCTATGACAATTATCGACCCGTGGGCCCCATCAAGACACCATTCAGCATCACGCGCTTTCTGAACGGTGATATGAGCAATCAGCGCTTTCTCAACTCCGCCAGCTTCAATACGGGCGTGAGCGACTCCCTGTTCGAAGCGTCTATCACTTACGAGCCCGGTCGATCACGAGGAAAGAAAAAATAAAAAGTTCGGCGACATTGGGGTCAACGCATCCCCTTACATGGCAAGTGTCATGCCCTCTTAGGTTTACCATTTAGAGCCAATATGGGACGGCGTCGTATCCCAGCCACGAAATGTGGTGAATTCGCCACATACAACTTGGGCTTCTGACCTGTAATCTATTCATTTCAGGAGCCCAGCCCAGGTATTTTGATACAAGAACAAACACTGCGCACTGCTGTGTCTTGCGAAGGCGTCGGCCTTCATAGCGGCGCTCCTGTCCATCTTCGAATCGTTCCCGCTTCACCGGGATGTGGGATTGTCTTCCGCCGGACCGATCTCGACAGCTTTCAGATCGAAGCCAACAGCCACAACGTCGCTCGCGTAAGTTATGCCACGAGCTTAATGAAGAAAGGCGTCCTGATCTCCACCACCGAACACCTGTTGTCCGCGTTTGTGGGTACTGGCATCGACAATGCCATCGTGGAATTGGATAACCTGGAGCTGCCCATTCTCGATGGCAGCGCGCGTCCTTTTGTGGAGATGATTCTGAAGGCGGGCATCCGCAAGCAGCGGCGGCCACGCACTTACCTGCGCATAATGCGCAAGCTTGAACTTCGGGAAGGCAATAAGTTCATCGGCGTGTATCCGTCCGATCAGTATTCGGTTTCCTATAACATTAACTTCCCGCACCCGCTTATCGGGCAAGAGACATTCGCGACAGAACTTTCCAACGGTCATTATCTGCGCCATATTGCAGACGCCCGCACCTTCGGATCACGTCAGGATGAGCAGACGATGCGTAACATGGGGCTGATTCGTGGCGCTTCTCGCGAGAACTGCATCGTGCTCACCGAAGACGGCGTGGAGAACCCACCCTT